>Ga0208462_1001829_pt1 | contig 13123 bp, 12 predicted proteins | sample AD_SCU001_MetaG_FD_184452 | JGI IMG/M metagenome (GOLD analysis project Ga0208462, IMG submission 184452) | Active sludge microbial communities of municipal wastewater-treating anaerobic digesters from China - AD_SCU001_MetaG (SPAdes) (version 2) | ecosystem: Engineered > Bioreactor > Anaerobic...
ACTGAGTCAGGATCTTGTTTGTTTCATACAAGGAAACCGAACGCTGTTCCTGTTCCCAGGCGGTCTTTCGCAATGCGAGCGTGTCGTTGTAAATCCACCGGCAAATCTCAAGTGTCCGCTCTAACTGAGTGACCTGAGATTTCGTCGGATAGATCCGGTAACGATACGTTCTACGGATTGTAACACTCTATTGACTTATGCTTAGATATGGTTGTCGGCGGCATTCATCCCACGACTGAAGTCGTGGGCTCCCTGCCTGTTTGATCGTAGAGTGCCTTGCGCAGGATGCGGTCGCTCACGACAGCATCGGACAGGTGGCGCTCGATAAACTCGATCCGATCGATGAGCACCTCCGTCTTCTGCAATATCCGCTCCCTGATCCGGATATCGTGGGCCTCCATTGGAGATTATTCATCCGTCGCCTCGATAAACCTTCTTGTGAACTACCTCGGGCCTTCCGGGCAGGCATCCAGGTCTGAACAACTCTCCATCCCGCATCAACGACCTCCTCCTTGAGTATCAGGATATCGCGGTCCACGCGGAAGTATGCCGTGGAGATCCGCCCCGGGCCTCCATCGAGGACTTCGCGCCCGAACACGGGAGACCCGGCCGGATCCCTGCTGCCCCCGTATGACAACCCTTAAGAGGAACCTTACGAGAGATACTACTCAACGATGCTCGATCAGTTCAAAGGCTGCCTGCTCGGGGCCGCCATCGGGGATGCGCTCGGCATGGCGCGGGAGAGCACACCGCCCGACTTCCAGCGCCTCCATGAAGGATACCGCCGCGCGTGGCGGGGGCACCCGAACGCGGGACTGAAACCCGGGCAGTTCACCGACGACACCCAGATGATGCTCCTGGTGGCCGGGATGCTCGCCGACGGCAGTTACTCGGAGGGGGAGTATGCCGCCGCCCTCGTCCGGATGTACATGAACGAGGACCTCCGGTTCCCCGATGCCGCCGTGGACGCCGCGTGCCGGCACCTCCTCCTCTCGGGCGAGCGACCGGGCGGCGTCGCCTCCAACACCGCCGGCTGCACCGGCATCGCCGTCCCGTTCGGGCTCGCCTACGGCGACCCGGTCGACGTCACCGAACGGGTGGTCCAGGCCTGCAGCGTCACCCACACCCACCCGGCCGCACACGCGGGAGCCGTCACCGTGGCGATCCTCGTCCACCACGCCGTCCGCGGCCGCCCCGACGCCCTCGATATCGCCGCGAAGGTCGCCGGCCTCGAGGACCTCGCCCTCGGCAGCAAGATCCGCGACGCCGTCCGGCTCGCGAACGAGGGGATCAGCCTCGAGAGTGCGTTATCCGTGATCGGGAGCGGCGTGACCGTCTACCAGACTGTCCCGCTCGCCTTCTTCCTGATCAACCGCATCAAGGAGGCCACCGCCCTCCTCACCACCGCCGCGCACGTCGGGGGGAACACCGACACCATCGCGCTCATCTGCGGCGCCTACACGGGCGCGACCCGCGGGAAGTCCGCCCTCCCGCAGGACCTCCTCGACGGGCTCGAGGGGCGCGACGAGATCGAGGCGACGGCCGCCCGGCTTTACGAGCGCTCTACCACAAAGCCTTAAGATTCTAGAAAAGACACCTCTTTCGTATGGAAATTGCGATCATCGGTGCATCCGGATATACCGGCGGCGAGTTAATGCGGCTTTTGCTGCACCACTCGTCCGCGGATGTCGTCGCGGCGACGTCCCGGAAGCTGGACGGCACCCCCGTCGCCTCGGTCCACCCCCATCTCCGGGGGCTGACCGATCTCGTCTTCCGGAACACCGAGGCCGGCGATATCGATGCCGACTTCGCCTTCCTCGCCGTGCCGCACACGGCGGCGATGAAGGTTGCCGGGACGCTTGCGGAACGGGGGATCAAGACCGTCGACCTCTCGGCCGACTACCGGCTGGCGAAAGACGTCTACGAGAAGACCTACGGCGTGGTCCACGAAGCCTACTTCGAGGCCCCGTACGGCCTCTGCGAGCTCCACCGGGACGAGGTCCGCGGCGCCTCCTTCGTCGCGAACCCCGGTTGCTTCCCGACGGGAGCGACCCTTGCCGCGGCCCCGCTTGCCAAATACGCCCACACCATCATCTACGACTCAAAGACCGGGGTTTCCGGGGCGGGGAACACGCCCTCCGCGACCACCCACTACGGAAACGTCGGCGACACCTTCAGCGCCTACAAGTGGACGAGCCACCGCCACCTTGCCGAGATGAAGCAGGAGGCCGCCCGGCTCGGCTCGACCGCCCGGTGCTACTTCACGCCCCACCTCCTCCCGGTGAACCGCGGGATCCTCACGACGGCCCACATCCTCCTCAACGAGCCGATGGAGCAGGCCGAGGTCGAGGCGCTCTACAAGAAGTTCTATGCAGACGAGTTCTTCGTCCGCTACCAGAAACCCACGCTCGCCGCCGTCCGGGGGACGAACTTCTGCGACGTGGCCGTCGAGAGCGAGGGCGACCGGGTCGTCGCGGTCTCGGCGATCGACAACCTGGTCAAAGGCGCGAGTGGTCAGGCGATCCAGAACATGAACCTGATGTGCGGGTTTGCGGAGAACGACGGTCTCCGCAGCGCCGGGATGCTCCCGTGAGGTGATGGCGATGAAGGTCAGGGAGATCATGACCCCGGACCCCGTGACCGTCCGGGTCGCTTCAACGGTGCGCGAGGCGGCGGGACTGCTCCGGAAGTACCATATCGGCGGGCTCCCCGTGATGGACGGCGACCGGGTGGCGGGAATCGTCACCGAGACCGATATCCTCTCGCTCCTGGATGTCGGCGACCTCTCCGACGACCTCTGGCTCCCCTCGCCGCTCGAGGTGATCGAGGTCCCGGTCCGGGAGTTCATCAACTGGGAGAAGACGAAGCGGGCGCTTGCCGATATCGGGGAGATGGAAGTGCGGCGGGTGATGAGCAGCCCGGTCGTCGCCATCGACGAGGATGCCGATATCGTCGACGCGGCGTCTCAGATGCTCCACGAGGGGATCGCACGCCTCCCGGTGCTCCGCGACGGAAGACTCGTCGGGATCGTCACCCGGGCCGACATCGTCCGGGGTATCGGGGTGTCATCGGGAGAAGAAGCATGAAGAGTATCTGTGGAGTCGAAGGCGTCGGTGCCTGGGGGATCAAGGAAGGAAAGTTCGGGCTCGCCCTGATCCGGGCGAGCGGGACGGCGGCCGGGGTCTTCACGTCGAACAAGGTCCGGGCGGCCCCGGTCGAGGTGATGATGGAACGGATGGAGCGAGGCACTCTTGACGCCGTCGTCGTGAACAGCGGGTGCGCGAACGCCTACACCGGCGAGCGGGGATACCGCGACGCGGTGGAGATGTGCACCATCGCGGCCGGAGCCCTCGGCCTCGACCCGGCGTCGGTCGGTGTCGCGAGCACCGGGGTGATCGGCCGCTACCTCGATCTCCCCCTGATCCGGGACCAGTGCGGGCGGGTCGCCCCGCTGCTTGCCCGGAGCGGTGACGCCGAGGACGCGGCGGCGAAGGCGATCATGACCACCGATACCTTCGCAAAGCACGCCCTCGTCGAGACGGAGTCGTTTTCCGTCGGCGGGATCACCAAGGGGAGCGGGATGATCGCCCCGAACATGGGGACGATGCTTGCGTTCCTCTACACGGACGCAGAGGTCGAGGGACCGGTCCTCCAGGAGATCCTCCGGCAGGCGGCCCGGCGGTCCTTCAACCGGGTCGTCGTCGACGGGGACACGAGCACGAACGACGTCGCCCTCTGCACCGCGACCGGTGCCGCAGGGAACGTGGATCGGGACGAACTCGCGAAGGCGATCGAGGCTGTCTGCCGCGACCTTGCCGTCCAGATCGCCCGCGACGGCGAAGGCGCGACGAAACTCCTCGCGGTGACCGTCCGCGGCGCTCCCGACGAGGACGCGGCCGCGGAGGTGGCGCGGACGATCGTCGCCTCCCCGCTCGTCAAGACCGCCGTCTACGGCGAAGACCCGAACTGGGGCCGGGTGGTCGCGGCGGCCGGGAGGGCCGGCGTGGCGTTCGACCCCTACGCGGTCTCCCTCCGGGTCGGGGGGACGCCGCTCGTCCTCCGCGGCGAGATCGTCGCCGACCTCGTGCAGGCGAAGGCCGCGATGCGCGGCGATACCGTCGCGTTCGACCTCGACCTTGCCGCGGGCGACGGGAAGGCGACGGCGTGGGGATGCGACCTCACCGAGAAGTACGTAGAGATCAACGGGAAGTATACGACATGAAACGCGAAGACGTGCTGATGGAGGCACTCCCCTACATCCAGAAGTTTTACGGCAAGACGATCGTGATCAAGCTCGGCGGCCACGCGATGGTCGACCAGAACATTCTCGAGACGGTGATCCGCGACGCCGTCCTCCTCCGCTACGTGGGGATGAAGGTCGTCCTGGTCCACGGCGGGGGCCCGGAGATCACCACGAAGATGCAGGCGATGGGCAAAGAGCCCAGGTTCGTCGGCGGCCTGCGGATCACGGACGCCGAGACCCTCGAGATCGCCCAGATGGTCCTGGTGGGGAAGATCAACGACGGGATCGTCTCTCTCATCGCCAACTGCGGCACCCGGGCGGTCGGGATCTCCGGCAACGACGGCAACCTCCTCATCGCCCGGAAGATGGAGCCCCAGCGGGTGAAGGTCGGGGAGGTCATGCAGGAGGTGGACCTCGGCCAGGTCGGCGAGATCGAGGAGGTCGACCCCGAGGTGCTCCACTGCCTCCTCGCCCAGAACTACATCCCGGTCGTGGCCCCGATCGCCATCGACCGGCAGGGCCGGAGCCTGAACATCAACGCCGATACGGCGGCGGCCGAGATCGCGATCGCTCTTCGCGCGTTCAAGCTGGTCAACCTCACCGACGTCGACGGCGTGATGGATGCCGGCCGGACGATGGTCTACCACCGGCTCGCGCTCACTGAAGCGGAGGCGATGATCGGCGAGGGGGTCATCGCCGGGGGGATGATCCCGAAACTCGAAGGCTGTATGAAGGCGGTCAGAAACGGTGTTACGAGCGCCCACGTCGTGAACGGCAACAAAGAACACAACCTGCTCCTCGAGCTCTTCACCGACCAGGGTGTCGGGACGATGCTCACCCAATAACCCTTTTTTCTCACGGCAGGTTGCCGTCGCCGCTGCACTCCCGCTGCCGCTCCTCGCTCATATCGACCAGGATCTCAAAGATCCGCCGCACGGCGACCGGGTCGATCCGGCTCTCGACGGCGTAGGTGAAGACCCGGTCGAGGACCGCCTTGCGCTGCGGGCCGTCGTGGATGGGAAGGCTCTTCTCCTGCTTGATCCGGGCGACCTCGGCCGCGAGTCTCTGCCGCTTTGCAACCAGATCGACGATCTTCTCATCGATCTCGCGGATATCGTTCCTGACGGCGTCAAGGGACATACTCCATGGTTGGCCGCGGCCGGGGAATAAACCTGACGGCCCGGGGAAGCGAAAGGTATTATCGTGCCGGCACAAACCTGGTACCGGATGCTGCAACGTCTACCGCCACGCGAGCGCCGGGACCTCCTGATCGCGTGGCTTGCCATATCGATCGCCTTCACCCTGCTCTACGTTCGGGGCGGAGTGGACGTCAATACCTTCCTCCTCCTCTTCGTGATGTCGCTCGTCACGGTGGGGGTCGCCTTCGTCCTCCACGAGCTGGCGCACAAGTTCGCCGCCATGCGCTACGGCTACTGGGCGGAGTTCCAGAAGGACAACCAGATGCTCCTCATCGCCGTGGTGATGGCGGCGCTTGTCGGGGTCGTCTTTGCGGCGCCGGGAGCGACGTATGTCTACGGGAACGCGACGAAGGGGGAGAACGGGCGGATATCGGCGGCGGGGCCGATCACGAATCTCGTCCTCTGCATACCCTTCGCGGCTCTCGTGCTGCTCTCCGGCGGCGGGCTCCTCGGCCTCGTGGGCCTCGTCGGGCTCCGGGTCAACGCCATGATCGCCACGTTCAACATGCTCCCGATCAGCGTCCTCGACGGGCGCAAGGTCCTCGCCTGGAGCCCGGCCGTCTTTGCCGTCCTCATCGTCGCCTCCGGCGGGCTCCTCTTCTGGTCCCTCCTCCTCTGAGGGATCGGCCCACCTGTTTTCAGGATCGTCTCAGCGAAAACCGGAACGCCGCACCGCATTCCGGCCGGCCCGGCACCCGGTCGCCGACCCGGACCCGGCCGCCGTAGCGTGATACCAGCATCCGGGTGATATAGAGACCGAGACCCTGCCCGCTCTTCCGGTGCTTGCTCTGCCCGAACCGCATGAATATGGACTCTTTCATCGCGTCGGGCACCCCCGGCCCGGTATCCTCGACGGAGACCTGGACCTCGCCGTCCCGCGCCTCCACCCGGATCGTGATCTCGACCGCCGGGCCCCCGAACTTGATGGCGTTCCCGATCAGGTTCGTGAAGACCTCGGAGAGGAGTGCATCGGCCATGACCGCAAGATCCGTGCCGTCATAACAGAAGCGGATCTCCGGGAACATCCCGATCTCCTCGCGGATCACCCGATCAAGGTCGACCGGCCCGAGTACGGTCGACTCCTGGTGAATCCGGCGGATCGTCGAGACGTTTCGCAAGATCTCGATGCTCTTCCGGATGCTGGCCTGGAGTTTCTGGGCATACCCCTTCGTCTCCCCGTCAAGCGTCTCGACGAGGAGATCGGTGTAGAGGCCTGAGACGTTCTCGGCGTTCCTGATGTCGTGGCTGAGGATATCGAGGTAGAGGTTTGCCTCCCGTTCGGCCATCTCGAGCTGCCGGATCAGCATGGTGCGCTCGACGGAGGTGCCGATCTCCCTCCCTATGGCCGTAAGAAGAGAACGGTCGGCGTCCGTGAACCGGCCGCCGCTCTCGGAGACCACGTTCAGGGCCCCGATGATCCTGTCGTGCGCCATGATCGGGATGCTGGCGTAAGGGTGCGGTGTCTCGCCGCCCTCCCCCGGGTGATCGTCGTAGAACCGGGGCTCTCCTGCAACCAGCACATCCGCATAGGGCGGAGCGGCGATGTCCGGGATGCACGGCCGCGCGGGGAAGCCTTCCGGCAGCCCGTACGTGCAGACGAGCCTTGCCCTCTGCCTTCCGGGCTCGACCAGATAGATGCCGCCGCCCGCAAGGTCGAGGAGGGCGAGGGTCGCCGCAAGTACGCTCTCCAGCATCTCGTCGATATCCGTCGCGGACGTCGATACCCCGATGATCTGGTTTAAGACCGAAAGCGCCCGGTTATGGCCCTTGATCTTCGCTTCGGCCTCTTTCTGGCCGGTGATATCGGTGAGCGAGGCCGTGATGCAGATGGGAACTCCGTCGCTGTCCCGGACCAGGGTCCCGGAGAACATGGCATAGAACGTCGTCCCGTCCCGCCTCCTGCCGATCCGTTCGCCGGTGTGCCGGCCGGTGCGGACGATCTTCCGGAGTGCGTTTATGGCGTTCTCCTCGTTCTGCCAGAGTTCCGTGACCCGCTTGCCGAGAACCTCGGCTGGAGAGTCGTAGCCCCACATGGTGAGAAACGCCTGGTTGACGTAGGTCAGGCGGCCGTCAGGATCGGCGATGGTGAACGCGCTTGAAGATGACGCGATTGCCATATCCCGGATCCTGAGTTCCCGCTCGGCCTCTTTCCGCCTGGTGATATCGATCCCCGACCCCATCGTGCAGATCGGCCTGCCCGCTTCATCGGTGACGACGGAGAGGGCGAGCTGCATGGGGAAGGTCGATCCGTCTTTTCGTCGCGATTTCACCTCCCCGGACCAGGCGCCGTTCCGGACGAGTTCCTCTCTGATCCGGTTCATCTCTCCCGGGTCCCCCCAGAGCACCGAGACCGGCTGCCCGACGATCTCCTCCTCCTCCCACCCGTGTATGGCGAGGGAGGCGCGGTTGGCGTAGATGATCTTCCCGTCGTGGTCGGAAAGAGAGATCCCTTCGAGCGCCGACGCTATCGCCATATCCTTGATCCAGAGTTCGAGTTCGGCCTGCCGTTGCCGGGTCACATCGCGGAGGAAATAGAGCCTCCCGGTAATCCACCCGGAATCGTCGTTCAGGGTGCTGAGCGTCTCGTCGACGAATATGACCTCTCCGCCCCTCTTGTGGTGGCTGACGACGCCGCGCCAGGTTCCGGATGATTGGAGAGCGTTTTTCGCCGCCTCCTCGTCGTCCGGGCGGGCCCACTCGATAGTGAAGAGTTCCGAGGTGTGCCGGCCGAGAGCCTCGCCAGAAGGAACGTCGTAAAGCCGTTCTGCTGCCCGGTTCATGAAGATGATCCGCCCCTCTGCGTCGGCCGCGATCACGGCGTCCTCCACCTGCGAGAGCACCCGGGCCTGGAACCGGAGTTGCTCTTCGGCCCGCTTCCGGCCGGTGACGTCGCGGCTGATCCCCAGCAGGCGCCGGACGGTCCCGTCGCTTCCCGGCGTCGGGATGAGGCGTGTCTCGAGCCAGAAACCTCCCGCCTCCCCCGGGATCAGGGTCTCATCGCTGAAAGGCCCCCCTCCTTGCTCTGCTGCGGCCAGGAGCGCCGCGATCCACCTCTCCGCGACGTCGGGCGGAAACAGTTCCCTGATGTTTTTTCCCTGCAGTTTCTCCGGATCCGTGCCGAGCAGGCGGCCGCCGGCACTGTTCACGTAGTGGACGATCCCGTCACTATCGACGAGGAAGATGACGTCCGGCGCCAGTTCCGCAAGCGTCCGGTAGCGCTCCTCGCTCTCCCTGAGCGCCTGCGCCATGCGCGTCTCCTCGGTGATATCGACGGCGGTGGCCATGATGCAGATCGGGGTTCCCGAGTCATCCTTGAGAATGGTCGCGGTAATATGGGCGGTAAATTCCGTTCCGTCGGCTTTTTTGCCGGTCAGTTTCCCGGTACACCTGCCGCGCTCCGCAAACGTCGCAAGCGCCCGCTCGACCTTCGCCGGCTCTACCCAGAACTCCGTGAGATGCCGGCCGAGAACCTCTCCAGGGTCGGTCAGCCCGCCCATCGCGAGCAGTGATGGGTTGACATGGGTGATAGTGCCGTCGAGGTCGGCGATGGCGATCGCGGCAAACGACGACTCAAGCGACACCTTCCCGATCAGGAGTTCCTTCTCCGCTTCCTTCCTCTCCGTGATATCGGAGTGCGTCCCGGCGATCCGGAGCGGCGTCCCGCTCTCGTCGCGCGTGACCACCTGGAGCCGGTCGAGCACGTAGACCCATTCCCCCGATGCGGACTTCATCCGGAACTCCATCTCGCAGCGGTCGCGAACTCCTGCGGCCATCCCGGCGAGCGCCGCCTCCACGCGGTCGCGGTCCTCCGGATGAACGAGCGCGAGAATCGTGGGGATCGTGGGCACGAACGCCCCCGGCGCGTAGCCGAGCATCGTGAAACCCCGGGGACTGTAAAATATTGCGCCGGAACCGACGTCCCAGTCGACCAGCCCGTCGTTTGTCGCCGAGAGCGCGAGGTTCAGCCGCTCCTCGCTCTCCTGCAGCGCCCGCTCCGCGCGTCTCCGCCCGGTCGCGTCGAGGAGCGACATCACCGAGCGGTTCGTTCCCGGTATCAGGCCGATGGTGACCTCGACGACGTGGATGGTGCCGGAACGGTCGACGAACGAGAAGGAGTAGTTCATCGGCGCGGTTCCGGGTTCCTGTCGGCGGAGGGCGTGATACCCTGCGATCCGTTCTCGCTCGTCGTCGGAGGCGATGAACTCGGTCAGCCGCTTTACCCCGACGATCTCATCCCGCGAATACCCGGAGAGCCGCTCGAACTCCGTGTTCGCGAGCGTTATGGTGCCGTCGCCTTCGATCAGGATCGTTGCCGTCCCGGTATACTCGACGATCTTCTCGTAGTCGTCCGGTGTTTTGCGAAAGAAGAGCAGCCAGCCCTCGCCGGACGGCGCCCTTCGGCCCGAGCAGCGGTACCGCTCCCCCCTTCCGTCCGGGGCGCGGAGCCGGCACTCGAACTCCGGGATCCCGTCCCCGGTCGCGCTCCGGACCCGCCCGGCGACCTCGTCGACAACCTGTTCCGGTTCGCCCCCGGTGAGCCGGCGGAAGGCCGCGTTCGCCAGGATGACGGTGAGGTCTTCACCGACGAGGAGGATCCCGAGGTCGATCGCGTCGAGTATCCGGTACTCCGGCAATATACTGCAGGGATCTTGTGGTGGCTCGACGGGGGTCACATACAGGTCCTTCCCTTCTCCTCGAGAGCATTATATACTGCTACTGGAGGTGAATTCAATGGGGTTTTATTAAATGGTTCCGGTTTCTTATCGGGGAAAGATCTACTTGATTCGTTTATTACACGCTGTCCTGAACCCCCGACCCTGATCGGCGTGCGGGAAAGGTTATTGATAGTTGCTCCCCGGAGAGGAAACGATCAGGCCCCGGGCTCCTCCGCGATCTGCATTTTCCTGATGAGGACGACCACACTCCGCCCTTTCTCCCGCGCCTCGGCGAGCGCGGTGGGATGCCCCCCAACCCCGCCGTAGCGGTCCATGTCGTTTGCGATGACGTTGTCCCAGTACTCGAACCCGGTGGTGTTGAAGAACGCCGTGAGTGCCGGAAACGCCGCGTCGAAGACGTTCTCCCACCCGAGCCCTGCGGTCGATACGAAGATCCCCTTGTGGTGGCGGATGTGTTCGTCCGTGAAGTAGAGGTTCTTCAGGATGAACTTGCGCGCCCAGAAGTACTGGGCCCGGTCGATCAGCCCCTTCGCCTCCGCCGTGATCCCCATCGAGTAGATGGGCGACGCGAGGACCAGGACGTCGACGGCGGTTATCTTCTCCAGGACCGCCGTGAGGTCGTCGCTGATGACGCAGACCCCGGTCCGGTGACAGGCGTTGCACCCCCGGCACGAGGTGAAGTCGAGCTGCCGGAGGACGACCTTCTCGACATCGCCTCCCGCCTCGCGGGCACCCTCGAGGACGGCGTCAAGCAGGGTCTCGGTGTTCCCGTGCCGCCGGGGGCTCCCGGAGATCCCGAGGACTTTTACGGTCTCGCTCATGCCACGCCCACTTCCCGCAGGTGTCTGACGACCTCCCGAGCCAGAGCCGCTGCGTCGGCCTTCGCGGTCGGGTGGCGCTCAATCGCGCCCTTCTCGTCGACGCCGTTCACCATCAGGTACCGGATATCCGTATTCCTGATATCGACGACGTGAAAGAGGCACTTCACCGATGGGATCGCTGCGTCAAAGACGTAATCCCAGTTCTGTCCGGCGGTCGATAGGAAGATCCCGACTCGCTTCCCCTTCCGCTCCGGCGGGACGATCGGGAGGTGGAGAACGTACTTCCGGGAGCGGAAGACCTGGGCCCGGTCGACCAGCGCCTTCGCCTGGGCGCAAAGCCCCATGCAGTAGATGGGGGATGCGAGGATGATGCAGTCGGCCGCGATGATCCGGTCGTGGAGGTAGTCCATGTAGTCCCGCTGGACGCACCGGTTGAGCGTCTCGCAGACGTTGCACCCGCGGCAGGGCCTGATGTCGGCCTCGGCGACGACGATCTTTTCAACCGCAGCCCCTTGCTCCTCCATCGCCGCGAGCACCCAGTCGAGGAGGATCTCGGAGTTCCCGTGGCGGCGGGGGGAAGTCGCAAACGCGAGGACGTCAATGGTCATATATGATGTGTTGTCCCGGCGGAGGCAAAAAACGTGCCGGGATTTGTTTCACTGCACCTTCTCCTGCGACAGCCCGATCGCGAGCGTGTAGCAGAGGCCGATCATCACGAGCATGAACGGGAACGCCGCGGTGATCGCCATCACCTGGAGAGCGTCAAGCCCCCCGGTGAGGAGGAGGACGATCGCGACGGCGGAGAGGGAGAGGCCCCAGACGACCTTCTTGTAGTTCGGGACGACCAGGCCCCCGCCTGATGTGAGCGAGCCGAGGACGACCGTCGCGGAATCCGCCGATGTGACGAAAAAGACGATCAGGAGAAGTATCGCGGCGAGCGAGAGGATTCCTGCGAACGGGTAGTGCTCGAGGAACGCGAAGAGGGCGAGCGAGACGTCCTCTCCCGCGACGGCGGCGATGCCCGCTCCCTCTTCGAGTTCGAGGTGCAGCGCCGATCCCCCGAAGATCGTGAACCAGACGAAGGTGAAGAGGGTAGGAACCGTGAGGACGGTCAGGACGAACTCCCGGATCGTCCGGCCCCGCGATATCCGGGCGATGAAGAGCCCCACGAACGGCGACCACGAGATCCACCATGCCCAGTAAAAGACCGTCCAGTCCCTGCTCCACTCGAACCCCGCGAACGGGTAGGACTGGAGGCTCAGGTCGATGATGTTGTTGATGTAGCCGCCGAGGGTGGAGGCGAAGACGTTGAGGACGTAAGGCGGCGATCCGAGGGCGAGGACGAGGAAGAGAAGCACCGTCGCCAGGACGATGTTGAATTTCGAGAGGACCTGGACGCCTTTCTCCACCCCGAGGATCGCGGATGCCATGAAGAGCGCCGTCGCGATGAGGATGATCCCGATGGTGACGGATATCGCGGACGAGAGCCCGTAGAGATGGGTGAGCCCGCTGTGGATCTGGAGGGCGCCGAACCCGAGCGACGTCGCGGTCCCGAAGACCGTCGCGAAGACCGCGAGCACATCCACCATCTTCCCGGCGGCCCCGTAGATCCGCTCGCCGAGAACCGGGTAGAAGCAGGAGCTGATCAGGGCGGGCATCCCGCGCCGGAACGAGAAATACGCAATAGAAAGGCTGACGATGGTGTAGATCGCCCACGGGTGAATCCCCCAGTGGAAGAACGCGTAGCGCATGGCGAACGCGGCGGCGTCGGGGGATGCGGCGTCGATGAAGGGGGGCGGCTGGAGGAAGTGGACGAGCGGTTCGGAGACTCCCCAGAAGAGGAGCCCGATTCCCATCCCGGCGGCAAAGAGCATCGCGACCCAGCCGAAGAACCCGTACTGCGGCCGTTCTGCGTCGTAGCCGAGTTTGATCGTCCCGTATCGCGAGAGCGCGAGTGCGAGCGCGAAGACGAGGAAGAAGAAGACCGATATGAGGTAGAGCCAGCTGAAGTTGTCGAGGATCGCGGCGTGGACCGCAGACGAACCCGCGTCAAGGAGGTCGGGCCTCGTGACCCCGAACCCGATGAAGAAGAGGATGATCCCGGCGGAGAGGAGGAAGACCCCCTCCCTCCGGAGATACTCACGAAGCATTGCGTCTCCCCGGTTGTGGCACGAGGAATATCGA
>Ga0208462_1001830_pt1 | contig 13112 bp, 5 predicted proteins | sample AD_SCU001_MetaG_FD_184452 | JGI IMG/M metagenome (GOLD analysis project Ga0208462, IMG submission 184452) | Active sludge microbial communities of municipal wastewater-treating anaerobic digesters from China - AD_SCU001_MetaG (SPAdes) (version 2) | ecosystem: Engineered > Bioreactor > Anaerobic >...
ATAAGGCTGGAACAGTTTACAGCAGCGCCCCGAATGTTCGCCTGTGGTGTCGGTATCGTACTTTTCCTCTTTACGCCGCAGAACAGCAAGCCGCGATGCGCCGTGGTCGCTTACAATCAGGAAGCGTTTACAATCCCTAAGCGCAAGTTCCGTAGCCGCTTTGTCAATCACTGCCGCTATGATATCCAACTCTTTAGCAAGGTGGATAGGCAGTTCATTATTGGTGAAGTTATAACCGCCCGCATCGCTGTGTTTAGTATCATCAAGTTCACCGTTCTTTTCTTTACGGCCTTGCCACGCATCGAAAAAGTCGCGGTTGATAGATGTTATCGTCGGCAGTTCCGCGCGGGCGATATGAACACGAACCGATAGGCCACGTCTTTGAACTAAAGATTCGATTAAACCTAAGTATTCAACGCCGAATGCATCGAGCCAGTACAGAAAAGTGTCACTCTTATCTATACAGTCTATAATTTCATTCCGCGTAGTTAGTCGGTTGAATTGTCGTTTGAGGGCAAGTTGATCGACTTTCTCCAAAAAGTCAGTTTCAAGCTTGTTAGACAACTTTTGCCGTTTGTACGCCTCGAAATAATCAGTCAGCAAGTCCGCTAGTTGCGGACATTTAAAAACATATTTTTTCAGATAAGCCGCCAATGTGGGATAAATACTATTAAGTTCCGGGATTAAGCCGTTTTGAGAAAGCCAAGCAATAATTTCTTCGCGCTCCACCCTTGTGCCGTCTGTCAGCTTATAAATGCTTTCAGACACCACTTGCCGATTGTTCACCACAAAGTCTGCGATATCCGACTCAGGGAACTTTTCAACCAGGGCTTTACGCTCCCGATAATACGATGAAAACCGTTTGTCGGTATGCGGGATTTCGATAATTGCGTTCAGAATGTTTGAAACGAAATCCTCAAAGCGATTCGTCTCATCTAGAACGAACCGAAGGTATCCGTTTTGCAATATGTCAGCCTTACTCTTCAAACAGATAAAATAGAGCCAGTTGCAGTAGTCACTTCCTGCAATGCGAGCGTAAAAATCGGACTCCAGATTAGTGCTAAGACCATGTTTCTCGAACACCTCGTCGAGCGAATTGTTGCTCTGGTTGAGTTCTGCCAGCAACTCCGCCCAACGAGCGTCGCTCCCGCAGGAACGCGCCAAAGCAAAACCCTTTGTGGAGAATTTAATGCCATCATACGCATTGCTGATTTGGTGTACGGTGAATATTGCCTTATCGAGATTGACTGCCGTATTCACGACAACACTTCCGCACCGACCATCTTCAAATTCCGCAAGTAATGCTTTGAAACCCGATAAAGCCGGCAATCCGACAGATGGGGCGGCAAGGGTAATTGATAAGTCACACTCCGCATTATTAACGACGCTGAACCGACGGTTATCAAAGCGAGGGTCGGCCTGTAACGCGGCTATCTGTGAGGCAAGCCCTCGCAGGAGCAACACAACTTTTGCACCGCCGACATTCAGGTCTTTCAACCGCGACAGAGTACGAGAAGCTTCATCAGGCCCGCGAAGTGCGAGGTATTCGCCAAGCCCCGTCACAACAAACTTTTTGCTTTTTGCGTTTACATCAGCCGCTTCGATATAAGTGAGCAGACCGTCGACGTCCGGCAGTTTGTCATCGCCGCCGCAGAAGCCGCTCATCTGTACAAAATCAAGACTCAACAGCGACAATTCATCGATGGCGGTCTTGTACTGACCGTCGCTGATAAAAAGGAAATATGGCGTCTTGACGGAAGAGGTCAAGTATTTCTTTATCGAATCGATTTGCATTCTATTTCCTGCTTTCATTCGCCAGTATTTCAATGCCGACCGTAATGCTGTCCCTGACAAGCCGTTTGAGATATTGCTTTAACTCGGCATCGTCCATCTCATCGATTTTCAGGAGAACCCGGTCACTGCCGCCCGCGTTATACTCGGCTTCGGCAAGTCGCTTCACCCTACTCTTAACGCTCGGATTATCACGCCAATCGTAAGTATCAACGGAAAGGTGGTCTAGGGCATCCCTTACCTTATCAAGGTCTAGAAGCAACGCACTATATTCGCCAACGATATCCCGGTTGAATGCTGTGTTCCGCTTATCATCATCCGCAAGGACATCAAACAGAGTAGTGGATTCCAGGAAAGCGAGAGAATCTTTGATTTCGGCATCTGTTCCCCCATTGCGGTTAAGGGTTTCAAATGCCTTTTTAGCCATCTCATACTCAGCCTCAGAGACACAGCATAGGATGGGTGTCCTGTAGTGGCTCGACCATTCGCGCGGGTTTTTCGTTCCCGTCTTGTCTTTCCACAAACTGAAGAGTTGCGACTTCAACTGTTTCTTTCGAAATTCCTCGGCAGCCTCTTTCACTTTGGCGTTACAGTCGGTTTTCGGCAATTTAAACAAGCCTGTTACCAGGTTGCTCTTAACATCGGCGATATCGTTATCACTAAGGTCTTCAAGGTACGGCTCATAAACCTCAGCAAAGACGCGCCTGTCGTTGTTTAACAATTCCCTGATTTCCGCACCATGCGTCACGAGTTCTGAATGGAATGCCTTTAACGGTTCAGGCAATATCTCCTCTTCCTTGCAGACTTTCAAGAGCGTGTCGAGGACTTTTGTCAACGCAGGGTACTTTGCCCGTAAAGCATCGCATGAGATGCCAATGAACTTCAACCGCCCTCGCCACTCATTGAACGCTTCCGTCAAGGAATGGGCTGAAGTGTTCAGGATGGCGTTGCTCTCTTTGACTACGCTGTATTCGGTCAGCAGTTTACGAATTTCGTCCTCACCGGTCTGTTTATCCCACAGGCATGAGTGCTTCACTCCGAACAGGCGGCGAATATCGGTAAGCACATTGTCCTCAGCACCAATTGCCTTGGCGAGTTCCATGACCTTACCACCTTCAAAGGAACGAAGATATTCGCGCATACCGTTCTGACAATTATCGCCAGTGACCAAGGCAGACAAGTTGTCGGCAAGGGATGGTTTTGTGGACACAATCTTTCCGATTTCGACTGCTTTTTTGTGAGCCTCGTTGCCTTCCTTTTGAACAAGTTCACTGTATTTATGAACCACATCGAAGACGCCGACTGTATCCACTTCTTCAAGACACCATACAGGCAAATTCAGTCCGCGCATTTTGGCGGTTACCGCAATAGCTGCCTGACCCGCAGATGAACACGAATTAGGTTGGATACCCCACGCCTTTTCGGTGAGTTCGTAAAACGCCATTTCATCGGCGGTCATTTTTACGATATAGGTTGGTTTCGGGGATTTGCCGATGTAGTTACCCAGCATCTCTGCAAGTTTGTCCTGCGTCATCTGCTCGTGGCCGCCAGATGAATCGCTGTAGCGATATGGTTCGCTGCCGTACTCTTTCAGTAAAAAGCCTGCAATGAACGCCGAGAGATTGCACGGAGCAAAACCGTAGATATTCTCAAGGAAGTCGTAGATTTCGCCGATTGAAATTTGCCCGTCGCGGTCAAACGCGCTTTTAATGAGCTTGTCGACCTCAACCTTAATTCTCGAGATCGGCAAGGAAGAAGTTGTCGGGTTTTCCCAATAGTTATCACTCTGCCATACAGTTGGCAACACATGTTTTTCAACGCCGTTAACAACACCACTCGTGGTTTGCGTAATACCTGCCTTTGCCGACTGTTTCATGCCCGGAGTTATCTTCAGCTGACTTTCCGTGAGTCCTCTTGCAAAGTCAAATACATAAGGGAATTTTGTTGTAACAATCGTCTGAAGGACACTTGCCACGCCTTGACCGTTTCCGAGTTTCACGCCTTCCGGGTTGGCATAGGTATGTACGAGAAACTGACCATTGTAGATACGGGTTTTCCAGTCCTGGTCTAAAACACGCTTAGCCTTATCCGAATTATCCCTGGACGAGGTGTTGTTGCTCCCCTGATAGTACATCGCCATTGCAGAAAAGTCCACATATTGTTCAAATGCTTCGGAGCCAAGTGGTGTAGAAAGCGCATCAATGAAAACGATGTTTTTATATTGCTTATCAGCGACCGCTGTTTTAAGGGCCTTTCGAAAGGTAACTGCCTCTGCCTCATCCTTGGCAAAGGCAATGACAGCGTGGAAATTCCACCCTGTGTCTTTATCGCGGAGGATATTGATCGTACGTGTAAAGTCTGTAGCAGTCACCGGGATGATCTTACCTGTACCTGGCTCCGACTCAAATCGCAGACGAAGAGCGGGAGGAAGCGATAAAACGGTAGAAAGTCCACCATCGATCACAAGTTTCGAGGTTGTACTATTCTGCCGTACTTTTTTCTTGTGTTCGTCGATTTTCGCTTGGTCGCCCGCAAGCACGGCGGCCGCATACACATAACGCCCGCCCCCTATCGGGTTGGAAACGAGGATGCCTTTGTCCTTAAGCCCTCTTGCAAGGCTGGCGGACTTCGTCCCCTCTAAGTCCGAAATGCCCTCAAAGACATAGTTGAGGTTCTGCTCGGTTGCTTTGAACAGGTCGATCGTGCCGCCCAACCGCTGGTCAATCGCCTGCATGATGAGGATGGCTTTCAGGACAACTTTCTCATCATCACGCAAATTTTGCTGTTGCGGAAAGGTGTCCAATATCAGGCGAATGTCAGATGTGAGGTTATCCCGGCCTTTTTCGTAGAAAAAGTTCCATAGCATATCCACCGTGAGAAGCGGATGGTCGTCAAAAGGACCTGTATTTTCTATGAACCATTGGAACGCCTTCACATCGTCCGTGTTTGAGGACTTGATGAAGTCGAACATACTTCTCTGGTTAGACTTGAAAGCGGAGGCTATATTTTTGAGGATCAATGCCGCCATCGGGTGGAGCGGCATAATGTCCTTCATCACTTGTGGATTATCAATCTTCGCTACAGCCATAACTTTAGAACGGGAAGTACTTGTCCGGCTTCCCAAGTCGCCATCAACCAATGTATCCCAATCTGTCTTAGCGACGGGTTTCACGTTGAAAGCGTGTCCGATGAGTTCGAACGCGATGTTGTCCGGCAAAGCAATATGAACAGGGATAAAGCGATCACGTACTTTTGTCCAAGTCGTGTCGGCGGTCGTGAACAACTGTCCGGACTCATGTGTAACGACGATGAAATAAAACGGCTTCAAATTTACTAGTTCAGCGAGTTTCTGGAATTCCGAAAGGCTCTCGCGATTGTTCCTGAAGTAATCGGAGAATTCGTCCCAAATAAAGACAATTTTTACATTATTGCGGTCAATAATGTCGATCAGCCAGGCGATAAGCCTGTCTGAATCAATAGTCAGTGCGGTTATACCCTCTTTATCAGCAAGCCGGAAGATGTTGTCCATCAATGTCTTGATCTCGCCGCCTTTGCGAAGGGCGTCCAACACCTCGTCTGCGGAAGATTGACTAAACAGAGCTGCCCATTCCGATTTTTTCAAAAGCGCGTCAAAGAACATCTTGTGCGATGGTTCTTCAATCCAGGCGATGACGCTCTCTTTTAGCGTATTCTCCCCGGCGTAAAGGTTCGCGGAGACTAACGAAGCCTTCAGGGTTTCCTGAACAGCCAGGAACAAGTCACGGGGAGAGTTGATCATGCCCGAGGCGTAGCGATAAGCGGTCACGATGCCCTTTTGTTTGTGACCGATGAGCTTCTCAAGCAGGTCGGTTTTCGTCTTCAGCGGCTCATACCTGTCCCAATATGCGCGGAGTTCATCCTCCGGCACTTCGAGAATTTTTTTCAGGGTGTAAGCACACTGGGACTTGCCCGTGCCGTATGCACCCTCAATCCAGAGGGAACGCTTCTCTTGCCGCGCCAAAACACGCTCCATACTGTTCAACATTTCGATGAACGTGTAGTGCGGGTAAGTACGCGTCCAGAATTCAGGACTAGCGGCGGCGATGGTGGAGTCATTGATCTGAGGAAAATATTCTTCGTCAATGTCGAAATATTCGCGGTATTTATTGCTATTGGCCATATGCTGCATCCTCCTTAAACAAGTCTAGCACATCTTGGGAGGATTTGTCGTCCGCAAGCGTTATCTTCTCCAGGTCATGCGTGAACGACGCGGTGATGAACTCAGGGTATTTTGCTGACAGCCCCAAGAGTATGGGCGTCATTTCGTCGCGGTCAAGCCCAAAGATGCGTGTTGGGCTTATGCCGTCGCGGTCGATGTTGTCATTCAGGAGCGTAGCGAGTGTGAATTCTTTGTAGTCGTTGCACTTCTCTGCAAACTTGAACAAGCCGTACAGCACCACGCGCGGGTCGCTCACGGAGCATTTTGTGCGGACGAGGTTGCCGTCTTCGGTGACGAATCCCCAGTGTAGGCTCGTGCCGAGTGGTGTTTCGACCAGACGCTTATAGGATTTGGCGATTGACTTAGCATCTTTCGGCTTGACATCAACGGCTGTCAGCATGTCTTCGACGACCTGACGTGCATAGGGTTTTCCGACATCAAGATTAGTGACATACCACTCCATCTGTGGGTTTTCGGCGACTAGATTGATAAGAATCAAACCTTGTGCAGCGTCTGTTTCCCAGCCTATTTGTGAAATGAACTCTGCAAACGGCGTGAAGTGGTTCTTCTCATTTAAGGAAGCATCCCGAAGGAAACGCCTGAACATATCGAACATCATCGGTCCCAGAGTATGTTCTGAAAAGAACGCATCCTTCAGTTCAAAGAATGATCGCAACCACTCCGGCTTCGGAGCGTGATCGGCGAATGAGTTTAGACTTTTCATTGGTTTACCTCCTCCCTGTGGATGGCGTAACGAATGAAACAATAGACAACCGCTATCGATTGCATGGCATTCGTGACACCGGATACAGTTGTTTATTCTGACTTTGCCATTGACAAAATTTATACATCCATTTCGGCAGTTCGTTTCGCAAACTCGACAACCTTTGCAATACGATGCTTTTCGGAATACTTGCCGGAATATCTTTCCAAATGCAGGTCTTTCTTTCAGGACAACTTCGGGTATCGTTACAATATACCCGTTCTTTGTTGCCTTAACGGAAAACCGTATGCATTCGCCGTCAAATCGGACGTAGTAATCACCCATTTCACCGTGTAAATCTTCAAGTGTTTTTATCCATTCCAGCCAGTCAGAATCAGGAGTTGTAATGGTTATTGTCAGAATCCCGTTTGTAGTCTTTTCAATACATCGGAACGTATTGTTCAATAACTCACGACCATTCTTTCTCGCGTTCCAACCTCCGTTTAGGATATACGATTCAATGCTGCTTTTCTTTCGTTTGTCCTCGTCATAAGTGTTTTTAATCAAATTGATGTAGCTGTCGATCTCTTCGGGATAACTTGCTCGCCGCAAGTAGTCGCTTGTGCCACCCGACATAGGGCAAAACAAACATCCGGCACGACCGTTACCTTTTTTATAGGCCTCGTTAATCAACAAATCATTTGTATATATATATAGCCATATTTCCGCGGATGTCCACTCAAGTATTGAGTTATGGCTAAACTGACCCTTTTGCTTTGCCCCATAGTTTTCGTACTTGTATGTACTTCGAGCAACGCTCTCCTGCGCCCGAACCCCAACAAAATCAAGACCAATAAAATCGTCTTTGCCAGTCACTTCTCTCAGCTTCAATGTTTGCGGGGTGCTTTTATGCACCGAACAACACCAACGTAATGTGCGGGATGGGGGGCCGAACAGTTCCCACGACTCTTTCGGGTTAAGGTGGGACTTGGCAACATAAAACGGTATTTCGTCCTTAACACACTGCTGTTTTGTTTTCCCGACGACCTCATAGGTGTCTGGAAACTCCATGCCAGTGTCGCCAAATACCACTACAAAGCTGCCTTTGGGCAAGGCTTTCTTTACAAGGTCGAGTAGGACACAACTGTCTTTGCCGCCTGAAAAGGCTACATGGAAAAGGTCAAGTTTTCCCTTGTATTTCTCATAGATAGCCAGTATCTTCTTGACCGTGGTCTGCTCGATGATTTCAAGCATTTCACGGTTTGCTTCCACCATTGCCTCTATATCAATGGGGCGAAGCGACATGCCTTCGGGCTCCGGTGTCACTGGGTTGCCGTCCTCGCCATTCGGAATGATAATCTCAGGAACGGTGTAAATGTTGCCGCCTTTCAGTTTTGCGACGAGCGTTCCTCGATAGTAGTAGTTGTTCGCTTCCGCCCACATATATGGACGGTCGGTCTGCTTGTCATACTTCCAATACTTATCAAAGCCCAGCACGTCCAATTCAGGTGCGTAAACCGGACGCGGCTCTTTTGAGAACCCGTTCGGCGAGGAATTAAGAAGTATTCCGCCCGTTTTCTTGTCGTAAGTATACGAATACATCTTTAATTCCTTCCTTCTCGTATGGCTTTCGCCTTATCTATGATTTCGCTAACTTTGGTGGCTGTGCTTCTGCCCGTGTACCCGCTCTCGTACAGGAACTTACTGACGACAGTACTCTTTAATGGAATGTCGGCATTCGCTACAGCGTCGGTCATAATCTCCGCATAGCTCAGCCTGCAACTTTTGTGGATGACCACTCCGGCATTTCGCGAGTTGACCGTCGGGGTATCAAAGCGAAACCTCCGGCTGAAGCGTCGGCAGTAGCTTTCAAGCAGGAACAAGTTCCACTCCTGCCCGCAGTCGGGGAATGCCCCAAAGGTCGTGAATGATTTAAGCGGAAGATAGCCATCCTTAACAAACAAATCGATAGCTTCATCGATTGTATCGACGTTAAAGTGAACGCATCTGTCTGCAACATAGGTGTCTTTATCGATACGAACCAGAATGGCGTTGCCCGCCTTCATAGGTATCTGGCGGCGAACCTTGCCGGTCAGTTCCATCTCGATCTTCAGCAAGTCGTCGAATGAACATTTGTCAAGGGTTCGGCAGTATTCTTTCATAATGGTCAGCGCGTCAAAGACATCGCCTCTGCGCGTGACAATTTTGCCATTCTTGTCGAACTTGTCCGACAGACAGATGCGGTAAACAGCGTTATGAACCGCCGTAATAGAAAGCTCGTAGTTGCGCCCCTCAATTTCTCCGAAAGGCAAGTCCGTAATTGAAACATAGCCGTAAGAGTTGCACTTTCTCACAGCGGCTTCTCTGATTGCCTCCCGTTCCTCGTCGGTGATCTCGATTCGGCTGACGTGCGAGAATGTCCCTACGCTACTCCAGATGAAGTTGCCGTTCTGACCAAGGGCGTTTTTTATCCGGTCAAGAGGTATGTACTGTAACCGTTCGGCGAGTTGCTCATAGGTTAGCAGTACGTCATCGCCCCATACACGGAGGATCTCACTCTCAAGAACGACGAAGACAGAAGCATCTGTATAGCCAAAATAGGTCTGCGTGAACGACAACTTTGGGAACAGCATACGGAGTATGCCAATAAGCATATCTTGGGAGACCACACTTGCTCCGAACAGCCAGTTCTCGTTCTTGGCATAAAACTCGGCAAAGAATATGGCTTGTGCGCCGCCGGCGAAGTATTCCTCCACCAACTCTCTGATTCGTTCTTTTGTCTGAGCCGACACAGCGTAGACTTTACCATCGAAGGTAGTTCCGCAACCCGCGATATAACTTTTCAGTTCCTCGTCAGGCAGCAAGATATTCTCGCCTAAATCTTCCGCAACAAAAGACCTAAAACGTGCCAACTCAATCGGAGAGTTAATCCGAAGCCCGTTTGTAAAGCGCTTTGAAAGGATTTGAGTCAGTTTGTCGATGACTGGCCGATCAAGTTTGGTAACTTGCAAAACCGATTCAGACAGGGTTTCATCCGCCATCTCAATTCGATGTGGGGATACCCTCGACACACTTCTCATATTTACGTCATCTACCCTTATATCCTCGTTAGCACTACCAAACTTAGCAATTTTTGGCTCTGTCAGACGAATTATACTTAAATACAAGCGAACCCGTTATTTTTGAAACGGACGTTCCGGACAACTCATCCACCTTAATATTTGAGTGTTGTGTTATCGCACATTAAGGTTGTGATTTCATTTAGATGATTTGCGCCGAAAGTTTAAGCCATTTTAGAGCAGCCCATCATTACCAAGCATCCTTAACTCTGTGAAGTGCTGTCTGTATCTGAAATGCCATTTCGTTCAAAATTAAATCCTTAATACATTTCCACATTCAGGTCCTACCCCGTAGACAGATGAACTCAGCATATCGTTCATCGAGCATCTCGGTAAGGTCCTCCTCGGTGACGATGGCGTTGCATTTTCTGGGGATGCTTGGGAAAGTACGGGGTGGCTCCTGCCTGCTGGGGGCCTCCTGCAACATCGCCGGGTTGAGGGACCAGGTGATGAGTTTCTTCATGCCGTTCTCCTGATCGGGAAGATAATCTTCGATTAACGCTAAGGGATCTATGACCCTGTTTCTCCTTTGCGCAAATTTAGGTTGTATTCAGGGCCATTTTACTTTTGCAGAACTTTCGTTACGTTACCCAATAATATGACTGAAGTTTCACGAGTGGTGGACTGTATATGCAATGCTTGCCAAAAAACAGATCAGTTCAAAAGAAAATTCTGGATGAATAGAGGTTTAATTGCTATTTATTCCAACCAATATTAATGAATAGAGATCTGCTTTAATATTTTCACCAAGTATTTGCTGGGCTGTTTTTGGGATATTGATATTGTAAGATTCATGAAGTGGGCGATAGTTCTTTTCCATAGTACAGTATCCTTTGGCTAGGGAACAATCATTAGGGGAGCAGAAGGGACAAACAAGAGGAAATTTGAACGCCATTGCGTAACCGTACCTCTGGTTCAATGCGGATTCAATAGCAATTAAACCGCGCAAACGCCTTTTATCATCTTCTCGATCGCTGTTATCACGCTCATCGCTTTCAGTTTTAGGGGTAACAACAAACACGCCAAATTGGAAATTAGTGATTAATTCCATGCTCTCTTCAAGCGAGTGTTGTCGTTCGTATCCGATTTCCAGCGGGCATCGTACTTTCTTATATTGAGCACAGACCTTGCACCCATCGCGTGAATGCTGGTCGACGACTATTCGCTCGATTGGCACTTGATATAAAGTGAAATTATTCATATTTGCGATGCTCAGGGCCTCATCAGAATCTTTAAAAAGTTCAGGGGTAATGATCGTCGGGATAGAAATCGGTTCATTACCAATTGCTCTATTTAATATACCTTCTGCCTGTGAGACATCCTTACAATAATAAACTGGTACTTGATACTTTTCTGAAAACTCGTATGCCACCACGGGATTTACAGCCACTCCCCCGATTATGACCGGTATTTTGCAGCATTTAGTTTGAAGTTGCCCCAAAAATGCTTCGAGGGCTGAGAGACAGTCATTCCGCATGCAGGAAATTCCAATGACATCTAGATTATAGTGCTCAATAGCTTCACAGAATTCCTGTGAGGATACATTTTTTTCAAGATCAATGACTTCGTATCCCTCAGAGATCCATTCCATTCGAATGATATCCTTTCCGATATCCTGGATAGCGGGTTTTATGACACCAATGCCAATTTTTTCCTCTTTTGAGAATGAGGAGACATCAGGCATGATCATATCATAAAAAATTTTTAGACCCTTAAAAAAAGCAATGTACTGGTCAATATTAATAAAGTCAGGATGTTTACGACTCGCCCGAAACCCGTTATGGCTTGCTTCATACTTTTCTTGAACATCAAGCGTACTTCTGCGAATAATTTCAAGGATCTGCCCATTAGTATGGTCTTTTTGTATTTCTTCGACCAAACAGGCAATATTTCTCCGTGTTCCCTCTTCGTCCAAGATGGCAGTCCTAATACTTGACCCTGATTCCGATTTTTTTTTTGCTTTGCCAGACGAATCACTCTCAAATACAAGCGAACCCATTATTTTTGAAACGAACGTTTCGAACAACTCTCCACCTTGATTTGAGTTTTATGTTATTGCGCATTAAAGTTATGATTTCATTTAGATGATTTGCACCGAAATTTAAGCGTTTTAGAACAGCCCATCTTTATTAAGCGCCATCAACCCTATGAGAAGCGGTCTGTGTCTGGAATACCATTTAACTCAACATTTACATCCTTGATGCATTTCCACAGCCAGGTTCTGCCCCGTAGACAGATGATCTCAGCATATCGTTCATCAAGCATCTCGGTAAGATCCTGCTCGGTGACGATCGCATTACATTTTCTGGGAGCGCTTGGGAAATTACAGAAAAAAACCCCTCCCGGCTTGATAAGACTATATGTTTGATCGAGAACCCGAACGAGGTGCGGTACAGTTGGCTGCACGTTCAACACGTTTGATGCGAACACAATGTCGTATTGCCGGCTAAGCGCTTCGGGGTCGTGGAGACCGGGTTGAACATTAGCCCCACAATCGTAAGCAGTAACGTCAAACCCCTGCTGGCGAAGCCATAGCGTGTGACGGCCATGAAAACCTGCACCAAAATCCAGAATCTTATCGGTTTTCTTTGCGAATAAGGGCAAATATTTTGGGACAACATTATTCTGGGCGCTCTGACCGCGGTTAATATAGGTACTATTGATGAGCTCCTCATATGTTGGAGAAACGCCAATCATATCAAGGACTTTCTCTTGCCAGTAATCCTGCCTGCCTATTTTAAGTCGGAAATGCTCGGTCGGATCCGCCAGTAGTGCTTTAACAATCGGGTAATTCTCCCAGGTTTCAGACCATTCCATTGCTTCCTTTACACTAAATCCCAGATAATCATCATCCACAAACATCCACTTGTGATGGTAGATGTTCGGGATTCCTTTCTGTTTCCGATGGAATCCGACAGGACGGTCGCTATACAGCTCCTTAACACCCACCATATCACCACAGATCGGCTCGGTTGCGGTCTTCCAGTCCGCTGAGTGGGTAAAGGTCACGAGTCCCTCACTGACATTGATCTTCACAATGATATCGATGTCAGGAGGAGGGAGATAAATCCCCAGGATATCCAATGCCTTATCAACGAGGGTCTGCTCTTCCTCCGAGAGCAACGGCAGGACGCTACGATGAACCCACTTGTTTCTACCGAGAACTTTTCCAACACCATGGGGGCCACGCCTGCACCTATAGACACCATCTTTATCCCTCGCCATTTGGATTTCCTCAGGGACGCTATTTACTGACCTAAGTCCACTAATTCATAAATGTTTTTCTTCAATCTCGAAAAGT
>Ga0208462_1001835_pt1 | contig 13083 bp, 10 predicted proteins | sample AD_SCU001_MetaG_FD_184452 | JGI IMG/M metagenome (GOLD analysis project Ga0208462, IMG submission 184452) | Active sludge microbial communities of municipal wastewater-treating anaerobic digesters from China - AD_SCU001_MetaG (SPAdes) (version 2) | ecosystem: Engineered > Bioreactor > Anaerobic...
CACTCTATTTGAGAAAGTGCCGCTAAATCAACTATTTGAAAAATTAGACTACAAAATATGTTCTGATTTCAAAGAACCTCTTTACAACCAGTTAAATTTGTTCGACTATTAACCGGACACTAATGATTTAGACATAATAAAAAATGTTCATATCGTCATTACTTTTAATTTTTAAACTCTTCAAAAAAGATTCGTTTTAATTCTTAACCGGCATAGGATTGACAACAAAGCTCCTTCTTTTAATCTTTAAAACTGCGGCCTGAGGAGGGCAAAATATGAGCTGCTCCCCGATAGTTGTATGGATTCGTGCCTTTCGGCTTCATTTCATAATTCCGGCGATACTTCCGGTATTGCTCGGCAGCGTCATTGCCTGGTCGCAGGGATACCCTTTTCACGTATTAAATTTCCTGCTGGTGATGCTCGGGGTGACGCTGAACAGCATGGGCCTGAACATGCTGGACGATGTTATCGATTTTCGAAATGCGGCTGACCGCAGGAAAAACAGGGAAAAGAACCCTTATTCAGGAGGAAGCGGTGTCTTAACGGACAACTTGCTGACGCCAAATTCAATGCTGGCGGCATCTGTCCTGTGCTTCACCGGAACATCCTTTACCGGCATCTACCTTTTTTGGGTATGCGGATGGCCCGTTTTTTTTCTTAGCCTCTTCGGTCTTCTTTCTTCCATATTTTACACCGTTCCGCCGATAAAGTTCGGTTACCGGGGCTTCGGCGAACTTGGTTTGCTGGTCAACTTCGGCCCCGTTCTTGTCCTGGGAGCCTACTATGTTCAGGCCGGCGGATTTGCAATAGAACCGCTCCTGGCTTCGCTGATTTTAGGATTGATCATGTGGTCGATGATCATTATTAATGAAATCCCCGATTACGACGACGACCGCGACGCCCGGAAATGGAACCTGGTAGCTCGATTCGGAAGGCAGGCGGGGCTGCTGCTTTATGTCGTCGGTCTGGTCGCCGCTTATCTGGTGCTTATTTTCATGGTGATGTCCAGTGTAAGCAGCCCCCTTGTTCTGCTGGGACTGCTCAGCTTACCGTGGGCGCTGCATTCCATCCTGGTCGCCGGCCGGTTCCTTCATAATCCGCTGCATATTGCTCCGGCCAACCTGTCGATAATCAAGGCTCACACGATGACAGGGCTGGGACTTATTGCGTCATATCTGGTCAATGGTTTTATCCGACAATAATTTTCCGGTGGAGAGCCTATGAAAAGTAAACTACGTACCGGCTAAAGCCGGTAGCTTTGGCGTCGGCTGAAAGCCGACTAAAGATCATCCTCGGTTTTGAAGTCACCATCGGGAGGCTCAATATTTTGTTGCTCAATGTATTTCATAATTACTTCGTCCGTCACATTGCCGGAACTGGCCACAAAATACCCACGGGCCCACATGTGACGCCCCCAAAATGTGCGACTCAAACTCTTGAACTCCGTCATCATCTTGCGAGACGTCTTCCCCTTGATCGACTGAACCAGATGGCCGACGGAAATATGCGGCGGCATAGACACAAATATATGCACATGATCACGAGAAATATGTCCCTTGATGATTTCAACATCGTTTACCCGGCATATCTCTCGGATCAATTCGCGAACTCTCTGGGAAATGTCAGCCCGCAAAACCGGCTTGCGGTATTTCGTGATCCAAACAATGTGATATTTAATATCGAATACGGTATGGCTCGACTTCCTATAGTGCTCCATGCCGCAAACATACTAAAGTCTTCGCCTGAAGGCGAGGGTTTTTCTCCCAATCCCCGAGGGAGACAATAATATGAAAGTCCCCAATCTTCTAATTCACGAAAAAAGTCCCTACCTGCTTCAGCACGCCTATAATCCTGTCCAATGGCATCCCTGGACAGAAGAAGCTTTTGAAAAGGCAAGGCGGGAGGACAAACTGGTGTTTCTTTCCATCGGCTATTCCACCTGCCACTGGTGCCATGTCATGGCTCACGAATCCTTTGAGGATAGAGAAGTGGCAAATCTTCTAAACGATTTTTTTATCTGCATCAAGGTTGACCGCGAAGAGCGCCCTGATATTGATAAAATCTATATGATGGCCTGCCAGGCTTTCACGGGAAGAGGAGGCTGGCCGTTAACCATATTCATGACGCCGCAGCGACAACCCGTCTATGGCGCTACATATATCCCCCGGGAAAGCCGCTCGAACATGATCGGAATGCTCGATCTTCTGCCCAGAATTCAAGAAATCTGGAAAAACAAACGCGAAGAAGTATTGAAGGCAGCCAGTCAGGTCGTATCCCTGATCGGCAAGACGGATGATAGAATCGCCGCCGGGCTCAACAAAAAAGATTTAACTGTTGCTTTTCAGTCGCTGGCGGCGGAATTTGACAAAACATATGGAGGTTTCGGCCCGGCACCCAAATTTCCCATGCCTCATCAAATAATGTTTCTGCTGCGTTACAATCTTTGGAGGGGCGACAAAAAAGCGCTGGAAATGGCATCAAAAACACTCGATTTAATGGGCAGAGGCGGCATTTATGATCATCTCGGCTTTGGTTTTCATCGTTACAGCACCGATGAAAAATGGCTCGTCCCTCATTTCGAGAAAATGCTTTACGATCAGGCTCTGCTGTCCATGACCTATGCGGAAGCTTACGGCGCTCTTGGTTTCCCTTCTTACCGGGAAAAGGCCACCGAAATTTTTAACTACGTTCTCCGGCATATGACGTCACTTGCCGGCGGATTTTTTTCCGCCGAAGATGCCGATTCTGAAAACGAAGAAGGAAAATTTTATTTGTGGACTTTTGACGAAATCGAACAGGTGCTATCCCGGGAAGAGGCGCAACTGATAGCTGAAATTTATAATGTGGAAAAAGAAGGCAACTTCTATGAGCCGTTAACCAGCTCGAAAAGCGGCCGCAATATCCTGCATTTGAAAAAATCATGGCCGGAAATCGCTTTATCTTTGGGCATAACTGAGGACGAATTAAGACGTCGGACGGCAGAGGCGCAGCATAAACTTTTTGCTGCCCGCGAAAAACGAATCCGGCCCCATAGAGATGACAAAATCCTGACTGACTGGAACGGTCTGATGATCGCAGCGCTGGCCATCGGAGCGCGTCTCTTGAAAGAAAACAGTTATCTGGAAGCGGCGTTGCGCGCCCTGGATTTCATAATGACCACCATGCAGAAGGCCGATGGAGGATTATTGCATCGCTACCGGGAGAGTGAAGCGGCCATTGAAGCCAATCTGGACGATTACTCTTTTTTAATCTGGGGATTGATCGAATCTTACGAAGCAAGCTTGAATGAACATTGGCTCCAAAAGGCTCTGGCGCTAAATAATTATTTGACGGAACATTTCCGTGATGAAAAATCGGGCGGCTTTTATTTTACACCGGATTTCAGCACCGATTTGATTGTCCGCCAGAAAGACAGCTACGACGGCGCCGTCCCCTCGGGCAACTCCGTTATGCTGCTCAATCTGCTGCGGCTTTCCCGAATTACCGGCAATTCCCAACTGGAAGATGCGGCGCGGCGCTTAAACCGGGCTTTCGCCGCCTCGGTGCGTCAAAACCCGGCAGCACATACCCAGTTCATGACCGGCCTTGGCTTTGCGGAAATTCCCTCTTCTGAAATTGTCGTTGTCGGCAAGCGCAGCGATGCGAATACGAAACTAATGCTTGATGAACTCAAATGCCGCTTCTTACCCAATGCCGTAGTTATCTTCCGGCCTGATGACGAACCCGACGCCGCCATAACCCATATTGCTCCTTTCACAAAAGACATGAAATCTATAGACGGCAAAGCAACAGCTTATGTCTGCTCCAACTTCACCTGCAGCAAACCGACAACTGATATTGAAGAAATGCTGGCATTGTTGAATACAAAGAATCTTTCGGATGTTAATAGTTCCGGGCACTGATGCCCTGACCTTCACTGTTAATGGATAGGAGCTGTTTATGACTGATCCTCAAGACTCATCTCCCCGACTCCGCGTTTCCGATTGCCCGGCATTGAGCATGTGTGAAAAAACCGGGATAACCAACCGGTATTGCCGTAAATCCTCTCCGTTGGACTATGACGACGGCGACTGCAAACTGGACCAGTTGCTGCACGGGCGGAAGGCGGATCATCGGAATAACGGCGGTCAGGAACATCGCTGAGATTCGCGGTTAGTTGCGCGGTAGCTGCCCAAATATTGCAAAATATTTACAATTAGGTTCGTTCTAATTCCAAAAAGAAAAAGGCAGAGCCATTATGACCCTGCCTTTCTATAGCCAAAATTCTGAAGAAAGATTCAGTTTTTAAACTTTTTCTTCACACCTGCCAATCCCACCATTCCAAGGCCAAGAAGCAGCATTGTGGCAGGTTCGGGAACCGACGAGGTAGTTTCACGTGTCCATGTGCCTAAGGCGGAAGACGCTACAAGACCCCAACCAGCTTTATGAAGGTAGTCATATCCGTTGCCGTGTATATCTTTCATGCTAGCTAGCTGAAATACTCCTTGTGTATGTGTGCTCACATCTACCCATTGACTGCCACGAAAAGTCCAGTCAACAATATTTCCTGAAACAAAATGACCGGTCAGATACCCATCTGCATTAGCCTGTCCAAAATTAACAGTGTATCCAAATGTCGGAACAGTTTCAGTTATGGTAAACGCTGTCACATTTCCAAGTGTGCTGGAATTCTCAGTAAAATACCCTTCGTAAAACCCTGTAAAATCAGGCGTAATATCAATTGTTATTTTACCTGTTAAAAGGGAGCTCGTATAGTCATAAGTTACCGGTATTGCACTTGCCTTTATCGGCAAAAAAGCAAGAATGGCAACTGCTACAAATACAGCAACAATAACGCTTACTTTTTTAAATAATTTATCCGTTGATAATTTCACTGATCGCACCTCAATTTCCCTCCTTTATTTTTTTATAAAAATTTTACTCGTCACATAAACAATATTCATGCCAAACTGCGGAGATTATACTATTCTTATGACGATCTTCTGTGCTATCTAGTTAATATTATAACATTCATAATCATATCAAAATAGACATATATGTTTTAGAAGTGTATTGATGTCATTAAGTCAATAAGTACTTATTGTAAAATATTTCGACACCTATCAAATGATTTAATGGGTGTTGATTATGCGCAAAGTTAGAGCTACATTGACTTTGGTGGTAATTATATACATGTAAAGAATTCCGACAATGGTTTGCATACTTTTTACAGTTTGCTATCGTAAAGGCGGTAAGCGACGCTACGGCTGAGCGCCGTCTTACCACCGCTTCGAAAAAGTTCCTTATAGAAAAAACTAAAGGAAAATCAGCTGCGCTGTGCGCCTCAGCCGATGATCCGCTTTTTCCTTCCTCCGGCTTCTTTAAATCCAAGCAAATTATTGCCCCGGATTCCGCAAGCAATAGCCTCCACAAAAAATAAAAAGGAGCTAGTCAAAAGTGACTAACTCCTTGATTTGTCTGGTCGGGGCGGAGTGATTTGAACACTCGACATCTTGCTCCCAAAGCAAGCGCGCTACCAAGCTGCGCTACGCCCCGAAAGAGAACCTTCCTAGCGTTTTCGAGGTCTTTTGTCAATATGAAAGACCACATTTCATTGTGGAGCCAGCCATGAAGCTGATGACAAACCAGCGCTCAGCTGAAATTGTCTTCGAGTTGCCGGTTCAGGAAGTAGCGGACTTCTCCCTCTTTGGTGAGCGGAATGATGGAATTGCGATAAAAGGCCATGATTTCCTCAGCAGGAATGCGCCGCCGAACCTCCGGATTGATCTCGGCCTGTATATGCTCCACTTTATCCGCAACTCGCTTAAGAATTTTCTCCTCCACCTCCGTCCGGGTCAGGGCAGCAAGCAATCCGGCCCGGTTTCCGGCTTCGATCATGGTTCGATATTCAGTTTTATGGGATTGGTATTTGCTTTCCGCCACATAGAGCGAACCGAAATGGATCCGCCGCGCAATTGCCTGGAGCGCCATGACATCGTGCTCCACCGAAGATCCGTACTGACCGTCATCTCCTTCGAGGCAGATACGCGGAATCAGATTTCTATACGCGTCGAGTATCTCGTCGGCCATGTTGACGGAATTCAAGTCGCGTAAAAAAAGACCTGTTTCCGGCAGGATGACACGCCGCCTGGGGTGCGGCAGATCTGAAGTAAAGGGACGTTCTTCCGGAACGCAAAATCTGCCGAATACCGCGTCCATTTCTTCATGATAACGGAGGCGCAGTTCAAACAGGCTCATATTTCCGCCACCTTCAAAACCGCTGTGACCGGGGTCATAGGCCGCTTTATTGGCCGCAAACTGCGCGCGGTTGATCAGCATGAAAATGATGGTTTCTTCCAGCCCTTCCAACACGGCTGCGATTTGGTCTAAATCAAATTTTCCCCGAAATAAAATCGGTTTTATCGACGTCGGCATGGGCGGATTCTCTTTGTTGTGGCATTGTTTTTTGCAGAGCGAGTATATGAAGTTAAAATTTTGATGTCAAGAAAGTTCGGCCCACAGAAAGTCTGGCTCACACGGGTCGGCAGTCCATTGCCCAAATCCCCTCTTCTCCGTTGTCAGTTGCGTCCCTTGGTCTTTCTTGTCGGAACAGCGTTCCAGGGATCGTCGGGCCAGGGATGCTTCGGGTAGCGGCCCTTCAGTTCTTTTTTTACCTGCGAGTAACCGGTGTTCCAGAATTCTTTCAAATCACGGGTGATTTGCACGGGCCTGCGGGCGGGCGACAGAAGATGGAGCAGCAGTTTTACCCGTCCACCGGCAATGGCCGGCGTATCGGCGAGACCGAACATCTCCTGGAGCTTGACGGCCAGGACCGGGATCTCCCCGGACACATAATCAATTGGAATGTTGTGGCCGCTGGGTACGGGAATGGATGCGGGTGCACGATCCTCCAGGAGTCGCCGCTGTTCCCACGTCAGCCGGTCTTTCAGCGGGGGCAGGATATTCAGAGCGGCAAGCTGCTGGACGGTGCGAATGCCCTTAAGACAGGGCAAAAGCCAGTTTTCCGGTGCTGACAGAAGCATTTCTTCAGATAAGTCCGGCCAGTTTTCTTCGGGATAGCTTTGTTTCATTAAACGCACCCGGGCCTGAAACTGCCGGGCCTCCCTGCTGAAAATGATATTGCCCGTCCTGGAGCGGATGGCATCACAAAGCAGAGATGCGACTTCCTCCTCTGACGGATTGACCGGTTGGGAAGAAAGCGTGATCGCCCCCATGCGTTCATCCAGGGCAGCAATAATCCGTCCTTCCTGCCTGTCCCATTCGACCCGCCGCAGGGTCTCGATCTGTCCACCCATTTCCTGCCGGATGAGCTCCTCCGTCAGCGATTCGGCCATATGCACCGTGCCTTCCGCCTTTTCGCCCTGATCGACCACAACAGCAATAATGAAGGGGCTTCCGCCCGGCATGAGCTTCGCGGACAGCCTGACCCCTCTTCCCGGACGCAAAAGATAACGGCCGTCGTTTTCTTCGCGCCTCTTGGCGATGCGGTCGGGAAAGGCGAAAAGCAGCAGAAGTGGAATCATGCCGCCGGCTTCTCCTCCGGATTTTTCACTTGTTTTGTCCAGCAGGCGCCGGAGTTGCTGCGCTGTTCTGTCTACGGCACGCAAGGCCCAGGGATCGGCCTTTCCGGATGGTATGTTTCCCCGCCGCCATTTCCGCAAGAGCTGGAGACGTTCGCTGAGATCAAACTCGCCGGTTGTATTGGTGAAAGGAGAATGGCGATGACGGATGATGTCCCGCTCGGACAAGAGTGCCGCCAGATCCGCTCCGAGTAACGGACAGCCCAGTTCGGCCGCTTTCAGCAGCAAGCGGCTCAGGCGGGGATGTAGAGGCAGGCGCGCCATAGCCTCACCGACAGGCGTAACCGTCCCCTTGGCATCCAGAGCCCCCAATTCTTGGAGCAGTTCCTGCGCCGCTCGCCAGGCCGCGGGCGGAGGCGGATCGAGCCAGGAAAGCATGGCGGGATCTTGGACGCCCCAGACGGCGAGATCCAGGACCAGTGACGAAAGATCGGAAACAGCGATTTCCGGCGGGGCAAAGGGAATCAGGGATTGGAAGGTATGGCGGCTGTAAAGACGATAGCAGACACCCGGCCCGAGACGTCCCGCCCGACCCTGACGCTGCCGGGCCGAGGCCTGTGAAACCATGATGGTGATCAGACGGTTCATGCCGGTAGCAGGGTCGTACTGCAGCCTTCGGGTCAATCCGCCGTCAATCACGACACGGACGCCTTCAATGGTCAGACTGGTCTCCGCGATGTTCGTAGCCAGGACAATCTTTCTTCCCGGTGAAGGAAGGATCGCCCGTTCCTGTTCCTCAAAGGGCAAATCACCGTAAAGGGGATGGAGGGAAATGTCTTTCAGCGCATTGTCATCGAGCGTTTCCGTGAGCGCTTCTCGGGCGGCCCGAATTTCCCCGGCCCCGGGCAGAAAGACGAGGATGTCGCCCGACGTTTCCCGCAACGCCTTTTGAACAACATTCGTTATTCGTGCTGTAGCGTATTTATCTGTGTTGTCCCCGCAGTAGCGCTCCTCCACGTGATAGGCCTTGCCCTGTGAAGTAATAATGACCGCCCCATCCAGAAGGGCGGCCACCGATCCGCCGTCCAGCGTGGCGGACATCACCAGAATCTTCAGATCTTCCCGCAGCGCACGGCGGATATCGATACATAGGGAAAGGGCCAGGTCAGTTTGAAGGCTCCGTTCATGGAACTCGTCGAAAATAACCATGGCGACGCCCTCCAGATCGGGATTTGCCAGGATGCGCCGCGTCAGAATCCCCTCCGTCATAACTTCGATGCGGGTCTTTTTCGAGACCCGACTGTCAAACCGGATAGAATAACCGAGCGTCTGGCCAATCTCCTCGCCCAAAGTCTTTGCCATCCACCGGGCAGCGGAGACGGCGGCGATTCTCCGTGGCTCAAGCATGACTATTCTGCCATTTTGAGGCGGGAAAATATCAAGGAGCGCCAGGGGAACCCGTGTCGTTTTGCCGGAACCGGGCGGGGCTTGAAGAACAACGGCGGGATGCTGACGGATGGCTTCCGTCAACTCCGGGAGGATGTCGTCAATGGGGTAAGAATTTAAAATTTGTCCATTCTCTGCATTTTTCGGCATGCCGGAAGTATAGAGGGGGCAGCTGTTCCTGTCAACGCCATCCTGCCTCCGTTAATTATTTAATTGACTGTTCATGGCAGATTCCTTATATTTTCATCGTAAAGTGCTTTGAAATGCTTCCTTTCCGATCTTGGCAAAGAGCGAAGCGACGCGACAATAGAACAAGGGGTTGCAACCCCTTGTTCTTCCATTAAATGATGATATCGAGGCGGCAACCACCCCCTACCCCCGTAGGCGACGGACAGAGGCAACGAGGCGTGGTTCGACAAGCTCACCATTACCGACTAAGAGTTCTGAGCCTGCCGAAGGGCCAACAAAGATAGCGCTGAATTTATAAATGGAATTCAGGAGGATTATTATGGGATCTGCACCTTTTGCTGATGACAAGGTAAAGCCCGCGGCACTGGCCGGCACATGGTATCCCGGTGACGCGCGTAAACTGGACAAAATGCTGAACGACTGCCTAAAAAAAGCTGTTCTGCAGGAGCTCAGCGGGGAAATAGGAGTTATCATCTCTCCACACGCGGGATATGTCTATTCCGCACCGACGGCATCTTTCGGATTCAAGGCCGCATCCTCCCAAAAGGTGAGCACAGTGATTATTCTGGCCCCATCCCATCTGTATTCCTTCGCAGGCGCTTCCGTCTGGCCGGAAGGAGCATTTGAGACGCCGCTGGGCGCACTGGAGGTGGATAAAGAACTCGCGGCCAAAATCATGGCGTTTGATAAGCGATTCATTTTCCGCCGTGATGTGTTCGAGGGAAGCGCCGGCCGGCCCGAGAATTCGGTGGAAACCCAATTGCCGCTGATCAAAAAGATTTTTCCATCGGCCAAAATTCTCCCTGTTATCGTCGGCTATCCTCCGGATGCAGATATGGTCAAGACCATCGCGTCCGCCCTTGATGCGGCGATCGGCGACCGAACCGATGTCCTGATCGATATCAGCGTGGACCAGTCGCACTTCCATTCTTTGAAAGAAGCCAAGGCAATCGACGCCCGCGGCCTCCAGGCAATCGAGGATATGGACATCAACGGATTCTGGAACGGACATGCCGCCGGTGAGATGGAGGTGGACGGCTTTCATGTAGTTACGGCGGGTATGCTATACGCCTATGCGCGCGGCTTCAACAAGGTGAAAGTTTTACATTACGGGACTTCCGCAGATGAAACCGGCGACAGTTCCAGTGTTGTCGGATATGCATCTGTTGTGTTTTATCGCGAAGCCTCGACCGCAATAGGCGATGAGTCGTCAAAAAACAAATTGACTCCGGAGCAGAAGGCCAGGCTTCTGGCTATTGCCCGTGAAACGCTCGACACGTTCGTTCGAACAGGAAAGGCGCCGAAATACAGCGAAAAGGACCCGCGGCTTTCGCTGGAGGAAGGCGCGTTCGTTACCCTGAATAAGCACGGGGATCTGCGGGGGTGCATCGGCAATATCCTTGGCAGGGGGCCGCTTTATCAGACGGTAAGCCAAATGGCGGTGGCTGCGGCATCTGAAGATCCCCGGTTTCGTCCGATCAGAGCCGATGAATTAAAAGATATTGAAATCGAAATATCGGTGCTTTCCAAACCACGCGTTGTCCGCAGTGCAGATGAGATTGAGCTGGGGAAACATGGGGTCATCGTGAGCAAGGGATATTTAAACCGCGGCGTGTTTCTGCCGCAGGTGGCAACCGAGACCGGGTGGAGTAAAGAGCACTTCCTGGCGGAGCTTTGCTCTCAGAAAGCGGGTTTACCGCCGGATAGCTGGAAAGATCCGTCCGTCAAGCTCGAGGTCTTTACGGCGGATGTGTTTGAGGAAAAAGAGTAGCCGGTCAACGTGCGGCCTTTTTCAGCAGCCAATCTTTTAATTGTGCCACCGCCTGTCCTCGATGGCTCACTTTGTTCTTAAATTCCGGGGGCAGTTCGGCGGCGGTCTTTTTCAACTCGGGCACCCAGAAGAGAGGATCGTAGCCAAAGCCGTTTGCTCCGCGCTCTTCCTCGATAATCCGGCCGCGCCACCGGCCTTCGAAAGATTCGTAGGTGCCGTCTTTGCGATATAAAATCAAAGAACAATGAAAGGCCGCCGTTCTTTTTTCCGCCGTAATATTTTTTAACTTGGCCAGTAGTTTGGCGTTGTTTTCCCGGTCGGTTGCCTTGTCGCCCGCATATCGGGAAGAGTAAATGCCGGGCTCGCCGTTTAAGGCGTCCACCATCAAACCGGAGTCATCGGCCAGTGTTGTTTCACCGGTAAATTCGCAAATAATCCTGGCCTTTTTTAATGCGTTTTCCTGAAAACTCAATCCGTCTTCAACAATTTCCGGAACATCTTTGTAGTTGTTCAGAGAAACCAGTTCGATTCCCGTTTCCGACAGCATGGAGCTGATTTCTTTTACCTTACCCTCATTTCCGGATGCAAAGACTATCTTCATGACCGCCATTCGCCTGTAATTTCTTTTTGCCTGGCGGTTATCTTTCTAATTCCAACAGCTGCCAGTTCCGTCATTTTATCCAATTGCTCTTTATTGAAGGGCTCTTGTTCGGCGGTTCCCTGAACTTCGATAAAGAGACCGGAGCCGGTCATGACAAAATTCATATCCACTTCCGCGCGAGAATCTTCTTCATATTCCAGATCAAGGACAACTTCATTATCAACAATACCGACGCTGATCGCCGACACAAAATCATTAATCGGAATTCTTTCTATAATACCATTCCGCTGCATCTGTTTGAATAAATCCACCAGGGCCACAAAACCGCCGGTGATGGACGCCGTTCTTGTTCCTCCATCGGCCTGAATAACATCGCAATCAATGTAAATTGTTTTTTCGCCAAACGCCGACAGATCCGTTACCGCGCGCAAAGACCGGCCGATCAGCCGCTGGATCTCCTGGGTCCGGCCGCCCTGCCGACCTCGTGAAACTTCCCTCGCGGTTCGAGTTTGGGTGGCCATCGGCAGCATCGAGTATTCCGCAGTCAACCAGCCTTTGCCGGTGTTTCTCAGGAAAGGCGCTGTCTTGTCATCCAGCGCAGCCGTGCAAATGACTTTTGTATTGCCGAATTCCACCAGCACTGATGCGGCGTGCTGCAAATATTGGTTGCTGATTTTGATGGGCCTCAACTCATCCCACTTTCGACCGCTGCTTCTCATAATTCAACACTCATCACTGGAAAAATAATTTTATGCTTCTGGCCAGACTGACGGCTATTTCCGCTTGACCGGCTGCCGAGAGCAACTTCTTTCTTTCTTCCGGATTTGTGGAAAATCCTATCTCCACGACTGCCGCCGGAACATTCGCCTCTTCCAATATGGGAGTCTCGGCTTCTCTCAACCCTCTTCCCTTGCGGGGAAACAAGGCATCCAGATTTTTTTGTATAATCTGGGCCAGTCTTACAGATTCATTGAGATATTTATTTTTTTCATTACTTGCTTCGTCTTTCGCCTTCTTTTTCTTATCGGCTTTTTCTTTGAACCCCGGGTAATATATTTCAAATCCCGTCGCGCTCTTGCTGAAACCGGCGTTAATGTGCAGGCTTAAGAATACGTCCGGCTTCAGTTTGGAAATTTTTTTCCGGCGGTCGTCGATGCTTATTGTTTTATCGTCAATGCGGGTTAAAACAATCTCGTAAACGCCTTCCTTGGCAAGTTCCTTCTGCAAAGCCAGGGCGATGGCCAGAGTGATATCCTTTTCCCCGGTTTTATCTGTAATACTGACGCCGGAATCTTCACCGCCGTGCGCCGGATCGATCATCACCATATTCTTTTTTCCGGCGGCGCATAAATCCTGCACTCCACAGGCGGCGACGGCACAGATCAGGAGTAATATCCAAAAAAGTATTTTTCTTTCTTTACGAAGCATCATCTCACCTTATTTATGTTTGCGCTGCTTATAAGCAAACTGGTCAACGTTTGTCAACATCCAAATAATGATCTCGTTAAAATGCCGGATGCTGCGTTGCGCTTCATTCTTCGTCACTGCGGCGTACG
>Ga0208462_1001838_pt1 | contig 13062 bp, 9 predicted proteins | sample AD_SCU001_MetaG_FD_184452 | JGI IMG/M metagenome (GOLD analysis project Ga0208462, IMG submission 184452) | Active sludge microbial communities of municipal wastewater-treating anaerobic digesters from China - AD_SCU001_MetaG (SPAdes) (version 2) | ecosystem: Engineered > Bioreactor > Anaerobic >...
TTGGTTTTGTCCATATTATTAAACTTTCGACTGTTTTACTTGAACAGTCGAAAAAGTAATTTAAAAACCGTGTATAAGTCAACTTCAGATATATGCGGGATATCTCACTATGATTTAAAGCAAAAGATGGGAGGAGAAGAAATGTGCTAATCGTATTCTTCAAAATATCCTGAATAAACTGTTCCGGGATTAAATTTTAAAAATCTATCCATTGCTGATTTATCAAAATCAATTTTATAATAAAATGAGTATTTTACTTTTAACTTATACTAAAGAATTTACAAAACTTAAATGCATCGGGTATATAGCAATATCAGTTAGCGCGTTTAAAGCTCAAACTAACTTATGAAAAAAGGCAAAATATGAATTTGAAGTAGTTACAATTAAATAAATTTAAGTCGATGCAACTTAAAAGGTAAAAGCTAATATTTGTTTTTTCAGAATAGAAATAAAGTTAACTAGATTGCTTATGATAGAAGAGTATTAGAAAAGAAAATTAAATATTAAATCCATCTAGTTATTCTAAAGTAGTTCTAATTATTAATTAAAATGTTATTTTAACTTAGTAATTATCTAGTATATATTATATGAGTACAAAATTAACATTCTCGGGACATGAATCTTTTCATTGTCGCTCACTTTGGCTAAAAAAGGGATACGATTTCGTTTACAATAAAAAATTATTTGGTGCCCCAGAAGCAGTCTTTGATTTAGGTGTTGGGAAGAACATGGTTGCTGCAATAAATTATTGGATGAAATCATTTGGTTTAATAGAAAAGAATAATAGTCTTTCTGAGATAGCGAATTTTCTGTTTGGAAAGCGAGGGGTGGATGCATATTTGGAAAATCCAGCTACACTTTGGTTATTACATTATCATTTAGTAAAAGAAAACTCAGCTTCAATATACTCGCTTGTTTTTAATGAGTTTAGAAAAAAAAGAATAGAATTTAACAAAAGTCAATTACAAAATTTTCTTAAAGCCAAATGTGATGAGACAAAGACAAATTACACCGAAGCTACCATTCAACGTGATATCGCTGTTTTTCTCCGGAATTATGTAAAACCTCGGAAAGCCAATAAAAATTTAGAAGATCTCTTTAGTGGGATTTTTATTGAACTGAATCTAGTAGAGCAATTGCAGAAGTACGATGAAAAAGAAACAGATTGGTACAGAATAGAAAATAAAGAAAGAGCAGATTTACCTGCGGAGATATTATTATACTGTATTTTAGATAACAATCAATACGGTGACTCAATAGTACTTGATGACATTCTCCGCGGTTATAATAGTATTGGAAGTGTCTTTGCTTTAACTGTAAAAGATGTATTAGGTAAGATCGAACAATTAACCAGAAGTAAAACTAATATCAGCTTTACAGATGACGCTGGTATCAGATTACTTCAATTCAAAAAGAAACCTAATAAATGGACTGTTTTAAAGAATTACTATGAACAATAAATTTTCTCCCTCTGTAAATATCGTACGAGATAAAGCACAAAAATTTGAATATATCCCTACACCTAATGCAGAAAGGGTTTTACAAAATCTGAATGAAAGTATTAGTCGAGGAATAAAATCATTTTATTTGGTTGGTTCGTTCGGCACAGGTAAAAGTTCCTTTCTTTTAGCTTTAGAAAATCAAGTAGAAAACGGCAAAAAGATTTTTAGAACTCCCCTCACTTTCAATGGAAGTACAAAATACAAATCTTTTAATGTCATCGGAGATTACCGATCCCTAGAAGACACATTACGTGAAGAACTAAAAATAAATAAGCGTTCAGATGTTATTGAGGCATTGGGTACTCATTATAATAAAGTAAATTCTTCTAAAAAAGGATTGCTTATCGCTATCGATGAGTTCGGAAAATTCCTTGAGTATGCATCTGAAAACAAACCAGAGCGGGAATTATATATTGTTCAAAAATTAGCAGAGTTTGCAAACGATCCAACTAAAAATATAATCTTCTTAACAACTCTTCATCAAGGATTTGAGGCATATCGTTCTAAGCTTGATGAAAAATCGAGAAATGAATGGGAGAAAGTTAAGGGGCGACTTAAGGAAATTGCATTCAATGAACCTGTCGAACAACTATTACACTTAGCAGCAAAATATTTGAATGGAAAACTTAACAACGTCAGTCATAAAGAATTTAGTGATCTATACAAATCAATAATTTCTTCGCGAGTTTATCCACTTTACAATTCCTTAAATGAAAAAATAGCTGAACAGCTTTATCCTTTGGAAATTCTTTCAGCGGGTATTTTAGCAAGATCATTACAAAGGTACGGCCAAAACGAAAGGTCATTGTTCACTTTTCTTGAAACAAATAACTTCAACAAAAATATTTATTACACTAAACCTTATTTCAATCTGGTTGATGTTTTCGATTATTTAATAAATAATTACTATTCATTACTTTCATCAAAGTACAATCCTGATTATTTAAAGTGGACTATAATAAATTCAACTCTTGAAAGAGCTGAGGTTTTATTTGAAAAAGAATATGTGGAAAAAGAAAAGCTTATAAAGGTTATTGGCTTATTAAATATACTTGCACCATCAGGCTCAAAAATTAATACCGAGTTCCTCATAAAATATGGGAACTTAGCTCTCAACATATCACATGCTGAAAATGAAATAAAAACTCTTGAAAAGAATAAGCTTATCAGATTTCAATCTTATTCGGATAGTTATGTTTTATTCGAGGGAACTGATGTTGATATAGATTTAGCGTTAAACGATGCTGAGAATTATCTCAATCATTCACCCGATTTAGTTAGTAAGCTTAAAGAATATTTTAATTTCCCATATTTACCAGCAAAAGCTAGCTATATTAAAAAGGGTACGCCCAGATTCTATGAATTTATAATTTCGGATTATCCCGTTCAACAAAGATCGAAAGGGGAATCAGATGGGATCATAAATTTAATCTTTAATGAAAATATTGATCTTGATAAAATAAAATCAGTATCTAAAAGTATTGATGAAGCAATTTTATATGGGGTTTATGAGAATGCGGAATTAATCAAAACGACAATATTGGAAATCGATAAAGCAAATTATGTTTTGGATAAGTACGCAGATGATCGTGTTGTTAAAAGAGAAATTAAAAATTTAATAGAGCAGCTAACAATTGAATTGAACGAATTAGTTGTTGATTCATTGTTTTTTAAGGATTCAAAAGTTCAATGGATATTTAATGGAAAAGTTTTAAACATTAATTCGAAAACAGCATTTAACAAAAAGCTTTCAGAGATAATTGATATAGTTTGTAACAAAACCCCAATAATACATAACGAATTAATCAACAGAGAAAAACTCCCTTCAGCAATAAATCTTGCGCGTAAAGAATTGTTCAAAAATTTGTTTGATTATTGGGATAAGTCAGATTTAGGGTTTGATAAAAATAAATTCCCACCCGAAAAAACTATTTATTTAAGTTTATTAAAAAACACCGGTATTCATAAAAAGGAAAGCAATGTTTTTATTTTAACCGAACCTTCTGACAAATCATTTAAGGATTTGTGGGATTGTTGTGAAGAATTCTTTAGCTCAACTAAGTCTTCAAAGAAAAGCTTAGTGGATTTAGTGGACATACTTTCTGACAAACCATTCAAACTGAAAAAAGGTTTTATCGATTTCTGGCTTCCACTCTATTTATTTATCAAACGAGATGATTATGCGCTATTTGATGGTGAGGTTTATATACCAACATTGAGTATTGATTTAATTGAAATGATTCTTAAAAATCCTAAGAATTATTTTATTAAAGCTTTTGATGTCCAAGGAATTAAATTTGAGCTATTTAATCGTTACAGAAATCTACTTAACAAATCAAAAGAGGAAAAAATTACAAGTAATAGTTTTGTTGATACAATAAGACCATTCTTAACCTTTTACCGTAGTTTGCCTGAATACACGAAAAAAACAAACAGAATATCACGCGAAGCGTTATCATTGCGAAATGCTATTTCTAATGCAAAAGATCCAGAAAAAACTTTCTTTGAAGATTTTCCTTCTGCATTAGGATACACTACACAAAAACTTTATACATCAGATAAATATCTTGAAGGGTATGTTAATAAATTGCAAGACTGTATTAGAGAGTTACGACTTGCTTTTGATGATCTTGTAAACAGAATTGAAAAAAATATTATACAAATATTAGGATTAGAAAAATTAGAATTTCCTCTTTATAAAGAACAAATAATCTCAAGATATTCTGAAATAAAAACTTATTTAATGCTTCCTTATCAACGGGCAATATATCAGAGAGTAAATTCTGAACTGAATGATAAGAAATCTTGGCTAAGCTCTATAGTTCAGGGGCTAATCGGTAAAAGCTTGGAATTATTGACAGATGAAGAAGAAGAAATAGTTTATGAGAAATTTATGAATCTGTTTCATGAGTTTGATAGCTTAAATGAATTTGCTAATTTAGAAATAGATAATAAAATTGAAGACGCATATAAAATTGAAATTACTTCAGTTAGTAAGGGTTTTCAAAAATCTATCGTAAGACTGACTAAACAACAAGAAAAAGAAGCAAGACAAATTGAGAAAAAAATTAAAGAAAACTTAAGCTCAAATAAGAAGGTTAATCAAATTGCATTGTTGAATATTTTGGAAAGAGAGATTGATGATACTCTTAAGGAGGATAAAGAAAAAAAATGACTAAACAAGAACCTGTTAACAATAAAGTGAGACACGTTTTAGGGATATCGGGTGGTAAGGATAGTGCAGCTTTAGCTATATATCTTCACGATAAATATCCCCACCTTGATATTGATTTCTACTTCTGCGAGACAGATAAAGAGCTTGATGAAACTTATAAATTGATTGAGCAACTTGAGGTTTACTTCGGCAAGAAGATAACAAAATTGAAAGCTGCAAAAGATTCGCCAGAAGACCAATTTGATCACTTCCTTAAATTGTATGGAGGATTTCTTCCCTCTGCAAATGCTCGATGGTGCACAAGAGCTATGAAGCTTGAACCCTTTGAAAATTATGTTGGTACAGATCCAACAATTTCTTATGTGGGAATAAGAGGCGATGAAGATAGAGAAGGTTATATTTCACATAAAGAAAACATACAATCTATTTTCCCATTTAGAAAAAACATTTGGAGCAGTGAAATAATAAATAACACTCTTCGCAACAATAATATTGAATCATTAAAAGATATATGTTCACAATATGTTTCTAAGGATAAGAATATATCATTACTAAAGATTCTTGAAACTCCATTATCATTTCAATATGACCAAAACAGAAAACTCAACGACCTATTAACCGTAAGTATTTCCAATTTTAATAAAATTGTTTTTGAATATCTAAAAACGACAGATTACCCAATTTCAATGCTTGAAGATTTTCCTCTGATTGAAAATGAAGATGTTTTAGTAAGAGAAGATATTTTTAGAATTCTTGAGCAAAGTGGTATTGGAGTTCCTGAGTATTACAAGAAATTAGAGTTTGAGATTGATGGACAAAAAGGATTTTACTCACGCAGTCGTTCAGGCTGTTATTTTTGTTTCTTTCAACAGAAAATAGAATGGGTTTGGTTATATGAAAATCACAGAGAATTGTTCGAGAAAGCAATGAGTTATGAAAAAGATGGTTATACCTGGATGCAAGATGAAAAACTTGAGGATATTATAAAACCTGAAAGAATTAGACAAATCAAGTTAGATCAAATTAAAAAAGCAGCAAAAAACTCTAACTCAAAATCTCCTTTCCTAATTGATATTTTACAGGAGGCAGAGGGCGAAGGTTGTGCTGCGTGTTTTATATAAAATGAAAATACTCAAGAAAAACTTTAAAGTTACACAATTTCAGATAATTGTTTTATTAGTTTTGGTTATAATAATTTTTGTTTCAAGATTTGTAATTCAAGAGAAGATATCTTCCGACTTATCTTTCTTCATAATAAATATTTCAAGCGCGATTATAGCAAGTATTTTAGTAGGTATTTATTATGATAATTCAATAAGGAGGGAATTATCAGATGAAATATTGAGTAAAGTAAAATTAAGGGACGAAGTAGTTCGGTCAGGTATAGTTTCCTATTATAGTAGCTTCACCGATATCCCACTAAGGAATTATTTTGAGTCATCTAAAAACGTAGAAATCTATGTTCATTATGCACAAACTTTATTTAATCAGATTGGCGACATATTAGAGAAGTTTGTTCAAGTCAAGAAAAATGAACTTAATATTTTTCTACTTCATGAGGATAATAAATTTCTTGTTGGATTGGGTGCTCATTGGGGATTTAATGATATTGAATCAGACGAAAATCATTTAAAGAATAAAATTAACGCTTCAACTCAACTTTTATTAAAAACATTCAAGGATTTGCAATCTAAAAATAAATTAAAAGCAAAAATTAGGATATATAAGCTAAAGAGACATCCTGTTTTCTACTCATTTTACTTTTTTGATGACTATATAATCTTTGTACCTTCTAAATTAGTACAAAATAAAAATTTCAAACCATTAGCATTTATAGCAAAAAAAGGAAACTCGGATGGTGATATCTATGATAAGTGTTTTGCTGAAATTAATGATATAAAAAGTACTGTTGATGCAATAGAAGAAGTATTCAAAGCAAATTAAAAAAAATATGACAAACAATATCTGTTTCATAGATTTCGAAACTACAGGCACCAATGTTTTTGCAGATGAACCGATTGAACTAGGGGCTGTTCTTGTTAATCATAAATTACAGCAAATCGATACTTTCTTTTCTAAAATAAAACCATCACGTGATGTTAATATTTCCGAATCTGCCTACCAAATACACAAATACAGAATCGAAGATTTAAAAAATGAACCTAATCAGCTGACTGTTATGAACAGTTTCTTTAATATTTTTGGTTTTGATTATTACTTAGCTGGTTGGAATATTAGTTTTGATGTCCCATTTTTAAGAAAATTGTGCAATTCAAATGGGATGTTAACAGAGTTTGATAAAATTGATTATCACCATTTAGATGTACAAAGTATAGTTAAATTTTTAGTGCATATAAACCTACTACCAAATAATATAACATCACTAAGTAAGTGTGCTGAGTATTTTGGTATTCCAAGACATAAAAACCATAATGCTTTAGAAGATGCTTATATAACTTTTAATCTTTATAAGAAAATAAAAGATGAACTCTCTGGCTTACTAGTTTCAAAATCAATTACCTGAAAACCAAGACTTTAAATAAAATATCGCTCATTATTTCGTAAGAGTGGGAATTTTTCTTAATACATTGTTTACCTTACCGGAATAAGCCGTTTTAGAGGCATAGCCGTGTTTTAGTTTTTTTAATTCTGATGCTGATAATACTGTTTTATCATATTGATATATAAGTAGCATTTTTACCAATTCATTTGACCCCATTATCATTTTAGATTCTTCAGAATTCCAGAGTACATATAACCAAGGAACATTACTTAGGGTTAGATCAATTTTATTTAGTTTTTTTAATATATGCATTGTTGAATCCCCACTTCTTTTTTCAATAGTTAAAATTGATTGAATAAATGGGAATAAACCAACTGGTCTAAAAAGTACATTTCCACCGTCTGTTTTATTTCTAAATTTTTTTGCAGACTCCAAACTATCATCTGACAAATATGCTTTAATTACGCTCATGTTATGAATAAACTCATCCCAGAAATTAAAAACATAATCTGAGTATTCTAAAATGATTTCTTGAGAGGGTCGAAACTTTAAAAATTTCTTAAATGATTTAATTTTGAAATTATTATCCTCAATTTTCTTTTTTCTTAGATAATTTTTTAATAGCTCTCTATTACATTGGTATAACGTGATTATTGAAGTAAAGGATTTTTTGTCGGTTTCCTGAATAGCCTTTTGCTTGGCTTTTACTATTCGACCATTGCTGAATAATTCATGTCTCTCCAATAAGTTTCGCGTAATTATTGCAGCACTGTCATCCTCATCTAAGGCAACTATGTCGTCCCAAGTTACAGGTTTTGCATATCTATTTAATGTTGTGAAGAGTCTTCTTGACCTCTCCATTCCTGCTGTATTTCTTCTATGGCTAATAAATATTACTGCAACTTTTTCACTCTTTAAAGTATTTTTGTCCTTTATTGCTGACTTTATCCCCTCGACTCTGTGTTGACCATCAACAGGAAAAATTTTTTCTCCTCCAGTAAATTCTAAAAACCCCATATTGAAAAATTCTTCGTTTTTAAATCTAAGTTCTACTTCAACCCACTTTGGATCACCATCATAAACTGCTAACACCAATGCATTAAAAAATCTTTCTTCTTGCGTTAATAAATATTCCTTAATGTCAACATAATTATTGGTTATACTTCTTTGAATCAATTCTCTCAAAGTCTCTGACTTATGTAACTCATCATCAATTTTTTTTACATATTGATTTACTTGTTCAAAAGAAAGATAAGAGATATAATAATTCCAAATTCCCATCTTTACTCTAAGAGCAGGTACTTTCATTTTAAATTTCCTTACTTAAATGCTTTAATTGCTTTACGAATTTTTTTATCAGGGATTTCATCATTAAAAGGAGGCAGAAGTGTATTTATTAGTCTAGCTTCAAGCTTCGTAATAACATCATTATCATCGATTTCAACGTATTTCAAATATAAATTATTTCCCCATGAAGTCATCATCCTAACAATTTTAGGTCTTTCATTATCGTTCATATATTCTTTATAATATTTTTTTACCCTTACCCGAAGATTATGATTAGTTGTATATTGAGCTCTACCAATATATACTAGATACTCACTTATACTTGGTAATATGCCTGTTTTTATAACGAATATATATATTCCCCCTGTTCTGTTATTTATTTTATTAACGTTAGTATTTAAATCCTTACCAGAATCATTCAAGTATTTCGTTTCTTTCCAATGAGCTTTTCTAATATTTATAGATTTTAAATTTTTAAATTTTCTCCAATTTATGGGATATAAAAGAAATTCGACTTTGTGATTATTTAATTCAGAACCAAAATCAATATTTGTATTATTTGACATTATTAAAATAAATATTACTGATTATACATTATTATTTAGATAAACTGCTATTCCTCAAGTGCTCCCATCAATTGCTCCATCCCAAAGTTCAAAAGAAAATCACTGTAGTAACTATCAAACACATCTCTAATATATTCATCGACCGTGATTTCTTCTTGCTTACCATCCTTAGGTATACTTAAAGTATAATTACGTCTCTTAGTTATCATATATAAAAAGAGAGTATGGAAATAAACTGATGCCAGGTATTTCTTTTGAGCAACAATAATTTGTTCTTCGCCCTTTAGTTTCGAACGATGATTTAAATAAACTTTGCTGTCCAAGTTTATATAGATTGTTTCAAGTTTATCTCCCTCACCAACAGGATACATTACAGTTTCATATACCATAGGAATACCTTGTGATTCTAATGCTGGCCAATCTTTCTCATTCACTCTTTTTAATTCCGGCAATCCAATGTTTTCATAATTGTCTTCTTCCTTTGGCGCTTTTTCTTTTGGCTTCTCGGGTTCAGTTATTTTGACAAAAATTATTTCATCAATTGGCTCGCCTTCTGTTGTAAGAGATACTTTCATTTCTAATTCGTCACCAACTTGTAATTCTTTAGTAGGATTTAAAGTAAGCTTTATAGTTCCTTTATTTGGACTGCTCTTTACGATATTCAATAAATCAGTAATCTCTTTTTCCGTCCCTTGCTCAGTGCCGCCTTTAGTATCCTTTCGTTTTGCTTTAAGTAAAGCAAGTAACAAGTCTCCTGGATTTTCAATTCTGTCGAAATAATCATCAGCAACATCTGTATCAAACTTGATTGTCTTTTCTCCTTTTAACGGAACACTAATGACATTAATCCCATCCTTCTTTCTATGCAGCTGAAACATTGTTGGAAACGCTTTTGGATTAAATGGTCTCTCTTCTTCCTTCTCTTTTGGCTTTTTACCTTCTGATTCTTTCTTTTTCTCTTTTCTTTCTTCGAGTTTTAAGGTGTTTTGTAAAAGTTTAAAGAGTTCACTGTCCTTGGGAAGATTTTTAGCGAAAGATTTTATTAGTTCAGTGGTATCTTCACTTTCGAGTCCAATTGATTCTTTTCTTCTGCGATTTATTTCATCAAGCTGACTTTTGCGGAGTTTCTTTCCCAAATAATCTCTTAATAGCGATGCTTCCTCACCTTTCTTTAATCTTTCTCGGTCAGACATAAATAGTTCTTCTCTAAAATCAAAATTCATTCCGGTGCAATCAACGTGTATCAGCAAATAATCTTTTAATAAATTAAACTTTAAAGTTCTTGTAATAAATTCAGATGAATAACTTCCATGAACCTGTCCGTTTACAGAGAACATAACAGACATATCATTTCTAAAAAATCGGTCTCTTATTATTTCTTTCGATTTTTTTACGTCACGATTTTCTAACTTCGGCTTAAACACATAACAGGTCACTTTAGCTTTACCAAAAAGTTGATCTTCATATACCTCAGAGAAAAATGTATCTACATACGAATTCTTATCTTCCTCCAACCTTCTTTTTAACCCAAATAAATCTAATTCGAGTACTTTGTTATTGGGATATCTTTCTTTTTTATCGACAGTAAGAATTGGCAAAACTGGTTCGAATAGAAACTCATTTAAGCTTTGATTTAAATCTTGGGCAAAGCCCGCATAACCGGGAGGAAATTGGTAAGAATACATTTTTATAAGTGTACCAGTCTTAAATTTTCTACCAAGGAGTTTAGCATCAAACTCGTCAACATCAATCGCAGGGATTTTACCATTAGAACGATAATATTCAAAATAACTAAAACGTTTAGGGTCGGAGGAGGTGCCGATTTTACGTTGCCTAATTAAGGTAAAGCCTAGCTTACCACTACTATCATATCTTTTTGAGGCAATTAGCTGATACCTTTTCCGACCGCAAAACACAAGAGCACCACTGCCCCCCATATTGTATTTGCCTTGAACAAAATGGATGTTGATTTTATTTCCACGTACTAGTGATAAAAAAGTTCTCTCAAAATCTTCAGGATGTTGCCCTTCGCCGCTATCATATATAATTACAGATGTATTTCTTGGAGGTCCGTCTGCAATGATTTGAATTTCCTCAGCCTGTTTTCTTCTGAATGTCTGCATGTCCCAATTTTTATGTTCCGGGAAGAATTTATTAATCGCATCTTCCATCGTTCGCGGTGCGTTGCTCGATTCAGGATCAATTCCCGCTTCAAAGCATTTTCTAGTAAGAAGAGCATCTATAGAATTAGTTACTTTTTCGACTAGCGCTGCTATAGGATTTGATTGTTGTCCGCGGACAATACCAAACATTTTCTCGTCTCCCCCCAATGGATGCCAATTTTCATCCGAAAAAATATTTGGATTTGAAGATATAATCTTATCAACATCATCTTCGGTGGGTGCATTAAAGAGTTTTTCGAACAGTTCTTTTTCGTTCATATGACTCCCAATATTAGTTCAACTTTGTTTTTGATTCAAATAATTTCTTAAAAGATCTAATTACTAGATTTATTTCATCCATATTATTTTGTTTCCCAAAACTGAACCTAAAACTTGATAATGCATCATTATCTGAAAGTCCCATTGCTTTTAAAACGTGCGAAGGTTTGATTGCTGATGAATAGCAAGCAGATCCTTGAGAATAAGCAACATCTCTCAATTTGTTTTGAACTAAATACGAATCAATCCCCGTTAAACATATATTAGAAACATTAAACAATCTTTGAGTTGGATGTCCATTCACTTTAATCATTCTTGTTTCAAGCAGTTCGTTTTCAAATGTATCTCTTAAAGTCTTAACATTTTCTTGGATTTGTTTCATTTCGGTATTTGCTGTCTCTAACGCTTTTGCTAAACCAACAATCCCTGGTACATTCAATGTTCCACTTCTTAGCCCTCTTTCATGTCCTCCACCGTGAATGAGAGGTTCAAGCTTTATATTACTTTTGCAATATAGTCCCCCTACACCTTTTGGTCCATAAAACTTATGTCCGGAGAAACACATTAAATCAATATTTAAATCTTCGACATCTATTTGGATTTTACCGATAGCTTGAGTTGCGTCTGTAAAAAAGAACACATTTTTATTTCTACAAATCTTCCCAATCTCTTTAATTGGTTGTATTACTCCTGTTTCATTGTTTACATAGATAATGGAAACTAAGATTGTATCTTTTCTCATTTTATTCGTTAGCTCATTGATATCAATTAAGCCGTATTTATCAACAGATATAAATTCTACTTCAAATCCTTTTCTTTCCAAATATTTACAAACTTCTAAAACGGCACTGTGCTCTGTTTGGGTTGTAATAATATGTTTACCTTTGTACGAATGAGATTCGGCGATTCCTTTTAGAGCCAAATTAATAGCTTCTGTTGCACCAGAAGTAAAAATTAAATCTGACAGTTTAGAATTTAAAATATTTGAAATTATTTCTCGACTTTGTTCGACTGCTTTCTTTGATTTTGCTCCAAGAAAATGATTACTAGAAGGATTACCCACATTAGTATTAAAATACGGTAGCATTGTTTCAAAAACTCTTGGGTCTATTGGAGTGCTGGCATTGTTATCAAAGTATATATGATTCATAATTCTTTACATATAATTTATCCAGGTGATGTGAAAAATAATAATTATCTATTTATCTTTAAATGAATTTATTGAAATAATTTAACTATATCTATAAGCTGAAAATCCAGCATGATTTACTAGACAGAATGTTTACACGATCGATAAATAATTTATATTTCTACCAAAGTATTCCATATTAATTACAGGTCTTCTATTTTTCTAAAAATATAAATGTTCTTCTTACCCAATACAACCGATCAAAACACTGTAAGATATTAGTATCCCCTTCATATTTTATGTACATAATTCTGATCCGAGTATTTGCGATAGAGAGAGTCTGCTTTTTTATAAATAGACTGCCGGAATTTTGCTAATAAAAATTTTTACTTCTTTCCAGCATTTCAATAATTGGAATTTTGGGTCCGCGGCAGATAAATACTACCAGATTGTTTTCAT
>Ga0208462_1001842_pt1 | contig 13036 bp, 1 predicted proteins | sample AD_SCU001_MetaG_FD_184452 | JGI IMG/M metagenome (GOLD analysis project Ga0208462, IMG submission 184452) | Active sludge microbial communities of municipal wastewater-treating anaerobic digesters from China - AD_SCU001_MetaG (SPAdes) (version 2) | ecosystem: Engineered > Bioreactor > Anaerobic >...
CAACAATACCGGCATAATGCTATATGACAGCCAAGATGCTGGCTATGTTGGCGTTGTAAGTGGGAACACGATAAGCGATAATACTATCGCTGGAAACACCTCATATGGCATCCAAACATTTGACGTTCCAGTCGGACAAATATACATTGCCGAAAACAACTGGTGGGGAGATGCCAGCGGTCCATATTGCAATCCCTATAACACCTGTGGACTTGGGAATGCAGTTACGCCCAATGTGGATTTCTTGCCCTGGTACAAGGATGCTGCTTTGACAACCCTAACAAATGCCAACGGGGATCTCCTGGTCCACAACATTGATATGGGCACCTATTACTGCAAGATCCAGGACGCCATCGATGATGCATCAACGCTCAACGGACATGTGATCGAAGTTTCCCCGGGAACATTTGACGAACAGGTCCTTGTTAACAAAGGTCTGACGATCAAGGGCGTGGGCCTGACTAAACCCATCATTGATTATTCAGGCACGGTGACGGGCAAGCCAGGCTTGTTCGACATTTCGGTCGATAATGTGATAATTGAGAATCTGAACTTCAAGGTTGACCTGAGCAAATTGCGCAGCGCCATTATTGCAAGCGGAGCAGGAATAGACAACATCAGTGTCAAATCCAACCTTATTGAACCTTATGGGACGGCATCAGGAACCTATGGAGATCGGAATGCGGTAAGCATTAATTATGGAGGACCAACAAACTACCGTACAGCAAGTGGTGGGGTTAACAATATCCTATATCAGGACAATACTGTAACCATGGGCGCTGCTGGTGGATTCAGGGCTGCTATTGCCATCGATGAAGGTAACGCCACCATCACAGGGAATACGGCCACAACAATCAACCACGATGTGCTGTTGCGCTTTTCCAGCGGTGCAGTGACCGTGACAGGCAATACCTGTTATGGTGGCGGGATGGAATTTTCGGACTTCAATGCAGGTACTGGAACACTCACCATCAGCAACAACACATTTGATGGCACCATTGGCAATACATATACCAATGCATTAAGGTTGAAGAATAACTATACCGCCCGCACAACGATTGTAAGCAATAATACTTTTACCCATTTCGTCGGGAATATTGCCGGTTATGGAGGTACTGTGAGCCTTGAAAACTATCAGGCCATTACGTTGGATGGCAACACCTTTACACCGCTGGCCAATTCAACAACTTTCCGCCATATAACCATCAATACAAAGGACTTCAGCAGTTCAAGCGGGCACTATACCCCAGTGGTTGGAGCAACTCTAACCAATAATATTTTCAACGGTTCTGGCACCCCTGGAGGTGTTGCCCTGTCCTTCTACAACTGGGATAATGATTCTCCAACCTTTAATGCATTTGAACTTGGCACAACAGGAAATGAGAACACATTTAACGCTGGAATCGGAACCTTCATCCTACTGGACAACAGCAGTGGAACCGTGCTACCCAACAACACTACGATGGTACCCTGGGCTGTCGACCTTGATGCCACCAATAACAAGTTTGATGTGGGCGCTGGCCTTGAACTACCGGTTGCCATGTCACTTGAAAATCTTTTCGCCCTGGAAGACAAGATCCAGCATTCCATTGATGATGGTGATCTGGGCTTTGTAAAGGTGAAGGACCTGAACACCTACGTCACCCCGGGCAGCTTCATCGCCCCGGCCACTACCACCCCAAGCATACAGCGAGGGATTGATGCCGCCAGCAATGGATGGACGGTGAATGTGAATGATGGGATCTACGTTGAGAATGTTAATGTGAACAAGCAAGTCACGGTGGATGGCTATTCACAGTCTGGCGTTATTGTGTATCCTGCATTAAGTGGCCCGAATCCCTGTAGCGGCGCATCGCTATGTCCTGGAGCCAGCAACATCTTCCTGGTCCAGGCCAACAATGTTACCATAAAGGATCTGACCGCAGATGGGAATAACACAAGCCTGACAAGCGGCGTTCTGAGCAACGGAGTGGATGTTGATGCCCGTAATGGAATCATTACCGATCACACCACCGGAAGCTTCACAAATCTTAACGTTCAGAATGTTACCGTCCAGAACATCTATCTGCGTGGGATCTACTTCAGTACTACCGGAGGAAGTTACAACTTCTCGAACAACAGTGTATCCAATGTTGCAGGCGAATCGAATTCCATCGGTATTATGGGATGGGCCAGCACGGGTACCATTTCAGGAAATACAGTTACAAATTCGAATGATGGTATTTCCTTGAATCATAGTATTGGGACGACCATTGCAAACAATACCGTTACCGGATGTGGTTCAGGGATACATACGGATAACAACGGAAGTGGTGGGACAGGTACAGCTGATATTATCAGTAATAACACAGTAAGTAATTGTGGTTACGGAATATTTGCATTTGCACCGTATTTCAATGTATCTGTTGATGGCAATACTGTTACCAACTGCGATGTTGGCTTAACATCTGCCGGGACTTACTCCACAGCAGCTCCTACTTTTACAAATAACGTTGTAGATGGCACTGGAAAAGTGAATTCATATGGCGTATACAGCACTACTGAGATCTGGGGTTGGGTATCGGGGAATCAATACGCGAGTTTTTCCAACAACTATATACAGAATACCAGCAATGCTTTCTTGTTATGTTCTCAGTCTGGTTTTACCAACAACACAAGCGCAAACAATAATTCAATAACGGGTAATACCCTGGGTGTAAAATTAGCAGCTGACAACACTGAGATACCTCCTACTGGAAACTTTGGACTCTCGATGACCTGTAACTGGTGGGGCAGTAATACCGTGGCTGGCGTAGTAACTGCGGTTGGGTCAACCGACCCGGCCGTTACTTACGACCCCTGGCTCGTAGACGGCACAGACAATGATCTTGTTGCGATTGGATTCCAGCCTGCCCCCAACTCTTGCACCGGTGCAGCTAACCTCTATGTGAACGACCTGGTATCAGATAACGGCACCAATGACACCTACACTACTGCCATCGGCGACGATGCCAATGCCGGAACCGCAGCCGCCCCCTTCCTCACCATCACCAAGGCCGTAAATACGGCTGTGGATGGCACAAAAATATGGGTGGACGCAGGTACGTTCCAGGAGCAGGTGTTCATTGGAAAGACAGTTGATATCACTGGCGCAGACTATACCAAAACGTCGGTCAAAGCTCCGGTGGCATTGCAAACAACGCCAATTAGTATCTGGAGTGCCAATGAGGCTGTTAACCCTATCATTTTTGCATACGACAACACCAAGACAATTAACCTGAGTAAGCTTACAGTGGATGGGGATGGTGGCAGGACCGTGAACAAATACTTCGGTGTACTCTTCTATGAGGCCAATGGATCCTTCACCTTTGGTAAGATCACAGGTATACGTGATGCAGGGAGTTTCAGCGGAGCACAGGCTGGAATAGCCTACTATGGTGGACATATCCGGACGGCATCGCTCACCCAAAACCTGGCTTTCACGAATAATATTGTTGACGACTTCCAGAAAGGTGGCGTTGTAGTAGATGCACCCGGTACGATCGGAATCATCGACAACAACACCATCATCGGTCAGAATGTTCCGTTGGTTACAGCACAAAATGGCATCCAGCTTTCAAGGGGCGCCGGTGGAAGTATCCAGGGCAATACTGTTTCGAATTGCATCTGGAACAAGGTTGAACACCCCCATGAGTATACTGCAGCAGGTATTTTGCTATACCAGGCTACGGCAACAACTGTAAGTGGGAATATCCTGTCAGAGAATGAACTGGCATTGAATTCGTATGGGTCCACCGGAATTACATACGGTGGAAACACCTTTAGCAACAACAAGATCCACCTCTGGCTGGACGCTGTTTCAGACATCAACGCCGCCAACGTTTATGACAAATATGTACTGGATCCCCCCAACAACCCAGAGGTTGTCTTCGGCTGTATCCAGTATGCCATCGACGAGGCCACAGCAGGGGACCTGCTGAACGCCAGTGCAGGAACCTTTGATGAAATGCTGAATGTTCATACTCTGGTCGACCTTCGTGGCCCCAACTACAACATCCATCCCGTAACTGGCACTCGGGTACCTGAAGCGATAATCACCTACCCCGCAGGAGTGTCCGGCTATAATGAATTGGTGGCCATCGGCCCGTGGGATTCACGCGCAGATGTTGATGGTGTTAGCATCAATGGTTTTACGCTTGATGGAAATCCCCTTGCAGGTGGCGAAGCTACAGGTATTATGGGCAATGGCGACAACCTGGTTGTCAAGAACAACATTATCAAAAACTTCAATGATGTAGCACTCTGGGTTACGTCATATGTTTATGAAAACAATGCCTGGACATATGATGACTACAACAATAGTTTGCTCGTCCAGGACAACCACTTCCTTAACCCTGACATCTATGCAGGGATGGAAAGTACCAACATTGGGTTTGGAATCTATTTGCAGGGAACCTATGGAACCATAACCGGAAACCTTGTGGAGGATATGAAGAGCGGCATCCAGGTTCAACCCTATAATCATCCGAATTCCACGAATCTGGTAGGTACAGTATCCTCGAATACCTTCGAAGGGTTTAGGGACGCAATGTGGTTCAACTACGCTGAAAATGCCAATTCAAATTGGATGTTCAGCGGGAATACAGGAACTGGTATTGCGCCTCCTGCAGCGATTACTGAAGCTGAGTGGAGAGGATTCAGGATCTCTACAAACTATCAGGGTAATCTTGATTTTACCAACAATACCATCACTGCTGGTTCTACGGTAGCCACGGACATCCACGGCATCAAGTTCCAGATTCCATCCACAGCATCTGTGGTTAATATTCTTGACAATTCCATTACAGGTGCTCAGTACGGTGTATATATCCCGGCAGGTACATTAAACCTCGCTTCAATAACCATTGAAGACAATACCATTGCCAGCAATACACTTTATGGTGTATACAACGGCACCGCCACCCCCGTCGACGCTTCCCCCAACTGGTGGGGCGATGCCAGCGGTCCTTATCACGCCACGCTCAACCCCTGCGGACTGGGCAATGCCGTGACCGACAATGTAGATTTCAGCCCCTGGTACTTCCAGAGCGGGATGACGACGCTGAACGGGATTCCTCCTGTTACCTTGACAGCCGTACCTGATTATGCCACGGTAACTGGTGCACCCGTCATCTTCAGTACTACAGCCGGATATACAGAAGACATGTCAGGCTATGATGACCAGGTTCTTACCGACAACCGGATCACCTCAACCCTGGCCTTCCCCGCCGGCTCGCAGGTGATCAGTGTAAAATATGACGGAACGGAAGTGCTTGCCGCGCCCTATGACCTTGTTGGAAAGACGACAGTTTACCTTAGTGAGATACTGGGGCTGCCTGCGGCAGGTCAACTTAACGACCACACCATGGCGATGACACCGACCTGGACCATCACGGTGGCAGGCTTTGATGGTGCTGCAAGCTATGGCATCACCCTGGATGCTGTGAGCTACATCACCGCCGCTTCGGCCTGCAACAACGTGCTTGGAACGGAACCGTTCAGTGTGACGTTTGCCGACCTGGCTATGGCCACAACAGATCCCGAACAGGTATGCGAAGGATCACCCGTGATCTCCCAATCGACGGTCACCTATCCCAGCATAGCACCCACACCGGACCCCATCCCGACAAACCCTGATCCCATCAAGGCTGATGTGAAAATCACCTTCAATCAGGATATTCAGGCCGGTGCCTATATTGAATGGACCGTTACGCCAGGCATGAACCCGCCGGGACCTTCGACCCTTAGGACCTATACCTTCGCATCGACCCTGACCGCCGGAACACCCATCCTGATGTCTACCATCATCAATGGCAGCCTACCTGTTCCATCTACCCCGGGAATGCCTAGTGCACCCTGGCCGCTCAACTGGGCCTATGTAACATCAAGCAGCACTTATGACATGCAGTTCTTCGGGCTTACACCAGCCGCCTATACCTCGGCCTGGACACCGATTGCATTGCTCGGCACTGCAGAGTATGAGCTCGGATTCACCGGGACCACCACGCAGGCCTTCACTGTGAACGATTGCGGTATCAGCGGCGTGCTCAACTATTACAACAACGCCAGCAGCCTACTGAAGAACGTACCTGTCTCACTCTACCAGAATGGAACCCCAGTGCTGGATGGCGCCAGCAACCCCATCGTTTCAACAACAGATGCTACCCTGGCCAGTTACAGCTTCACCAGTCTGCCCGCCGGCACGTATGAGTTGCGTCCGGCCAAGACCGATGAGGTACGCTCAATAAACGCTACCGACGCCGCCCAGGTGAACTACTGGAATGTGAACAACAGCCCCATAGAAAAGGTGCGCTACCTGGCAGGCGATGTCAATAGAGCCTCAACGCCGCTATACATAACAGCTTTTGATGCCCAGCAGATCCTATTGTATTTCGTAAGTGCCGGCACACATGTATGGACAGGAGCACCATCATGGTCGTTCTACAACGCAGGTCAAACGATCAGCGCTAACCCCTGGGCTGAAAACATTTACCCGAAAGTTACGATCACCAACACGCCCATGACCAATCAGAACATTTACGGCATGGTCACCGGCGACTTCAACCGCAGCTGGACACCTTCGTCCAAGGGCGCCAGCCAGAGCCTCTCACTGAATGACGGGCAAATGGTGCAGGTAGCACCCAATACGGAGATACTCCTGCCCATCACGGCAGCCAATGCCATGGAAGTCGGTGCAGTCTCTCTCATCCTGACCTACCCGGATGACAAGGTATCAATTGAAGGAGTCTACGTCGGCAATAACCCGACACAGCCCATGCTCTATAACGCCAACAACGGTGTTGTCAGGATCGGATGGACCAGTCCTATGCCCATGGAACTGCTGACGGGCAATACGCTGATAACGCTAAAGTTGCGTACTGCATCCAACCTTGGCAGCAATGAGACCATCCGCTTCGAGCTTACCGCTGACCCGCTCAATGAGCTGGCCAATGGACAAAGCCAGGTAATCTCGCCGGCCTCTCTGATCGCCGACATCCTCGTAACCTCCACGACAGGCCTGACTGATATGCAAGGCAGTAATCTCCAACTGACATGCTATCCCAACCCGTTCACGGAGACTACCACCATTCAATATTACCTCCCTGTGAAGGGTTTTGTCACCCTTGACCTGTTTGACCTCGTTGGACAGAAAGTGACCAGCCTTGTTGCTCAACACGCCGATGCCGGCAGTCACTCCCTCTGCCTGCAGTCCACTTCCATCAGTTCAGGTGTCTACCTGGCCCGCATCACTTTCCAGTATGAAGGTAAGACAGTGACCCGAACGATCAAATTAGTCCGTCAGGATTAATCCTGTCCAACGCAACCGGAGGCGGAGCCTATCAGCGCTCCGCCATCCGGTTTTTAAACTGTCAGCTTGCAGTTCATAGTCAAACATATTTGTCATGAGATGGATAGTATTCCCGATAGCGCTGTTGTGGATCGCCCTGCAAGTCAGGGCACAGGCACCGGTTACCTATGCCGGTAAGGTGATCGCCTCGACGAATACAGTAGAAGTACCCCTAACCGTTGACAATTTCTCAGATGTAGGTGCCATATCACTGAAGTTATCTTATAACCCAACCATACTTCAGTTCCTGGGCACCACCGATGAAGCCCTTATCGACATAATCACCGGAGCCCATGCAGGACATATCTACATTGCCTGGGCCACCGATGGCATTTCACCAGCACCCTCTCTGCCCAATGGCAGCCTGTTGCTCAACATTCAGTTCCAAATCCTGAACCAGGGAACATCACCCCTGGTATGGGTTGATGATGATGGCGGCATCTCTTGCGAATATATGTCTTTCACAACCCTGCAACCCTTCATCGATACTCCCACTGCGACCTTCTATGTGGATGGTTGGGTAAGCATGCTGTCGGTAAGCTTTACGCGCGACTATGCGTTACCATCCATTACTGCCGTGCCCGCCGGAGGACATACGCCATATACCTTTGCCTGGACGGGCCCCCTGGGCCAGACGGCCTCCACAGATGTCATTTTCCCCATCGATGGCTATGGGCACTACCAGTTACTGCTGACGGATGCCCTTGGAGCGCAACTGATGACATCTTACTACTACGGGCCGGTCCACAACACTACGACCATGCTGGATTACCCTGGCATTCAGGCCGCTGTGGATGCGGCCCAGGCAAATCAGGCACTCCTGCTGGATGCTTATACATTTTATGAATCTGATATACTTATAGACAAACCCGGGCTTAGCCTGAGCGGTGCAGGCAACACCCTTAGCATCATCAACCCCGATCCACTGAAACTTGATGACCATGACTGTAGTCCCGATGGGGGCCAGGATCATCACGGCATCATCATCGCAGCCAGTCAGGTAACCATCAGCAACGTGGGAATTGATGGCGGACCATCCTATCAATACCGCAGCGGGATCACGACCCGGTACTGGGAACCCGGCGGACCCTACCATCAAACACAGCTTCACCAGATCCGGGTATTGAGAACATGGTTCCAGGGCATCGTACTTAGGACATATAATACAATCAGCAGCGGGAATCAAATAACATCATGCCTGGTTCAGGAAAGTGGCAATAACTGCCTGGATGACAACAGCTGGGGAATATTTTTACAGGACGTGGATCTGTCTCTCGTTTCTTCCTGCACAGTGAATCTGTATTATCAGGGAATCGCCAGCATGAATACCGGAGGCGAATACGCCTCCATCCTGATCCAGGAAAATGTGGTGACCCAAGTAGTCAAAAAGGCCTTCGCCCTGGTTCGCACCAAAAGCACCAGCCTCTTCACCCTCAACACCAGCCTCTTCACAGACCCCGCCAATACAGGTACCGGATTATATGCCTCCCGAATGCAGGGAACGGCCAGTAACAATACATTCACCGGAGCTGAAACAGGCGTGTTTCTCAGCATAAGTAATATAGGTTTGAATGACAACCTCATCCATCAGGGTGGCACGGGTATCCGACTGGAGGATTCATCAAACCCCCTGATCCGGGATAACAGCATCAGCGCTAACAGTGCCTATGGATTATTCAACAATACCAGCATTCTGGTTGACGCATCCCAGAACTGGTGGGGCCATGCCAGTGGCCCTTTTCACCCCGTGCTGAACACCTGCGGAATGGGCAATGCTGTCAATGACAATGTTACCCTTTGCCCTTGGTATACAGATGCCGGCAAGGACCCGCTCAGTCTGAACGGATGTTACATTCTTCCATTTGATGTCACCGGAGGAGGCGCCTATTGCGCTGGTCAATCCGGTTCGGCCATAGGCTTATCCGGATCTGAACTGCAGGTAAACTATCAGCTTTATCTTGACAACATCGCCCATGGGGTTCCCCTTACAGGCACTGGATCATCCCTTGATTTTGGGGTCCAGTCTGCCGCAGGGACCTATACCATTCTGGCATCTAACACCCTGACCGGTTGCAGTTTCCTACCCATGAACGGCCAGGTGGTGGTCAGCATCGAAGCACTACCGCTGACTGATGTCATCAGCCTGAGATATTCAGAGGATGGGAGCAGTTGGGAAAGCCTCTCGGGTGACATCAGTACAGGCTACCAATTCTGCCTGGATCCAACAACTAACTATATACTTGATATAGAAACATTTGCATTAGCAACCAGCAGTCCATTAATCCGCAGCGATGTCCTTCATCCTATATACCTGATCCATACCTCTGACAACAATGCTTATATGGCCTACTGGGCAGCCAGGGGTGTGGATGGGATCAACAACAGCGGAGGTTGGGAACTGCAGATGTGGGATATTATTCAAGGTAATGCACCCTTTTTCTACCTCAAATACACACCTTCAGATTCAGCCCTTATCGACGGACTGCAATACAGTCTTATGGGGGGCAGTCCACCCCTCACTTTACCCGGTGATTATCCACCACTAACCTATACCTACTCATTTCGATTACTGGGAGTAAATGGTTGCAATTCTGACCCCCTGGACATTCAGATGGTGATGCAACAGGTTCCTGTTCCTGCGCTAATCGGTCCTGATCCTGTATGTTCCGGCGGGGCAGGCACCGTTTACCTGACCGATGCCGGTAAAACTAACTATCAGTGGACAGTAAGCGGCGGAACCATCACCGCAGGTGGCGGCATCAACGACAATGCTGTAACGGTTACCTGGGGTACAGCAGGAAACGGAACTATCATGGTCAGCTATGAAGAACCTGCCACTGCATGCACAGGAGGAACAACGCTGGAGATCACCGTACAGAATTGTGCTGTCAGCGGTACTTTCAAATATTACAACAACGCAAAAACCCCGCTGAACAATATCATCGTAACGCTGAAATCTGGTAACAGTGTCGTTGCCATAGACACGACAGACATCCTGGGCACCTATACGTTCCATGGGTTGCCTGCAGGGGTCTACGATGTATACGCCAGCACCTCTAAACCCACCGCCGGAGCGATCAATGCCACTGATGCCGGCATGGTCAACAGCTGGCAGGTCGGGCCTCCTTATCAGATCGAAAAAATCCAGTTTCTGGCAGGGGACGTTTCACGCACAGCCCCACCCTCCTACATTACCTCATTTGATGGTTTTAAAATCCGGGAATATTTTGTCTTCCAAGGCATTGTACCCTGGACACCACCGACAGAGAAATGGTCGTTCTGGAAATCAGGCGAAAACATCAGCGCAAATCCCTGGGCGGAACCACATGTGCCCAGCATCACAATGGGTCCAGGCGGGTTGATCGATGGCCATTTTTACGGCCTGGTAACCGGCGACTTCAACCGCAGCTTTGTCCCCGGAAATCAGAAAGGAAATACAGGCAACATTCACCTGGAAAAAGGACAAATCACAAACGCCTCTCCAGGTAGCGTTCAAACCCTTCATTTCAAGGTAACGCAGCCAATTGAACTCGGAGCGATCTCTCTGATCCTCAATTATCCGGAAGAGATGATCGAAATCGTCGATATCTCACTTGGGCCTGACCCAACGGAATCTGTCCTCTTCCATACTAATAACGGTCAATTGAGGATAGGCTGGTATACTTCACACCCATATGAGCTCCTGCCGGGTGATGTCCTCCTGAAGTTGGATGTAAAGGTTCTGGGACTGCCTGCGACCGGCGAACCATTAGCTTTCAGTGCTTCAATGGATCCCTTGAATGAACTGGCCAACGGCATTTTTGTGCCTATCCCCCAGGTTATTTTGAAAGCTGATGAGCTACTGGGCACTGCAAGCAATATAGCGCATCATAACGGCAGAATGACCCGGATCCTGGCTTATCCTAACCCGGGCAAGGACTACATCACCCTGGAAACATCCAATGTCGTGACAGGCCAGGCATGTCTTGAGATCAGGAATGCCACAGGCCAACTTGTCCATCAGCAAACCATTATTAGCCATACACCAGGCAGTCAACCGATACTTCTCAACATAGCAAACTGGCATTCAGGACTATATATCGCGCACCTGATCAATGAAGGGCAAGAACCTATCCATCATGCCCAGGTGAAATTCATCAAGAACTAAGTCGATTCACCCAGCAAATGAAACGTAACAAATGATAAAGGAAGTGATCATGAAGAAGGTAATTTTTACAGGGTTATTTGGGCTGCTCATGGTTTGGAGCGGTGTTTCACAAACATCTCCCATCAGCACCCTGGGCACAGTGGCGACCAGCGCCCAACAGGCAAATGTGGATATCACGGCCATTCAATTTAACGGAATAGGTGCCGGAGATTTAAAGATATTGTACGATCCGACTATCGCCATGGCGACAGCTGTAACAGTCCATCCATTACTGAACGGTACTCTTGCAACAAATCTGACGGTTCCCGGGGTCATCAGATTAGGGTGGCTCAACTTGCCGGTTGTGAGTGTTCCCGACGGGACACCCATCTTCACACTGTCCTTTAGCAAGGTAAGCAGCGGCACCTCGGCCCTCACATTCCTGGACGATGAGAATGGCACTTCCTGTCAGTTTTACTGGCAAAATGGTCCGGTCGTTGATATACCCACCTCAACATACTATATCAACGGCTCGCTCACCTTCAATGCTGCCGGTGATGCCCCTGTGACGACCTTGCCACAATTACAGGCCTGCAAAGGGCAGAATGTGAGTTTTCCAATCAAAGTCACCAATTTCGACAGCATAGGTTCGGTTTCTCTCACCCTGAACTACGACCCCGCTGTTCTTAGCTACATTAGTGGTGTCAACAATAGTGGCTTTCCAGGTACCCTGATCATGAGTCCAACGGCAGGTGTTGTGACGATCGCCGGATTCATCAATAATGCGCCGGGGGTTACGTTGCCTGACAATTCAACTTTATTTACGCTGAATTTTAAATACCTGGGTGGCTCAACCTATCTGGAATTTGATCATTCCTACGATACCTGGTGCGAATATGCGGACCAGTACTTCAATGTATTAAATGACAATCCGCCATCCTCTTTCTATGTCGATGGCAGTGTACAGTGCACCACGGCCTTACCTTCAGGTTCACCACCGCAGGGCACCAGCGACATAAATGCCTGCTATGTTGATGCCAGCACCGTACCTGCTGGTGTTCCAACATTTGATGAAACAACAGCGATGGCAGGGTATACTGATATCTGTGGTAATCCGGTTAAATCAGCCACACTCATATCCACAACCATATCAGGTGGCAATTGTGGTTGGCAGGTTGTTTATACGTTCATTATTACTGACAGCTGTGACAATGTTCTTAGTGGGCAATCCATCACGCATAGCGGTTTTGACCAGGACGCGCCCTACCTGACTGGCACCTGGCCTTCCGGACAATCTGGCGTGGATGCCTGCTTCGCCAATGTACCGGCAGGTCCGACTGAGCAAGAAATAGCTGCCCTATTCAGCGATGCATGTGGCACGGTGCTGGTAGACAAAAGTGGAACACCTACGGGTGATGATCAGGACTGGACTGTCACATATACCTATCAGATAGCTGATCAATGCGGCAATGCTGTCAAGCCCTCACCTGACATCACCTATAGTGGGGGAGACAGAACAGCACCTGTTGTCAGTGCTCCTGCAG
>Ga0208462_1001844_pt1 | contig 13023 bp, 4 predicted proteins | sample AD_SCU001_MetaG_FD_184452 | JGI IMG/M metagenome (GOLD analysis project Ga0208462, IMG submission 184452) | Active sludge microbial communities of municipal wastewater-treating anaerobic digesters from China - AD_SCU001_MetaG (SPAdes) (version 2) | ecosystem: Engineered > Bioreactor > Anaerobic >...
GCCGGCTATTCCATCAACTACCTCACACCGACCGCAAGCCTGGGCGGAGAGCTGACCAAAGGGACGCTCCTGACCGAGAACGGAAGCGGCGCAACGGCGGCCAGCGGCGTGATCATCGGCAAACTGGCGTACACCCTCGCACAGCTCCTGTTCGTTGGAGTGGGCTCCATCGTCACGCTCTGGAATGTCGCTCTGCCCGCCGGCGTCTGGCCTGCGATGCTCGGCGGCAGCGCGTTGCTGGCGGTTGGGGTGATCGGGTTTCTGCTGGTCCAGAAATACGGAGCACTGGGTTATCTCGTGCAATGGGTCGCCATGCGCGATTTTGGCGGAGCCGTCCTGCGCAAGGCCGCGGATCACGTTTCCGACGTGGACGTTGAGCTGCGGCGCTTCTACCGGGACCGCCCGTGGGAATTGCCGCTCGCCATGTTATGGCACGCCGCGGGTTTCGCGTGCGGCATCGCGCAGAGCTGGTATTTCCTTTACCTGTTGACCGGTCACACTTCCCTGACGGTGGCCGCGGGCATCTGGTTTTTGAGCAGCTGGTTCGATTTCCTGACCTTTGCCATTCCGCTGGGCATCGGGATTCAAGAGGCAACCAGGGTCATCGCCCTGAAGGCGCTCGGCTACGACCTGGTCATGGGACTTGCCTACGGGGTGACGCTTCGCCTGGAGCAAATTTTCTGGGCCGGATGCGGGTTGCTGTGCTACGCCACTCTGCTCTCGGAAAAGCCGAAAAGCGAACCGGCTCACGCCAAGGCCGACGTTCAGTGCGACGTTTCGTGAACACCTCGACGGCGAAGATCGACTGATCGCGCCTCCGACAGAACCCCGCTCACCGTTGCGGTGGCCTGGGCACCGGCGGCGCTGCGGGTCTTCCGCATTCCTCTCCGCAGAGCATCGATCGGACAGGTCCCGCCGAGGGAAATCGAGTTTGACAATTCCATGCCGGCCTATTATCAATAGTTGAAAAAGCGAGAGCGAACCGGCTTCAGCGGTCCCAAGTTCGACAGTCTTGTCCGGACACCCTCAAATATCGCCCGTCAGAACCGGGTATCCTGTCAATTCTTGTCAAGGTCGATCGTTCAGCGCGGCGGCCAGCCGGATGCGTTCCTTTCGAGACGATCGCGCATTCATGCTTTGAAACGGAGAATCGAAACCACGCAAGGAAGAACATGTCCCGCAAAATGAGTCGTTCGGAAATGCTCATCGGGGGTTGCAAGTACTTCAAGTACTTGACGAAAGGCGGCCTTTTCAATATCAACCTGGAGGTCACCAAAAGATGCAATGCGCGCTGCAACTTCTGCGATTACTGGAAGGAAAAGCCGACCGGGGAGCTCGGGGATTATGTGGAGGTGGTGAAAAAGCTGGCTCCCCTCTCGGTCAGCCTCACCGGCGGGGAACCGCTCCTCAGAGCGGACCTTCCGGAGTTGATCGCATCGTTGCGCCGCAGTTTCGGATTCCTCTTCATATCCCTCATCACCAACGGCTCCCTGCTGACCAGGGAGAATGGCGTCGCGCTCTGGAAGGCCGGGCTCGACGAAATGTCCATTTCGTTGGACTATCTCGACGGGAGGCATGACGAAGGTCGCGGCATTCACGGCCTTGCCGGGCATATCCTGGCCCTGGCCCCCCGGCTCGGTTCCGCCGGCGTCAATCTCTGCTTCAACGTGGTCATCAAGAGGGGAAACTACAGGGAGGTGCCGCGCCTGGTGCGCGAGTGCGCCCGGATGGGGATCAAGGTTTCCTTGAGCACCTATAACTGCTGGCGCACCGACAACCTTGACCATATGATCGAACAGGCGGAGCTTCGCCGGCTGGAAAAGGTCATCGAAGAGCTGAAAGTCCTCAAGAGGACCCTCGGCAACCTCACGACCAGTATCTTTTACCTGGACAGGATTCCGGAGTTTTTCGAAAAGAAGAGGATCTCGGGCTGTACCGCCGGCTTGAACTGGGTCCAGGTCACCCCCGACGGGATGATCAAACGGTGCTCGGACCACCCTGTCGCCGCCCATTACACCGAATGGCACGGCAGGACCTTCGAACCGACCGACTGCGGCCGCTGCTGGTATTCCTGCCGCGGGGCGGCCCAGGAACCATGGTCCCTGCGGCAGTTTGTGGAGATGTCCAGGGATGCGCTCACGGCATGAAGGCAATCCGGCGCGGCTTTCTTCCGCGGTCACGCCGCAATATGAAATGCCCGGTACCGTGACGAACGCCGGACTATGACAAGGAACGGCAATCCATTGCCGTGTCCCTGGAGCCTTCCGTCATCCTGCCGCGCGCGGCCGGGGCCGTCCTTGCGGCGAACCGACGACGCGGGTCACTGGGAGGAAGCCGGGGGCTCGATCGCGGCGGCGGCGCGCGTGCGTCGCTCACGCGAGCCGACGAAACACAAGACGATCGCGAACGCGTAGGACCCGAGCGCCGCGCCCAGCAGGAACCAGCTCAGCCGGCCGATCACGGCGAGGGCAAACACGAGATAGGCAAAGTCGCGATTGGTCACCAGGGCCATGATGCGCAACGTCTTGGGCGAACGGCTCAGGGTGTCGGCATCGAGCCGCAGGATGAACACGTAGACGGCGACCAGGCAGACGCAAAACCCTCCCAGGAGCACCCACAGATAACCGAGATATCCCGCATCGCCGGTGTCGTGGTACAGGCCGAAGGCGATCCCCACGAATATGGCCGCGTGCACGATGTTGTCGGTCACGATGTCCAGGTAATGCCCGAAAGTGCTCTCTTTCATTTTCAGGCGCGCAACCTCGCCGTCGACTCCATCCACGATGACGCAGACCACGAACAGAAACGAACCGATGACCTTGACCCAGTAGCCCTGCAGGGAGAGGAGCAGCGCGCCGATCAGCCCCAGGGTCATGCCGATCAGCGTGATGTGGTTGGGCATTATGCCGGTATGGGCAAGCCTCCTGCTCACGAACTGGGAGATGTGCCGGTCAAAATACCGTGCCATCAGGCCGTCGTCGGCTTCGGTCTGGGCGCCCAGGGCCTTCACCAGCCGATCCTCCGACTTCCCTGCGTCGGTTTCCCGATCTTCGATGATGGAGGGGAGCCCGCCGAGGGCCGGAATCTCTTTAATGTCCTTCAGGACCGCGGGATCGAGGTCGCTGTTCGACCACAGAAAATCAACGATGGATACAAGATTGGCCTGGTCGGCCAGGTAGAGCCCGTCGTTTCTTCCGCGGACCCCGGCGATTTCCATGCGGCAGGCGGTCGCCTCGCCGCAGGCGGCCAGGAAACGGGCGAGAGCGCTTCGGTCGGCGACCAGATTCGCCTTGAGCACCAGCACCCTTTCTTCCGCGGGAATTCCGAGCTCTCGGACAACCCGCTCCAGGGATTCCCCATTCAAAACCGGGTGGAAGCAGCGTTCGGGGACAAGGTCGGAAAGGACGGGTACATAAGAGTTTACCCGGCCAACCAGGTGAATGTGGGTGAATCCAAGCCGAACCAGGTGCAGGGTTAGCCGCCGGGCCGCCGGGATGCCGAAAACCGGCGCCATGCCCTTGTCATCCGAAGCAAGAATAACTGCCGTTCTGACCATCTGTCGATCCTTAAGTCGAGAGCTTTCGTGACTGAGGCGCAAGCTGAGCGATTCCCGGGCTCGGAGCGCGGATTCGGCGGGCTTTGTCCCCGCCCTTTTCGAGCTCCCGGGCAACGACTTCGCCACGGGGCGGCCAGGAGCACCCCACGCGGGCACGGGGACCGTTCACCCCTGATCGTCACACATGCCCAGGAAGCCGAGCACCCAACGCGGGCGAGGGGACCGTCGGCATGAAACCTGCCGATCGAGACAGCCCGTGCGAATCGTCGCCGCAAGACGAAACACCGGGGAGCCGTTGCATTGTGCCGCGCGACGACCGGGACTGCTTTGCCGGAGTCGCCGCATCGCCCCGGGAAGAACGAATGCGCCGAGCCTCGACGGCGGATCTCCCCCCCCCCGGGCCGGTTGCCGGCCGCCTGATTTGAATCGCACCATACGTTTCGAACGGGGACTTGTCAATCACAAGAAGGCGCCCCTGCGGCTCAGCCGCCCCCGGGAACGGGGCCGCGCCGCCCGGGCCGTTTCCGAATTGCGGGCGGGCACCGCTCGGCGGTCCGGCCGATTCGCTCTGAGGCACGTCCGACTGACAGGCACGACAGGATCGACTGTGCAACGCCAGATTTAATTTGCATTTGTATCCGGAACGACATAAGGAAAAAGGTGGAGACGATGAAAATGATCCTATCCATTCGATGATATCACGGCAGGAAGCTCATATCGGGCTGCTTTTCAGCCTGTGCCGCATCTCATGCGTTCTTTGAAGTGATTCAACCAGCGGCTTGCCGATCCAGGTCCGGTAGAACGGCGCGGCCTTGGCTCCACTGCAGTGTTGTATGTGGTGCATGATCCGCTTCGTCATCCGCTGCCGATTCTTCCGGATATCCCCCCCAAAAGTCGCGAATGTAAATACTGAGCCTAGTTTTGTTTTAATGGTGCCATGGGGTGGAGAGATCTATGTGGATAGAGGTCTCAGCCCGATCTATGGCATTGGGGCAGGGTTTTGCGCCATTTCCCGAAGTTTTCGACCCCGCGCCGATTTTTGTGTTTCCATGGCATGAAGAGGCAGTGCCTGTCAAGGTACACGGGGCGATTCGTCTGTTTCTGACCAGCCGTCGTTCTTTCATGCCGGCGGCAACCCGTATGATCAAGGTAAAACGCTTTCCATCAGTTGAATCAATGCCCGATGAGCTGCCGGCGGTGGCCCGCTCTCGGGCACAAACGGTATGACGTATCAGTGAAACGTAAGATTAGGAGGGTGTGGATGTCACGCGGATATCGCTCGACGCTGGGTACCCTGGTTGTGTTTTGTGCGGTCTTGGCAGTTGCCGCAACCATCCCGTCTGCCTGGGCGGGGAAGCAGAAGGCCGGCCGGGAGAAGAGTCCGAACGCGGAGTCTAAGCAGGGTTCATCACCTGTCGGGGGGAGCGCGGTGTCCTCTCCCGCCGCAGCTTCCCCGGTTGCCTCCGGGCTGCGGGATGCCGTTCGGAAAGGCAAGCATCCCGCCCAGCTGGCCGGTCACGCGGGCAGTATCAAGCCGACCCGGAATGGGCCGCACAGGAACGACCCGGCGGAAGGCGTTCCGAAACACGCCTACTCGCCCTTCGATGAAAAGAACAAGCGCGAGCATCCGTGTCCGGCAGGCGGATGCGATTCGGCGCCCGATCATGTGCTGATCAAGATGGCCGCGAGTGCCAAACCGCCAAGGGACAACGTCAAGGGGGGGCTGAGCGAAAATGCGGCGTTGAACAGGACCCTCTCCGCGCACGGGGTCGAGAGAATGGAGCCGGTCTTCCGTAATGCGAGGGCGCCGAAGGCTGGAGAGAGGATACTGTCGTCCCTGGGGAAGAGTGTCCCCAAACCAGATCTCACAAAATGGTATCGCGCGCGGATATCGAAATCGAAAAAGAAAAAAGACATCCATGCGCTGGTGGACGCGCTGAGTGGGCAGCCTGGCGTCGAATACGTCGAGCCGGACTATTATCGACGTCCTGTCGGCGCCCCGATCAAGACCCCCGGCACGGGACACTCGAATCGCCTGTCCAGCCCGCCCGACGGTTCCACCGATCCGCTGTACGGTCAACAATGGCACATGGATGCCGCGAACATCCCCCTGGCGTGGCAATGGCTTGAAGATCACGGTTTCAGCCCCGGCGGCAGCCGGGATGTCGTCGTCGCGGTGATCGATACCGGCGTGGATTACAATCATCCCGACCTGGCGGCCAACATGTGGGTGAACAGCCGTGAGATCCCGGGCAATGGCCTAGACGACGACGCAAACGGTTTCGTGGACGATGTGCACGGTGTGAACGTCGTGAGCAACAGCTGGAATGAATCGGGCAATCCCCTGGACGATCACGGCCACGGCACCCACGTTGCCGGGATCATTGCCGCCCAGGGGAAAAACGGCCTGGGGGGCGTGGGGGTCGCCTATAACGTCCAGGTCATGGCTATCAAGGCGGCACAGTACTCCGGGGTGCTGGCCTCATCCGACATCGCCGAAGCCATTTACTACGCCGTTTCCCAGGGGGCGGACATCATCAACATGTCTTTCGGGGGGTATGTCCAGTCACTGGTCGAGGAAGAGGCCCTGGCGGTGGCTTTTGGACAAGCGGTGCTGGTTGCCGCGGCGGGCAACGATGGAATTCCCAATCAGCCCTGCCCGGGGGGACGCGACATGTATCCGGCGGCCTACAACTGGGTGCTCGGAGTGATGGCTTCGAACCCGAGCGGACTAATTGCGAGCTTCTCCAACATGGATTGCGTCCCCCATGACTCGCACGAATACGAGCTCATGGCTCCCGGCGTCGACATATGGAGCACACTTCCCAACGAGCAGTATGCCGCCTGGGACGGCACATCCATGGCGGCCCCCGTGGTCTCGGGAATCGCGGCGCTCCTTCGCACCAAGTGGACGGACAAGGATCTCTATACCTCTCGTTTCATCATGGGCCAGATTGCCGCCAATGCCGGTCCCGTCGCCGACGCCCTCGCTTCGCTCACGGTCGCGCCGAAACCCGAGCTTTCCTACCTGGAGCACTGGCTCTTCGACACAACGTCGCAAAGCGCCGTCAATGACGACGATGGAATCGTGGATGCCGGGGAAACGGTCGACCTGGCCATCGTTATCCGCAACCACTGGGGAAAGGCCGACCCCGTGACCGTCAAGCTGGAAGCCTGGGCAGAGGGCGCGTTCCAGGCCGATCCCTACGTCACCATTCCCATAGACACGGTGGACTACGGGGCCGTCGGATCGTTCAACTGGGACGACAACGGACTCATGTACGACGAGCAGGGAGTCATCGTGGGGGTCGCTCACCCTTTTCAATTCATCGTCTCGCAGGACTGTCCCAACGATCACGTCATCCCGTTCCGCCTCACCATTACGGCGCGCAACGGACTGGATCCGACGGACACGACCGTTTACACGACTGAATCGAGATTTTACCAGGTTGTCCAGCGCGGGCGGGAATTGGCCCGGTTCATCACCGAGGATACGGTCCTGACAAAAGACTATTTCTGGATAATTCCGGACATGACGCGAATCAACCAAGGCGTGACCATGACAGTCGAAGCCGGGAGTCAGGCGCAATGGGGAAGCCCGGCGCCGCAAGACCCCTATTCCGAACCGCGGTCGCCAGGTCTTGACGTACAAGGCACCCTGCTGGTGAATGGTACATTCGGCGAGCCCGTGGAGCTGTTCCCCATATCAGTGGGCAATGTATACCCTCATGAGAAGCATGTATATATAAACACTGTCGGTACGTCTCACATCCAATACGCAAACGTGATGGGACCGGAATGGGGTTCCTGCGGGAACTCCAATGGCCCCAACACCATAGATCATTGCAGAATTTCATCCGAAAGGAATTATCAAGGCAATTGCACTGGTTTTACCCTTGATAGGCCATCGAAAATTATTACAAATAGTGTAATAACCACATGGGGTGGAATCAGTGGCTTCAATCCTAACAATGCAAATATATGTTTATTTCAGACAAGAATTGATACTGGTGGAAATAGAATATGCATAGATTATACTGGTGATTCTGGAATAAATAATTGTGTCTTCCTTCAAAACAATTATACAAGTGGTCCTTGGACATTAGTTTGGACAGGTTGTGGAACAAATGATAGGGAATGTTGTAATAGTGAGGAAGATGCAAGATCTACGTCACGCAATAGAAATAATGCTTTTTTGAGCAAATATTGGGATCCAAATGTAAATAAGTGGATGAGAGCGAGTGTAAAAGAAAGGTTTATGCCAGAAGGAAAATTTATTGGGCTGGCATATAATTATTGGGGTACAACGTCCACCACATTGATTGATACGGCAATAATAGATTTTAATGATTATTTTACATGTAGCGTGATAGTTTATTCTCCAATACTCAATGTCCCTGCAACCACCACATATCCATTCGTCGTTGATGTTACACTATCCACTGCCGGTAATCCCGACGCATCCGTGGTCGGTGCGGAGGCCGTCACCTTCAACGTCACGTTCAACCGTGATATGGACAGCTCGGTTCAGCCCGCTGTCAGTTTCGGGCCCGATACGCCGTTGACCGACTATACCGTGCACCCTGTCAGCGGGGGCTGGACCGATCCGCGGACATGGGTCGGCACGTTCAATGTCACTCCGATCACGGGCGACGGTTATCAGCTCATACGCGTGGCCGGAGCCCGCGCCGCCGACGATCCGTGGCTGGTCACGGGCGATGACGCAGGCCGGTTCCGCTTCGAGATCATCACATCCGGGACCGAATCGATGAACCTCCAGGCGACCGGCGGCGAGGGATACATCGACCTGGCGTGGACGCAGAACGACTTCGAGCTGCTCGCGGGATTCAACCTCTACAAATCCACCGCCGCGGACGGTTCCTACACGCGGATGAACTCAATCATGCTCCCCTCCGGGCAGCGGGCCTTTCGCGACACCAATGTACAGCCCGGCCAGCCCGCTTTCTACAAGTTCACCGTGGTCAAGACGGACATGTCGGAGTCGAAATTCTCCAACGTGGCGACGGCAACCCCCATCGACACCATTCCACCGGTGATCAGCCACAGCCCGATCACCTCGGCCGAGCCCGGCCTGCCGGTCAGCCTTTTCGCCGACGTCACCGACAACGTCGGCGTGAGCGCGGTGACCTTGCACTTCCGCCCCATGGCCGGTTCGAGCTATTCCGCCAGGGCGATGATCAAGACCACCGGAAACCGTTACTCGGCGACGCTTGAAGGGACCCTTTTGACCCCGCCGGGGATCGAGTACTACATCTCGGCGACCGACGGCATCAGCACCACGTATTCCGGGCGACCCGAATACCCTTACCAGGTCGGCGTGGTTGACCGTCCCGTGGTGACCGCGGTCAGCCCCGGCAGCGGCCCGGCTTCAGGCGGGACCTCGGTGACCGTCGCCGGCAGCAACTTCAAAGCGGGGGCGACGGTGACGTTCGGAGGCGCCGCGGCCGGGAATATCAGCGTGGTCAGCGGAAACCAGATGACCTGCGAAACGCCGCCTCACTTCCCGGAGCTCGTTGACGTGGCGGTGAGCAATCCGGATGGTCAGAGCGGCGTGCTTCTCCGCGGCTATACATACGCAAGCGAAGCCGCTTCGCTCAGCCTCCCGAACGTTGGCGGGGGGCAATATGCAATCGTCCAGGTTCCAATCAACGCCAGTGTCCAGGGGCTCGCCGCCGCCGACCTGAAGGTCACTTTCAACAACGGTGTGCTCCACGCACGAGGGGTGAGCAACGGCAGCCTGACACCCGGGTGGAGCGTCGCGGCCAACACGGGTACGCCGGGTGAAGTCCGGATTTCCATGGCGTCCCCGGGTGGAACCGTGGCCGGGTCCGGTGTATTGGTGAACATCGAATTCGAAGTGGTGGGTACGCCCGGCGGCGGTTCCGCTTTGCACCCGGTCGACGTCTCCCTCAACGATGGGGCCATTCCGGTTCAAACGGCGGACGGTTCGTTCACGGTGGATGCGGTCTACGGCATTTCCGGCACCGTGGTTTACTGGAAAGACGGGACCGGCATTCCGGGGACCTTGCTCACGGCGACGGGGGAGCGCGCCTATGAGGCGCTCAGCGGGTCCGGAGGCGAGTACGGCCTGTCGGGTCTGCCTGCGGGCGACTATTCGGTGAGCCCCGCCAAGTCGGACGACACGGACGGCATTTCCGCCTACGATGCGTCGCTGGTGCTGCAGCACGCCGTCGGCCTGATCAGCCTGACGGGTCACCAGTCGGTTGCCGCCGATGTGAACAAGACCGGTGCCATAACGGCAATGGATGCAACCTATATTTTGCAGAAGGCCGTGGGGCTGATTGCGCTGCCGTTCCCCGGGGCGGGTGTTGTCTGGGAGTTCAGTCCCGAGAGTCGAACGTATTCCAATCTCGGCGCCAATCTCACGGGGCAGAATTACACGGGCATTCTTATCGGCGATGTCAGCGGGAACTGGTCTTCCGGCGCCCAGGGGCAGTCGGTCGAAAGCGGTTCGGCTCCGACTCTGACCCCAATGACCGCGCGGGCTCCTGTCCGGCCCGGTCAGGGTCTTTCAGGAAGAGCCCGTCTTTGGGTGGGCAGAGGGCTGTCGGATCCCAGGGGCAAGTTCGCGATTCCCTTGAGGGTGAAGGTCCAGAAAGGAGAAGTATTTTCCGGAATGCTCACGCTCCACTATTCGACGGACCGGTACGAGGCGGTTTCGGTGGGGGCGGGCTCCGTTGCGCAAGGAGCAATGCTGGTATCCAATCTCTCCCGTCCGGGTCGGATCAGGATTGCCCTGGCCGCTCCCGCCGGGTTTTCGCAATCGGGCGATCTGGTCTGGATCAAATTGAAGAAAAAGCGAAAGGAAGTTGGGCCTCCCAAGGTCGTGATCAAAAGAGCCGTTTTGAACGACAATCATTTCGTAACGCTGTTCTAACGGAGCGGACGTGCCGCCGGAGTCACGGAGGGGAGACCGATGAAATCCATTGGCGTTATTCTTGTCATGCTCTGCTGCTGGGGAGGCGTGCTGAGCGCACCGATCCCGGCCGAAGCAGGTGAGGGCATGTGCTTCAGCTTCCCCGATCTTCGGGGCAGGCCCGGCGCCAGGCTGAGCGTGGGGCTTCAGGCATCGAACATGGATGCCGCTCTGGCCGTTGAGGCAACCGTGACCTACCCTGCGGACAAGCTCACCGCCGTGTCGGTTGCGAAAACCGGCTTTTCCGGCGACATGACCCTGGTTTCGAACCTGAACACTCCCGGTGAAATTCGTATTGCGATGGCGGGCGCCGGGGGGATTTCCGGAAACGGAGAGCTGTTCGAGATCACGTTCGATGCGACGTCCGAAGCCGGAGCTCACGCCGCCGTGCAACTTCAGGGCATCATTGTGAATGAGGTTGCTCACCCTGACTGCATCACTCACGGTTCCATCACCACCACCACGCCCGCGGTGTCCATCGGGGCTCCTTCGGCGTCCATGACCAGGGCTGGGCCGGTAAGCTTCACGATCAGCTATGCGGATGTCGATACGATCAGCTTGAACGCGGCCGATGTCACCCTCAACAGGACCGGCACCGCCGACGGCGCCGTCCAGGTTGCGGGAGAGGGCATGGAAAACCGGACGATTACGATTGCGAGCATCACCGGCGACGGCACCCTGGGAATCAGCCTCGAGGCGGGCACGGCAAGCGATTCCGCCGGGAACGCGGTGGCGGCTGCGGGACCGAGCGCGACCTTTGACGTCCACGATCTCATCCTCACGATTACGGCCAGTGCCGGAACGGGAGGGTCCATCTCGCCGGCGGGAGCCGTGAGCGTCGACTACGGGGCGGACAAGACATTTCAAATCACACCCGCGGCAAACTATGAAATCGCCGACGTGCTGGTGGACGGGGTGTCCGTGGGGGCCGTTTCAAGCTACGGCTTTCAAGCTGTCGCGGCGGATCACACGATCAAGGCCGCATTTGCGCGGATCACGCACACCATCGCCGCAGGCGCCGGCGCCCACGGGACGATCACTCCATCGGGGTTCGTGACCGTGAGTCAGGGTGCCGACAAGACATTCTCCCTGAAGGCCGAGACCGGCTATCACGTGAAGGACGTCCTGGTGGATGGGGTTTCCAAGGGGGCCGTGGCGACCTATACCTTCACCAACGTCATGTGCGACCATACGATCGAGGGCAGTTTCGAGTCGAATGTGGCCATAGTGGTCGACAGGACGACGATCGCGGTTCGCGAAGGAGAGTCGGCGCAATTTCATGTGAAGCTCAGCGAGCGGCCGCTCTCGGACGTGGTGGTCTCCACCGCGTGGACCGGCGGCGACACCGACGTCAATGTTCTGAGTGGAAGCCGCCTCACCTTCACCCCCGTCAACTGGAACAGCTATCAGCCCGTGCGGTTCACGGCGGTTCCGGATGAGGATCTGCTCGGCGGGTCGGCGGTGATTTGCCTGAGCGCCGATTATGTCGCCCCGATCAAGGTGAGGGTCAAGGAAGCCGACCTTTGCCAGTGCCCATCGCTGCTTGCGCTGCCCGACCTCAACGGCAACGGGTACCCGGAAATCGCTGTGTTGAAGAGGAATCCCGTGGCAGGAACCAGCCGTGTTTACGTCAAGGATTCGCGGACGGGAGCGCTGGTCCGAACGGTCACCTTCACTTCAGGTTATGCACCAAGAGGGTTGGCTTTCATTGACGATCCTGCCGGGCATGCGCTGGCCATGCTCCAGGTCAATCCCGAGACGGGCGTTGTTCGGGTTGAGGTGAGAGATGCTTACACCGGGAAGCGGATCAGAAACGTGCCGTTCGATAAGACCTATTCTCCGAAAGCACTGGCGGTGCTCCCCGATATCAACGGCGACGGCGCCTCGGAATTGGCGGTTTTGTGCGTCAGTCCGGCTACCGGCGGCGTCAAGGCACAGGTAAGAGCTTGTCAAACCGGCTTGCTTTTAAAGGATGTCGCGTTCGCCAGGGGCTATACGCCAAAAGGATTCGTGCCGATGCCGGACCTCAACAAGAATACCGCTCCGGAACTGGTGTTCCTGGGAGCGAGCCAAGCCGGCGGGAATATCCTGGCGCAGGTGAAAGACTCCCGAACCGGTTCGTTGATCAAGTCGGTTTCTTTCAACAAGGCGTACGTGCCGCAGGCGCTCTCCTCGGTGCCGGATGTCAATTCGAACGGCGTTCCCGAGCTTGCCGTCATCGGAAGATCGAGCGCCGGGGCCGTTGTTACCCAACTCAAAGACCCCGTGACGGGAGCTCTCGTCAAGTCGGTGAAGTTCAGCAAGTCGGGTTCGGCCATGGGCGTTGCGGTGGTCCCGGATGCGGGGCAGCCGGGCGGTTCGAGGCTCGCAACGCTGCGTTTCAACGGCCTCCCGGGAAAGATGACGGTTGAGGAACGCGATCCGCTGACGGGTGCTTTGATCCGGAACATCCCCTTTACCCATCCCACTTTTCCCCTGGCGGTGGCAGCGTTGCCCGAAGCCGGCGGCA
>Ga0208462_1001845_pt1 | contig 13014 bp, 14 predicted proteins | sample AD_SCU001_MetaG_FD_184452 | JGI IMG/M metagenome (GOLD analysis project Ga0208462, IMG submission 184452) | Active sludge microbial communities of municipal wastewater-treating anaerobic digesters from China - AD_SCU001_MetaG (SPAdes) (version 2) | ecosystem: Engineered > Bioreactor > Anaerobic...
GAGGAGGATGGTCCCGGGCCGGAGGTCGTCGGCGTAGTAGAGCGCCTTGTTCGAGACCGTGCCGGTGAGTTTGTAGGCCCCCGGGATGAGGTTGAGCATCGTCGTGCAGGCATGGCTCTTCCCCTTCCCGGAGTTGCCGGAGATGGCGACGTGGAGCCCGCGGGTGTTCTCGACCGACTGTGAGGCGATGGACATGATGAGGCACTCCGCGACGGTCCGATCACCGACGTGGGTTTTGTTGAAGGTGTCGAGAAGGAAGGCGACCGGGTCGCCGCTCTTGAGAATCGCAAGGGCTCGCTCGCGGTGCTCGTCGGCAACCGGAAGAGAGGCGGGTGCCTCCTCCTGCTTCTTCTCTACCCTACTTTGCTTCCTCTGCTCGTACATCCCCCGGAGTTCCGGCCACCGCTGGGCTCCTCCGCCGCAGGTTGCGTGGTGGCAGCCAGCAAAGATGGCGCCGTTCGCAAACTGGATGGCAAACGCCCCGTCCTTGTGGGCCGACGAGAACGGACACTCATCGAGGGCATAGAGGGTTCCTCCCTGGTAGGGTCTTGTGGACCGGACCGCGATGCCGTGGCCCGCGAGCCAGGCGGCAAGGTCGATGCCGGGTCCCTTCTTTCTCTGGAGAGGCTCGTCCCGGGGGAAGAGCCCGGCGAGGCACCGGAGCCGCTCTAGGGGAAGGACCTTTATCTCCGGTGGAACTGAGAGGATCTTCGCCCGCCGGTGGGGCCGCTCCGGGGTGTTGTCGCCCTTCCGGGAGCAGGTCCCGTAGAGCTTCCAGATCCGGGCGGCGTTGTGGTTTGCGGTATCGACCGTGACGGTCTCGTTCGAGAAGAGGGCGTCAAGGGTGGTGAGCGCACCCTTTACGAGCGCGGTAGCCGCCTCGTCGTTTTCGAGATCGATCCGGTAGAGAAGGTGGGCGCCATTGCCCGAGTCCGCCCGGATCGGCGCAGGAAACCCCTGCTCCGTGAGGTATGCCGCAATCTGCCCGGCCGCAACGAGCGCCGCATCGTGCTCTTCGTCCGTCGACGAGACCCCGCTCGGCCGGGCCGGGTCGATGTCGACCGGGAACCAGCGGCGGCGGGTGATGTCGGCGTCGGCGGTCGTCGCGTCTTTCCGGGAGAGCCGCATCTTGATCCGGTTCGCCCGCCGGGCGAGGAGCGCCAGGTTCACCGTGTTCAGGGTGACGTAGATCCCGGCGACCGAGGGGTCGGCGTCGAGGGCCTCCACGGACCGGGCGAGCGCGTCATAGTCATCAAAGTAGCCGGAGTGCGTGACGCCGTCGGCGAGTGCCCGGACCTCGACCACGCCACCGGGGGCGGCGAGGATGCTCACCACATTCTGCACGTTATCTTTCATCCCGTCACCCCCGGCACCAGAGGGAAGAGGGGGGCGGAGATGGCTTCCCCGCGGGCGACCCGCTGGAAACTGACGAGCGGAATGATGTAGGAGCCCACACGGGTATGGAGCATCACTGCCTTGCCCGAAGCGTTCATCGCCGCGTGCCCCTCGATGGCGACTCGAAGCCTTTGGCTTCTCGTGCTCCGCTCCTGAGGGAGCATCGCAACTCGAAACCCTTCGGGTTTCTCAAGCTCCTGCCCCGCACCTTCGGTGCTCAAGCTCCGGACGTTCCGTCCGTCGCACCCTGCGGCCAGTCGCTTTTCACGGACCAGGATACCGCCCGGGGTCATCTGCGAACGGTCCTCGCTGATCGGGACTGCCCTGCCATAGAAGAGCAGGTTCTTGAGGAGTCGCACCTTCGGTGCTCCCGCTCCGGTCCGGCGGACCATCGCGTCCTCACCCTCGATCCGGTAGCACTCGGCGTCAGCAGTGATGCGGAGCGCTCCGCAAGTCGCACCTGACGGTGCTCCTGCTCCGGTCCTGATGGACCGTCGCACGCTGCCGTAGGAGAGGGTCCCTGGCTCAGTCATGGCCGGCCGCCTCCTGCTTCGTCTGGATGACGGTGACGACGTAATAGTGGCACCGGGTCCGGGCGATATGAATCTCGCGCAACGCCTGGCCGCATCGGCTGACCTCGGTGCCCACAACCTGCTGGATCAGGTAGAGCGGGACGATACCTGCCCGGCGCTCCCCGGAGGATGGTCTTATTGCCCTTGACGGAGAAGAGTTGTTGGCGGTCCCGTGTGAATCGATGTTGGCGCACGCTTCATCATGGGGGCTGCCATCTATCCTGTCTGTTCTCTGCATTCTGTTTCCTCGTTCTGTGGTGGTATCAATCTGACTTTATCGCGGGCGTTCCGTTTCTCCGGGATCGGCTTTGCTGTCGGGTCCGGGATGCGGCCGTGTAGTTCGTGGATGATCTCGTTCATCTGTTTGCTCCTGCGCGGGAGGTGGTCGGTGCTAAGAACGGGGGTCTGGTTGGCCCCCGGCCACGTTCCCGCACACAAAAGAGTGGGGTCGAGGGGGTTATAAGCGAGAACCGCGCTTGGTGCAAGTGGTTTAATCTGTCCTATCCGGGTGGGATCAGGCTCCCGCCTCCGCCAGGCGTTCTTCAACCCAGGCCTGGACGATCGGCTTGATCTCCCGACCGGGGAGGCGCTTCTCCCGGGCGAGGCCGCGGAGGTAATCATCGAGTTCCCCGAGGACTTCACAGACGACCGCATCGACCTCGTCGGTCGTCGCCCGTTCGATCCCCCGGGCGGCCAGTCTCGCGTTGTAGAGGTCCAGGAGGCGGTCCTCTGCCTCCGCGATATCGAGCACCTGCTTGAAGGAGAGCGTCACGGTAAGCGGCATACAGGGAGGTGTAGAGGCTTCTCCAGTGTTATCCGTTCCTGTTTATTCCCGAAGAGGTCGTTGCTTCGGCCTGCTCTCCGGACGACGGGGTTCTTGGTCTGATGTCGCCGGCCGCTTCACCCCCAAGGGTGCCCACCTCTAATCCGGCGATGGCAGTTAGCTGCACCCCTGCCACGCTCCTGTCTCTGACGCCTTATCTCGCTGCAGTATCGTCCATCGGCCGGACGTTCACCGCCTTTGCAGCCCATTCATTCTTCTTCCGGTTAAACGATGGAACAACGTCGAATACAACCTGGCTCCGGTCCTCCGGCGCCCAGGTGAGCTCGTTCTTGAACCCAATGTAGCCGTCAGCGTCCGGCGGGTTGATGAAGAAATACTCGCGGTCCGGATGTCCAAGAAAGATCCTGCCGACTATCCCCTCTGCGAGCGGCTTTTCCCGCTCATGCGGCGCCGTCACGGGACTCTGCTCGGTCTCGCAACTGCTCCAGTGGCGGCTGCACCGATAGGTGAGTTCCTCGACGGAATCCTCGATCGAAGAGATGGCGCTTTCGTCGAGGCGCTGCTGCAATTCAGCAGGGATGGGCCACGACTTTCGCATCCGCAGGACTGTTGCCAGCGCATAGTGGTCGCGGGCCGCGTCCAGGCGGCCGACCTGCTTGAAGATGTCTCCCATATCCGTGAAGTATCCGACCATGAACTCCGGGCGCTGTCCTGCTTTCGCGGCCCGGGCCATCAGTGCCAGCGCCTCTTCCGGGCGGCCGAGCTGGTGGACGACCTTTCCATACTCGAAGAGGTGGTAGAAGTCAGGCCGGACATTCCGGCAGAGGTCGTCAAACGTTTCTGCCGCCTTTTCGTACTCGCCGATGCCCGCATACGCCCTGGCGAGATCGTATGCAAAGAATTTGTACTGGTTAGGGAACTTCTCGATCGCTTCACGGCAGAGAGGGAGAGCCTCTTGCGCGCGCCCGGTGCCGATGAGCCCCATGTTCCGGTAGTGATACCAGCGGGCAAGGTAACTCCAGCCTTCTTTTCCGTCGGGGAGTTTCATCCCTGCCGGGCTGAGCAGCGACGGATCGACCCGTGAAGTCCATGCTGCCAGCGTATGCCAGTCTTTGGCCTCCTTTGCCGGTTTCATGATGGCGAAGGCGATATGGCTCACCGCCTGTGGGGGCGGGTTTCTGGAGAGGACCTTCTCTCCACAGGCGTGGAGGACCGGGACAGATGCTCCATTCTCTGCCATACCTTTGACATAGTCAGCGTATGCCCACGCGACCTCCAGGTTTACCCAGTTGTGATCGGGGTAACGCGCGGCGATATCGTCGGCGAAGGTTATCGCCTCGTCGAGGCGGTGTAGTTTCCGGAGACAGTGCAGCAGGCCTGCCGCAGTATACTCGTTGTAGTGCTTGCCGTCCCAGAGTTCTCGATAGATCTCCAGGGCATCTTTGCATCTCCCGCTCTTCCTCAGTTCGTTTGCTTCCCGTGAACGGTCTTCAGGTGTATTCATCTCAATCCCTCCTCATGTTCTGAATTCTCTCCGAGGCATAATTAAAGAATGCCATCTCCACATCGGCGTTCAGCCAGATCCCGCCCTCGCGAAGTCCCGTATTGACAAGCATCTCCGGGTGCGGGCACGGTTGCTCTCCTGCATTGAGCTGCGCTGCTGCATAAGTCAGGATGGCGATCCATGTGCTGTATTCTTCCGGCCAGCCCTGTTGACCGGAGAGGATCGCCCAGCGTCCATCGACAGGTGTCGCGATCAGGTCAAGGAGGTGCAGGTGGGCGGCGTCTCCCGCACCGAAGACCCGGACGATCCGGGTATCGATCGCTCCGAAGAGTTCCGGCGCTGCAAACCGCAGGAGTTTACTGGTATAGGTGGGACCAAAACCCCGGATCTGGCCACCGAGTACACGGATGGCGTTCTCCGGGTTGTCCCGCACCCATCGAGCAACGCCTCCGTCCTCAAAGAGGGCAATCCTGATCGGAGTAGGTGCCCGGATCCGCTCGATGTTCGGCAGCCCGCCCCACCGCGCGATCGCTTTCAGGTGCTCCTCGGAGAGCGTTTCGGCTCTTGCAGCGTCACCGATCTCACGCTCAAGCCGGCAAATGTCAGGAAATCCGTTCTGCCAGCGATCCCGCTTCCATGCATACGTGCGGTAGAGCTCTGCAAAGTCGCAGGTCTCGATCAGGTCGTCGATACAGTCTTTTACCGATGTTTTGAGATTCCGGTCATTCATTTCTGGTTCCTCGGCGAGCAGGGCTCCCCTGTCGCCCTGTCCCATTGTTGTATACGCACAGGGAAACAATTAAAAAATTCACGTGACTATAGTGAATATTGTGAAAATCCCTGATCCAAATCAGCCTACCAGAGCCGATGGCCTGAACGAGCGGGTTCACCTGATCCCGCTCGGCCACGAGATCGACCGGGCCGTAAAGCCGTTCAACACATACCGGGCCGAGCGTGCGTACGTCATCGTTGTCCCGGACAACGCCGACCTGGATGAGCAGATGCTGGAGAAGCAGCGGCACTATACGAAGAGGGTCTGTGAGGGGCTGCTGGCAGCGGGTGTCCGCCCCGAGGTCGTCTATTGCAATATGTTCGATATCCTCGATATGCTCCGGGTCTTCTCGTCGCTCATTGTGAAGGAAAAGCAACAGGGGAATGATGTCCTGATCAATATGTCGGCCTGTGGCAGAATGACGTCGGTGGCCGTCACCATGGCGGCGATGGTACACGGGGTTACGGCGTACTACGTGCATGCGGATCGCTATGCAACGGGTGGTGATGCTGCGCTTGAGGCGGACCACGGTCTGAGTATCGTGGAGACGGGACGGGTTGAACCGCTGTATAACTTCTCCATCATGATGCCGGACGCCGAGTGCCAGCTGCTGCTTTGCGAACTCTACCGGCGGGGGCAGGGGATGACCAGCGAAGATCTCTTTGACTTTTTCCACCAGAAAGGGTTTGAAGGGTACGGCGAATTGCCGGCCAAAAAAAGAAACAAGTCTGATGAATATAGCTCAGGCTCAAAGAACCGGGAACTCCTCAACAGGACGAATCGAAAGTACCTACACAAACTGGAGGCTGCGGGCTACATCACGCGCATATGGATGGGCAGGCGTTTTACGGTCCGCATCACCGATGCCGGGAGGTACATTGCCTGTGTGAGCGGTCTGCTTGAGGGGAACATCGGTAACACACGTTCAGCTCGACCACTCTATCCTTGACGGAGAAGGACCTCTCTTTCGCGTCACGGGCGGGGTGGTGGCGGTCCGGGTGAAGGTGCGCTCGGTGGAGGGTGAGGGAGCACAGTGCCCATTCTTCCACCGGTAATCCGCATATAAGTTACACCATGGCGATCTACTCTGGCTTGAAGAAACATTTCCGCGGTAACAAGTCGCTCCGATCAGGCTCCTGACCTTTGCCCTCACCTCGAAGGGATTCATCCCGATACAGGAAGCGAAACAAAAAGATGCAAAGGGTGATGCATATGCACCTCCTATAGCCGGCCCGGGCGGGGTTCTCGCCGATCCAGGGCCGTCCTTCGCGCAGAACCGGAACAGTGCAGCGAGTTTTACATAGACCCTAGCCCTATGAGGTCGTCATCCTGCTCTTCAGGAATCCTTCGTAAAATATATATCTTGCGAATTGGGATACTAAGACAGGCATTTGTATGTCGGGCGATGAGCTGATGGCACAACCTGAGTTTGACCCTGCATCGGTGATTGGGCAGCATTACGAGAAGGGAATGCTACCATATGGGGGCCGCGTCAACTGTAAGGGTATGATCACGTACGCTGTGAGCCGCGAGCAGTTTGATGATAAGATGCGCCGATTGGACTCAATCTGATGAACCAGCCCCGAAAGCTTGTCTTTTTAGATACTGATATCTTAATGTCGGTTTATGAAGATTCTCGCTGTAAGGGAATCCTCGATCATGCAGCTAACCATAAAGAGTTTCAACTGGTCACTTCGATCACAGTGTTAGGTGAAACACTGTTCAAAGCCATGGATAGTAAGCGGGATGAAGATTTCATAACTTCAGTCATCGCCAATCTCAATAGATGGGATGCTGAGATCATGTTTCCCGACGAGAGCGTAAGCCGACTATGTTTCAGCATGAGCAACAACTATGATGATACGAGGATGATCGGGCAAAAGACCGACAAAGTGCATCTGGCGTATGCCATGTCACAAGACTGTGCGGTATTCCTGACTCATGATGTTGGCCTGACCCGGTACAGGATTCCTCAAGAACTCCAGGACGCGAGGTTTTTCAAACCCGAAACTATGACGCCGGAAACATTCTGGGATCGCTATCTCCGGCGATAGTATTATTGTACACACGAAGGCCTACGAGCAGGCAAAGCATATCCGCTTCGCCTGTACGATCCGGGCGCTCTCGGCAGATGAACGGCTGCTGCTCCGGAGATCCTCTGCCGATCCGATGCCTTCGGAGAACTCCTCGATGCTCAGTATGGCATCAAGGATGTGGTGAAGGTACGCAAGGTCCTCGGGCGTCATAGATCACCACGGCATCACGGTAGATTGCATCGGCAAGGTAGGGGCTCACGGCGTTCTCGGTGACGAGGTCCACCTTCATGCACAGAGCCCGGGCAAGCTCGTCCTCGATCCGGACGAGCGAAAAGAGACTTTTGGGTCAGGCAAACCTGACCAGGATATCGATATCGCTTGTCGCACCTACCGGTGCTCCCGCTCCGCTCCCGGACGGGGGAGCATCGCTCGCCGGGCCGGCGGATCCCCGCGCATAGGAGCCGAAGATCGCGATCCACTCGGCATCGTTTCTGGTGAGTATCGCGACGATGGTCTCCCGTGCCGTCCTGGTAACTGTGCGTCCTGCCATTTCATCCGACCGTATCTATGCTGGTTAGTACGATACTCGCCCCGTATCAATATTTCTTTGAGGAGCGAAGTGGTTCCCCGGGGCTCATGCCCATGGACCGAGAGAGACAAGTGAGAGAGGTGGGGAGGCGGAGGGGGCCGGGTTTGAGCCCGCGTCTGGGAAGCAGCGGATCCCGGTCGATACAATCATATTCATATATTCGAATATACCAATACACAAGTATGCAGGGGAAGATAAAGCTGTTAAAAGCTCTCGGCGACGAGACGCGGATAAAGATCGTCCAGTGCCTGATGGACGGCGAGCGGTGTGCATGTACCCTCGTGCCGGCCGTCGGAAAGGCACAACCGACGGTCTCCCAGCATCTCCGGATCCTCGAGGAGGCCGGCGTGCTGGAGTCACGAAGAGAAGGCGTCAATATCTGGTATCGAATCCGGTCTCCGGAGGCCATCCGGATCCTGGAGATCCTCGAGATCCCGAAGATCGAGATCCCGACCTCTCTGGAGGATTCATGACAAAAAACACCCTGATCCTGCATGAAGGCGCGATCTCCTGCTTGGAGTTTGAGCGCCGGGAGGCGAGGACAGAATGAGTGCGTCCTCACCAGAATCGGATACCAAGACGGTCACCCTGCAGATTCACGGGATGGACTGCACCTGCAACGCCGACCTGCTCGCCCGAAAGCTCGACGCGCTTGCCGGCGTCCAGGACCACGAGATCACGCCGGTCACCGGCCAGGCCCGGATCAGCTACGATCCCGCGGTCGTCAGTGTCCAGGATATCATCCGCACCGTCGCGGAGACGGGGATGACGGCCTCGCAGGTGCGAAGTGAGGGGCGAAAGAGCACCTGGTGGCGTGAGCCGCAACAGCTGGCCCTCTACGGGAGCTTCCTCACCGCAGTGATCGCCTTCGTCGCGGGGTACTTCGGGACGTCGCTCACCATCGTGAACGGACTCTATCTGCTCGCCGTGCTGATCGGCGTCTACTACCCGGCACGAAAGGCGCTGATCGCGCTCAAGAACCTGACGCCGACGATCCACCTGCTCATGCTGATCGGTGCGGGCGGCGCGATGGCGCTCGGTCTCTGGGGGGAGGCCGCGGTCCTGATCATCGTCTACTCGCTCGGCGACGTCCTCGAATCCTACGCCGTGGATAAAGCCCGGGGTGCCATCCGGTCGCTGATGGCGCTGGTGCCCAAGGAAGCGCTGGTCAAAAGGGACGGGCGCGAGACGGTCTGTGCGGTCGAAACAATCAACGTCGGCGAGACCGTGATCGTCCGTCCGGGCGAGCGGGTACCGGTCGACGGCACGGTCGTCACGGGGTCGTCGTACGTCGACCAGGCCGCCGTCACAGGCGAGCCCGTTCCCGTGCACCGCGGCCCCGGCGAGGACGTCTTCGCCGGGACGATCAACCAGAACGGATCGCTCGAGGTCCGTGTCACGAAGCCCGCATCCGAGACGATGCTCTCCCGGATCATCCTCTCGGTCGAAGAGGCGCAGGCGAAGCGGACGTCGTACCAGCGGTTCTCGGACTCCTTTGCGAAGTGGTACACGCCGGCCATGTTCATCCTCGGTGTGCTGGTCGCCACCGTGCCGCCCCTCTTCTTCGGCGCCGAGTGGTACCCGTTCATCTATCGCGGGCTCGTCGTCTTCGTGGTCTCATGCTCCTGCGGCCTCGCCCTCTCGGTCCCTGTCGCAGTGGTGGGCGCAATGGCGAACGCCGCGAAGCAGGGGACGGTCTTCAAGGGCGGCGTCTACCTTGAGACCATCGACACGGTGAAGGCGATCGCGTTCGACAAGACCGGGACCCTGACCATCGGACGGCCCGCGGTCACGGACGTCGTGACCTTCGGCGATCTCACCGAGGACGAGTTGCTCGACCTCGCCGGCTGCATCGAGTCGCGGTCGGGCCACCCGCTTGCGGCCGCAATTGTGAGGAAGGCCCGCGAGAGCGGGACCTTCTCGGGCCGGCCGGCCGAGCAGTTCGAGGAGACGGCCGGGTGCGGAGTCGCGGCCACCGTCGATGGTCAGGCCTGCCGGATCAGCAGCCCTCGCGCCATGTGTGAACAGGGCATCGAGATCGGCCACGCGGAGGAGATGATCGCCCGGCTCGAGGATGAAGGCCAGACCGTGGTCCTGGTCAGCCGCGACGGGACGCTCGTCGGTCTGGTCGCGATCAACGATGAGGTGAGGGGCGGCGCCGTCGAGGCCCTGCAGCGGTTACGACGCGCCGGCGTCCGGACCGTGATGCTGACCGGGGACAACGAACGGAGTGCACAAGCCATTGCGCGCCGTGTCGGTGTGGACGAATACCGGGCGCAGCTCCTGCCGACGGACAAGGTCGACGCGGTGCGGCGCCTGAAAGAAGAGTACGGTGCGGTGGCCATGGTCGGCGACGGCATCAACGACGCACCGGCCATGGCCGCCGCGGACGTCGGCATCGCGATGGGCGCAGCGGGCACGGACATCGCGATCGAGGCCGGCGACGTGGTGCTGATGTCCGACGACCTCGGAAAACTCGCGTATCTGCGCGAGCTCTCGCACCGGACCGTTACCACGATCCGGCAGAACATTGCGGTCTCGCTCATCAACGTCGCGTTCATGGTCGTCGCGGCCCTGCTCGGCTACCTCGGGCTGGTCACGGGCCTGCTCTTAAACGAGGCGAGTGCGGTCTTCGTGATCCTGAATGCCCTGCGGCTGCTGTCGTGGCGGAGCGACGCCGAACCCGGGGTTCCCGCCGCTGCCGGAGGAACGGCTCCCGCCATTCCGGCTGCAGCAGAACCGGCACCCTCTGTGGGGTGCTGTTCCTGTGCCGAGCCTGTGGGCGGTGCACTGCCCGTTCCCGCAACGGCGGGAAGTGGTGGCTGCTCGTGCGGAGAACCGCAGATTCCCGTCGCTGCCGGGACGACCGGCGCATGCTGTCCCGGCGTGGAACACGCCGATGCGGCATCGACCCCCGCAGGAGCCGGGTGTTCCTGCGGTGAGGCGCCGGCCTCGATCCCCGCCGGGACGGAAGGTGCCTGTTGTTGTGGAGAGGCTGCCGGCGAAGTGTTGCCTCCAGCCCCCACCCCGGGCAACGGAGCAGGGTCGTCCGGTCTCATGACCGCGACGTTCCGGCTCAATGGGCTCGGCTGCGCCTGTGAGGGGCAGATGGTCGAGAAACGGATGAAAGCCCTGACGGGGGTGACCGGCTTCACCCTGAACCCGTTCATCAACCAGCTGAAGGTCACCTATGACCCGGCAGCCGTCTCTGTCGACGATATCGTGACTGCGGCGAAGAAGGCGGGTGCGACCGCGGTTCTTCTGGCCCGGGGCTGATACATTCCCGAACTTCACGGAGAATAACCATGGCTGAAACCACGAAACGGCTCTCATTCCTTGACCGCTACCTGACTCTCTGGATCTTCCTCGCGATGGCGATCGGGATCGCCATCGGCTACTTCCTCCCCTCGGTCCCGCAGGTGATCACCGGCTTCTCGGTCGGCACGACCTCGATCCCCATCGCCGTCGGGCTGATCCTGATGATGTACCCGCCGCTCGCGAAGGTCCGCTACGAGGAACTCGGTAAGGTCTTCCGCGACCGGAAGGTGCTGGGCTTATCGCTTGTCCAGAACTGGGCTGTCGGGCCCGTGCTGATGTTCGCCCTCGCGGTTCTCTTCCTTGCCGACCGCCCCGAGCTGATGTACGGCCTGATCCTCGTCGGCCTTGCGCGCTGTATCGCGATGGTGATCGTCTGGAACGATCTTGCCGGCGGCAGCTGCGATTACTGCGCTGCGGTGGTGGGCTTGAACTCCGTCTTCCAGGTCTTCTTCTACTCGGTCTACGCCTACATCTTCATCACGGTTCTTCCGCCGCTGCTCGGCGTCGGTGCCGGTACGGCCGTCGCCATCACGATCGGCGAGATCGCGGTCTCGGTCTTCATCTACCTCGGCATCCCCTTCATCGCCGGCGCCCTGACCCGGTTCACGCTCCTGCGCTCGAAGGGGCGCGAGTGGTACGAGACCCGGTTCATCCCGCGTATCTCGCCGCTCACCCTCGTCGCCCTGCTCTTCACGATCATCGTGATGTTCAGCCTCAAGGGGGAGTACATCATCCAGGTCCCGCTTGACGTGGTCCAGGTCGCGGTCCCGCTCCTGCTCTACTTCCTGATCATGTTCATTGTGTCGTTCTGGATGAGCCACCGGCTCAACGTCGACTACCCGCGGTCGGCAACCCTTGCCTTCACGGCAGCGTCGAACAACTTTGAACTCGCCATCGCCGTCGCCATCGCGGTCTTCGGGATCGGCTCGCAGGTCGCGTTCGCGACCGTGATCGGCCCGCTCGTCGAGGTTCCGGTCCTGATCGGGCTCGTGAACGTCGCGCTCTGGATCAAGAAGAGATGGTATGCCGATGAGCCCCCCGCGACGTGTGCCGTCGACCAGGGGGTCGTATGAAGGCATTCACTTCGTCTGTACGCACAACGCGGCCCGCTCACAGGTGGCCGAGGGGCACCTGCGAGCGTGGTATGAGGCATTCAGCGCCGGCACCCGGGTGTGGCCTGTCGGCGTGGCGTATCGAGAGGAGGAGGATGTCAATGCCCCACGAGCTCGAAGCAGCTCAAGAACGAGTGCTCTCGTCTAGGTGGGAGTCCGAGCCTGCTTCAGGTTATACCATCCTTTTCCGAGCAGTACAAGCCCGATGACAATAAAAAAGCCGGAATGGATGCCATAAACCCAGGTCTCAAACCCGGAATCGCCATAGAGTAAACTCTGCCAGAAGAACGGGCACACCAGCCCGAGGAGCGCGAACCCTGCGCCGACTTTCATCTGGCTTTTTACCTGTCGTTCGCTGGAGGGCATGGGCATCTTTCCGCTTATGATGATGTATTCGGGTGAACTGAGAAGCCGCCGTTCATCCTCTGATCGCTTCCAGCACGGCGGCCGACAGGCGCTCGATCTCGTCGAACCGGGGCTCCGCCATCCCGTTCTTCTCGATGCCGCAGTCGGTTGCGACAATATGCAGGTGCGGCTCGACCCCGAGCGCCCGCACCTTCTTCATCCCGCAACAGTCGCCGCACCCGTCCAGAACCAGGATGCGGTCGGCGTTGCGAAGGGCTCTCTCCAGCGACTCCGTCGGCCGGGTGGCCGCGATGCACGCCTCGATCCTCCCGCCAGAGCGGCCCATGAGCGCCGTCCCGGCCTGGGCGGTCAGTTTCCCGGTGTTCGAGAGCCCGGAACAGGTGATGATGGTGAATGCCATCTAGACTGCCCCGAACGTCGTATCGATCCAGCCGGTGATCGCGTCCCGGATGCCCCGGACACCGGCCATGATCTCCTCATCGGTGCCGGTGAGCTTCGACGGGTCCGGGAATTCCTGGTGTATCTCCTTCTTTGCCCAGGGGAAGAGGGGGCAGACCCCTCCTTCG
>Ga0208462_1001854_pt1 | contig 12978 bp, 7 predicted proteins | sample AD_SCU001_MetaG_FD_184452 | JGI IMG/M metagenome (GOLD analysis project Ga0208462, IMG submission 184452) | Active sludge microbial communities of municipal wastewater-treating anaerobic digesters from China - AD_SCU001_MetaG (SPAdes) (version 2) | ecosystem: Engineered > Bioreactor > Anaerobic >...
ATCTCTTAATAACCTGCACTGCAGCCAGCCGCTTTCAGCAAGTTTGGTATAATTCTACTACTTCTTTCCGAAGTGGTCATGTTACGGACAGATTTAATCCTTGTTTTTTTGGATGTTAGAATCTGAGGACTGGCGCGCACTCGCCAATGGTTAACACCAAAAAGGTCTTAATCCTTGTTTTTCTGGATGTTAGAATCTGAGTAGTTTCCCGGAATATCAAGACACCTGGTAGTCTATAAGTCTTAATCCTTGTTTTTCTGGATGTTAGAATCTGAGCGGCTGGCGATGAATATATGGAAACAATGACATTAAGTCTTAATCCTTGTTTTTCTGGATGTTAGAATCTGAGCTTCGACCTCCTCTACGAGGGGGCAGTTCGGTTGGGAGTCTTAATCCTTGTTTTTCTGGATGTTAGAATCTGAGTTTTGGGGTGGTTGGAGGCCTTCGAGCCTTTCACCATCACGTCTTAATCCTTGTTTTTCTGGATGTTAGAATCTGAGATAACGCAATACAGGTCGAGATACGACCTGCCCCCAACAGTCTTAATCCTTGTTTTTCTGGATGTTAGAATCTGAGAATAACAAATGAAACTAAATAGATACAAGAACGCAGTAGAGTCTTAATCCTTGTTTTTCTGGATGTTAGAATCTGAGTTACCCGGCTACACCAACTTCTGGCTCACGGTGGACAGGTCTTAATCCTTGTTTTTCTGGATGTTAGAATCTGAGCATATAAAAAGGATAGAAATTACCCCCTGGAAGTATGTCTTAATCCTTGTTTTTCTGGATGTTAGAATCTGAGTTATCCAGGATGAATCTGGCGACATCTGGGTCGTCGTCTTAATCCTTGTTTTTCTGGATGTTAGAATCTGAGGAATTTAAGGCCAAAATGGCCGACCCGGAGTATGCGGTCTTAATCCTTGTTTTTCTGGATGTTAGAATCTGAGATGAAAACAAGAAATGAAATCGACGCATTCGTGCGTCAGTCTTAATCCTTGTTTTTCTGGATGTTAGAATCTGAGGTCGTCACAGCTAACAGAGTAGTCACTGCCGAGGCTGTCTTAATCCTTGTTTTTCTGGATGTTAGAATCTGAGCGGTCGCGGAAGCGACGGAAGATGGCAAACAAGGAACCGTCTTAATCCTTGTTTTTCTGGATGTTAGAATCTGAGAAGTCGCAGGGTGCGACTTTCTGGAATCATCTGGTCGTAAGTCTTAATCCTTGTTTTTCTGGATGTTAGAATCTGAGCTCCCTGGGATGGGGGGAACAGACAGGTTTCCGATAGTCTTAATCCTTGTTTTTCTGGATGTTAGAATCTGAGATCCAGGATACGTCCGTTATCCAGGATGAATCTGGGTCTTAATCCTTGTTTTTCTGGATGTTAGAATCTGAGCATTAAACCGCAATTCGATTATCACTCTGTTGGAGTCTTAATCCTTGTTTTTCTGGATGTTAGAATCTGAGGGGACTCAGATGTCCCAGCTGGGACAATCCTTGGGGGTCTTAATCCTTGTTTTTCTGGATGTTAGAATCTGAGAGACAACGAGTGTAGCTCACACTGCTGGAAAGACTGCGTCTTAATCCTTGTTTTTCTGGATGTTAGAATCTGAGAAGTGAGGCTGCGACTTTCTGGGCGCACAGCGAGCTGTCTTAATCCTTGTTTTTCTGGATGTTAGAATCTGAGAATGCAGGCTCAAGCTCAGAAGGGGCCTTTCGCCAACAAGTCTTAATCCTTGTTTTTCTGGATGTTAGAATCTGAGCATTAATGCATAATCCTCATAAAGTAATTTGTATCATGGTCTTAATCCTTGTTTTTCTGGATGTTAGAATCTGAGCTTAATGTTCCCCGATTCATCTTTAATTTGATATTTATGTCTTAATCCTTGTTTTTCTGGATGTTAGAATCTGAGTTATTCCTGTCTGAATTTATGGATAGCTGGGTGTACAGTCTTAATCCTTGTTTTTCTGGATGTTAGAATCTGAGATGTACTTAAGACTATCACTAGTGATGGTTTGGTACGCGTCTTAATCCTTGTTTTTCTGGATGTTAGAATCTGAGATTATATTTTGCGCCTTTAACCAACAAATGTATTTGGTCTTAATCCTTGTTTTTCTGGATGTTAGAATCTGAGGGGGTGGTTGGAGGCCTTCGAGCCTTTCACCATCACGTCTTAATCCTTGTTTTTCTGGATGTTAGAATCTGAGTCCTGGCGATTATCCTGTTTGCCATCACCTGGCTACGTCTTAATCCTTGTTTTTCTGGATGTTAGAATCTGAGCTGAATTTGCGTCAAAACACATAAAAAAGGGGGATGCTGTCTTAATCCTTGTTTTTCTGGATGTTAGAATCTGAGCAAAAGCAAAGGCCAAAGAGCTGGCCGAAAAAATGAAGGTCTTAATCCTTGTTTTTCTGGATGTTAGAATCTGAGAAAAAGGCACGACAAATCCTCTTTTTATGTTGGGTCTTAATCCTTGTTTTTCTGGATGTTAGAATCTGAGCTATAAAACGATATGTTAAACAGTCAAAAATAGTACGGTCTTAATCCTTGTTTTTCTGGATGTTAGAATCTGAGAAAAAGAGCTTTTTGTACCTGGCCTATGCGCGATACGGTCTTAATCCTTGTTTTTCTGGATGTTAGAATCTGAGAAGACCAGGAATTTCGAGGATGTCAGTCTGAGTGACGTCTTAATCCTTGTTTTTCTGGATGTTAGAATCTGAGGGGAGAACAAACAGGGTTCCGTTACGGGCGAGAGTGGTCTTAATCCTTGTTTTTCTGGATGTTAGAATCTGAGAATTACTGACAAGATTGTTAAACTGAATGAAAAAGGTCTTAATCCTTGTTTTTCTGGATGTTAGAATCTGAGGTGTTAACTCCGTACCGTTCCTTCATTGCCTTCACAAGTCTTAATCCTTGTTTTTCTGGATGTTAGAATCTGAGACTACCAGATTTTTTCCCAGCCAAACGAGACCCGGAGTCTTAATCCTTGTTTTTCTGGATGTTAGAATCTGAGAAAAAGCAACTGCCATCAACAATCAATGAAATCCAGGTCTTAATCCTTGTTTTTCTGGATGTTAGAATCTGAGAAGAAGAAAGGAGGTTAGTATGAACCGTAAAAATCGAGTCTTAATCCTTGTTTTTCTGGATGTTAGAATCTGAGACAATATTATGAGTAGAAAACGAAACATATTAGAAGAGTCTTAATCCTTGTTTTTCTGGATGTTAGAATCTGAGGTGTCATAGTATGTCTGATTTTATTGTGATTTCTTTAGTCTTAATCCTTGTTTTTCTGGATGTTAGAATCTGAGTCAATCTAAGCCCTACAGAATCTCCAGAAGACTTGTTGTCTTAATCCTTGTTTTTCTGGATGTTAGAATCTGAGATCTTCAGCCCGTACCATTGATTACCGCGACGCCAGTCTTAATCCTTGTTTTTCTGGATGTTAGAATCTGAGTTGTCCAACACTTCACGGAGGAGTTCGTCCCCAAGAGTCTTAATCCTTGTTTTTCTGGATGTTAGAATCTGAGTTGAATACAATAGATTCGCATCGCGGGACTATACCCACAGTCTTAATCCTTGTTTTTCTGGATGTTAGAATCTGAGTTGGAACAAAACAATCAAAATGCTACGGCAAAAATAGCGTCTTAATCCTTGTTTTTCTGGATGTTAGAATCTGAGATCAGTATCTAAGGGCAAGCTTGCAATTCGCAAGCTGTCTTAATCCTTGTTTTTCTGGATGTTAGAATCTGAGCCGGAAAGTCTTATCCGGTTGCTTTCAGTACTTTAGGGTCTTAATCCTTGTTTTTCTGGATGTTAGAATCTGAGAGCGATGTCCCGGCTGGGACAATCTTGGGGGTTCCAGGTCTTAATCCTTGTTTTTCTGGATGTTAGAATCTGAGCGCACAGGAGGATGAAGCCACCCGAACCAAGAAGATCCGGTCTTAATCCTTGTTTTTCTGGATGTTAGAATCTGAGAATCAGTGGTTTGACAACCGGGTGGCTAACGGATTCGTCTTAATCCTTGTTTTTCTGGATGTTAGAATCTGAGGGTGGGGAGACCACCCCAAAACAGCGCAGTAAGCGCGTCTTAATCCTTGTTTTTCTGGATGTTAGAATCTGAGCCGTATAATGGAGGCGGACTACGGTGCATCCACTCAGTCTTAATCCTTGTTTTTCTGGATGTTAGAATCTGAGACGGCACGCTCGTTAGTTTTAATCCAAAACTTCAAATAGTCTTAATCCTTGTTTTTCTGGATGTTAGAATCTGAGTTATGCCGCATATTTGGATGGGGTACGTAGTGGGGGTCTTAATCCTTGTTTTTCTGGATGTTAGAATCTGAGGAGGCTAAACAGCTATTGAAGGAATATGAAAATATCCGTCTTAATCCTTGTTTTTCTGGATGTTAGAATCTGAGCACTTTAGGCCTCGCCGAGGCCGCACAAGAATCTGGGTCTTAATCCTTGTTTTTCTGGATGTTAGAATCTGAGTTTAAAAACAATCGCCGACAGAAAGGGATACTTATGGGTCTTAATCCTTGTTTTTCTGGATGTTAGAATCTGAGTTCTCAGCAGCATACTATCAGCGTCAGGCTGATAAAGGTCTTAATCCTTGTTTTTCTGGATGTTAGAATCTGAGAGCACAACAACTCAATACACTCAGAATCAATTGACTAAAGTTAAAATTAATAACGTATTTGATGACTTCCTGCATGTTGAACACAGAAAAAGTTGTTACGCTACCAGCTATAGTTCTTCCACGTTGTTTTATCAACAGCAGCAAATATAATAAGCCACATTCAAAAAAACAAGGTGGTTCTTTCCTCCACCACCAATTCATATGAGAGGTTCTTTCCAACTACATGTAAATTGTTAAACATGTCGATGCTGACTGGTAGGATCATAATGCTGTCACCATTGTCGTATTGGGCATTGACCTCCTTCAGCACCGCCGTTACTCTTTTGTGTAATGTCCGGGGGACGTTGCCGAAAAACACGCTCTTCTGCACCCTGACATATCCCTGCTGCTCCAGGTATTTTGCCAGATATCGCCTGACCCGGTTGTTTTCAATGTCATACATAATAAAGGTCAATACATTACCCGTTTTCATGCCCTTGTTTTTATGTAATATCTCCAGAAGTTTCTCCAATCGTACTACCCTGTCCAGATCCTCCAGGGCGGGATCCGGTGCAGGATGTGGCCGCAGGCTGTCGCTATGCTTCAAGCCCACGGCATATAAATGCTGGATGGTGTCAGCGAAGGACCGTGGCAGACGTTTCTTTCCCATGCCGGCTTAGTTCTGATGAATGATACTATTTATGATCATCTCCTGCGGGATCCGTGCCAGAGCGAGTACCCGCCATATGATCATCTCGCCCAGCTCAGCCAGGCGCGGATCACTGCCGGTCTTGGGTGTGCGCACCACACTATATCCCCGCTTCCCATAAAAAACATTGACCTCGCCCCAGGCCTGCCCCATTCCAAATACCACCTTGCGCCCATACTGAATATCTGTAATGGACCGTACCGCCAGACCCAGGCGTAAGGCCTCCTCCTGCAATGGCTCATCCAGGCTGCGCAGTATATCAGGCACATAGACATCCTTCTTCCGCTGCAATGCCTGCTTCCTGTCCGGGTGCAGAACCTGATAAATTCGCTTATAAACCTCTTCCGGAATGGTTTGCTTATCCAGGGGCACAGGAGAAGGATCCTGGGTAAGCTCCAGACTGGTTTGTGGCTGGGTGATTTCTGCCGGAAGGAACTCATCCGGATCAATGCGATGGTTTAATACATTGTAATGAACATCGGGATCAAAACTCAGAAATGAGACACGGGTTGCATCGAGCGTCGACTTATCCAGACAGTGCTGTAAATGATATTGTTCCGCAAACTGCCAGGTGAAGATACGGTAGAAATCAGAAAAGGTCTTCAGGCTATCCAGCACCCTGGACAGCTCAAAGATGATCTTTAAGCCCAGGCCTCCAGGTGAAATATACAGGCATTTAACGCGTGGATCATCTATCAGTTGCCTCCGTGCTTCCTGCAGGGCTTCAGGGCCGGGAAACTTATCGAGATCCATGATCAGGGCTGAAATTGATTTAAAATTGGCCCCATTGCGAATACCCTCTTCAAAAGAGGCACAGCAAAAGTAGGGCAAGCGCGTCTTTACCCTTGCATAGGCCTTCTGATCCACCTTTGCGATTTTTCGTAAACGCATCACCTCATCCTGCAATACGGCATCCTCCCGGATGGTAGCACAGATTTCTTTCAGGCTTACCGGAATCAGCACCTCCTGGTGGCTTTGGAGAATATTACTCCCTTTGAAAACAACGAGCTCTGTCATGGTTATCCCTGGTGTTTGTAGTGTTTAAACATCATTGCCAGTTCCTGGGCATACAAGTCGATATGTGTGATACGGCTTCGCTCCAGGTTGTTAAGGGTAATCACCTCATCCAGGTAATCATTGAAGCTCTGGATCAGGATGCGTTTTCCGTCCGTATTCAACCACCAGGCGCCGGCCTCCTGATCAAAGAATTCCGGAAAGATGATCTGTTGCATGCAGAGGTTAATCACCGTAATATCAGCCCAATACCTGAAAACTTCTATGACATCATAGACAAATACAGGACGGTTGTACTCGTCACGGTGGAACAGTCCGATATAAGGATCTATCCCTGCCTTAACAAGTGCTGACTCTATCTTCCCATAGAGCATGCCATAGCTGTAATTCAGCAGGGCATTAAACATGTCCAGGGCAGGGTGCTGGGAGCGGCGCTCAAATCGATAAGCTTCGGGCAGATGGGCATTGATACATTCAAAGTACCTTTTGCTGCAACTTCCCTCCCAACCTCTCAGCCTTTCAAACACTTCGGATCTGTCCTCCGGAGCATGCTCTCTGATCTTCCCGGCATACTTCTCAAGATAGGCAATGGCCTCATTGATCAGGTCATCCGTCGTCCGGTTCGGCTTATAGAGCAGCATCAGAACGGCTGCCTGATTACTGAGTTTTCTCCTGATCAGATCCTGGATAAATGGCAGACAGGCTGTGCTGCGCGCAAACTCAAGTTGCTGTTTGCGGATGGTGGAAATGCTGCCAAAACGGTTACCCCAGATACGTGCTGCCGGCTTACCCTGGCGTGTACCAAACAGGATGTCAATGTCATTTTCGACCGCAGCAAAGACCACATCACTGCTCAGGCTGCAGCCCCGGTACACCAACAGGGACGATACCTGGCTCAGCGGCAGCCGTTGCTGGTCCGACTCATTGTATATGAGCAGCATTCCGTTATCGATGCTCACCCTGGTACCATATGACTGAATTACGACTTCCATCCTCGTAGTGTTTTATTTATCCTGCCATGAGTATAGTTCTTCCACCGCCCGGGTCACAGCGGTATAGAGCCAGCGCAGGCTTTCCGGGCGATAACCGGGATGCAGGTAAACATGTTTCCATTCACCGCCTTGCGCTTTGTGACAGGTAAGGGCGTAGCCATACCTGGCACGTACCGCATTGACAAAGGCATCGTCTTTGGGCTGGCGGGTTTCACGAAACCGACGGTTACGCTTGATGGCCTCGTGAATGAGATTACGTTCCTGCTCCACGGTAAGTGAGCCGTCCTTGCTGCTGACACTCTCCAGCAATATCTTGGTTTTGGCGCTCCCTTTATCCCCATTGAGCCCATCGAAGAGGATTTCAGCGTTGATGAAATGCAATCCGGCAAACTCTTCCGGTTTCCAGGTACCCTTCACCACAAAATGAGCACCCTTGAACAGCATATGTGAATCGAGTTCTGTGTTCTGGTTGCAGAGCATCATTTCATCCGGCATGATCACGGCATTGCGGTTGCGGTATTGATAGCGGAAGTTGCGTGCCCATTCGTTGAGGGCATTCACCTGGCCATTGGCCCAGGCGATCATCACGGCCTGGTTAAAAGGATCATTTTCAAAATCGGTCAGGTACCTTTTGATGCCACCACTAAATGACCCGGTGCTTTGATATCTGATAGCAGGTGCTGCCCCGGAGGTTTTGATAGCCTCCAGGATACGGCCGGCATTGGCCAGGATATACGAATCCTGCTTACACCGCTCGACCTGCTCCAGGTGGCAGGTAAGGGCATTGAATCCGAAATTCTCTCTTAAAAAGCCGGCGCTCAGGGCAGGCGACAGATCAGCACCGACGGGAGGCAATTGGTAGGTATCGCCAACGAAAATGATTTTGCTGGCGGGATGACCGCCTCTGACATAGAGCAATAACTGCTCCAGCAGCGAGCGGTTCTGGCTGAAGATACCCATGTTACGGACCTCACCGCCTATCATGGAAGCTTCGTCCACCACATAATAGCGTGGTTCCGTCAGTTTCTGCGGTATTTTAGGCTGAAAGAACACCATGGGGGGATCATCCTCCACTGTGACCTTGAACACCAGGCTATGCAAGGTAGTGGCCGGGGCGTTGGCTTTCTTACCGGCAAGCTGGGCCGCACGACCTGTAGGAGCTGCCAGGCTGAAGTCGATGTCTGACTGATAAAAATAATGGATCAGAGACCGGATAACCGATGTTTTCCCAGAGCCAGCCGCACCGGTAAGGATAAATCCATCATGCTGACCAGGATCCGTAAGGAAAGCCGCGAGGGCAGCAAGGGCCTCCCCCTGGCCGGGGTTGGGACTGAGCCTGAAGCCCGACAGCAGTTGTTCGTGTATGTGGTTGGTTTTCGTCATGGTGACCGTATCATATTAAAAAGGGTTAATGATTCCTTATCCGTTCGCGATGTCATTTCGTATATTTGTTGTTGACAGAATGAATGTCGCGACAAAGAAAGACGGTCCTCTTGCAATCTAATTTCACCCCCTTAAAGTAATTATGCCGCAAACCAAACAGCCCTTTTATCGTCTGGAAATCATTCATGGCCTGATTCGAGCCCGACGCTACGGAAAAAGGAAGATGCTTGAAAGGTTGAATGACATCCTGGAGACCCAAGGACATTCCACCATCAGCAGCCGCACCCTGAATAATGATTTGAATGAGCTGGTAAGATTGGATGCAAAGATTCGCCGACCACAAAAAGAGGGCGATGTTTATCAATATGAAGAGGACTTTTGGCTTACTGGCGTCGAACTGGATCCCGATCATCTTATGGCGCTTGAACAAGCCATACAAATTCTGCGCAAAGCCGGACTAAGAGAGATTGAGAATGACCTGCGTGCCATTTTGAAAGACAACAGGGACACAAGACTACACGATGAGTATTACTCCCTGCCTGACTACATTTCATTTGAAGACCACACCAGGGCTTCTGGTTGGGAGTATCTCCCCGACCTGACCACTGCAATTATTGACCATACAGTGCTTAATATTAAATACAAATCGTTCGTTCACGAAACAGGAGTAATCGTTTTTCATCCCTACTATCTCAAGGAATACCGGAACCGCTGGTATGTATTTGGATGGAATGAAGAAAAAAACATGATCAACACACTGGCGCTCGACCGCATACAATCGGTTAGAGTTAACACTGACGAGCTTGTATACAAGCTCTCAGCCGGTCGCTTCGATCCTGAAACGTATTTTAGGAACATCATAGGGGTAACACGATTCTCGGATGCTGAACCGGTTAGAATATTGCTCTATGTATCCCCAAAAACTGCACCCTATATTAAAACGAAGAAGATTCATGATAACATGGAAATTATCAAAGAAGATCCGGATGGCAGTATTGTTGTGAGTCTGGAGGTCGAGATAAACTATGAGCTACTGAGCACACTACATGGTTTTCAGGATGGAATAAAGATCATTGAACCTATGCATCTTCGGGTACAGTTTATTGAGATGCTGGAACGCATGATAAATATATATATATACATGACACATAAATAACTATGGGCCTTAAATTAACAGTCCTCAAATATCATGCATCAAAATACCATCAAGTTTAAAAATTTGTAAATTTCATAAATCAGAGAGTCTCAGTAATTCCTGCTGGATATTCTCAAATATCCCATAACCTGTGGTTTCAAGAACACGATCCAAATCTCTGATGAGACATTCAATATTATAATCCTTAACAAGTTCTTTTTCAATTTTTTGTTTACTCATAGGCTTTAGGTCATGAGCAATGCTATTGCGTTGGGATGCCAACAATTCGATATTCTCATGCAGCCGCCTATTTATTGCTTTAAGTTCCTCGTTGTCTGTTGTCAGGTAATCATAAATCCAATAATAACTCCAACGGTTAGGATTGTCAAGGGCAATCGCTTTACTTCTTAAAAATTCCGGCAGATCAGGATTCAATTTACGTATCGCCTGGATCCATTTTTCATTATCTCTAGTCTTATTACCAGGTACCTGCCTTAATTTCTTAACCCTACTTCCTATCCTCTTTTCAACCTGGATCTTAAACAAGTTCTCAGAGAGGGTATAAATTTTCCATAAGAAATCACGGTAGTTTTCGTGTTTGAGACTTATCTTGGCTCCAATATATAAGTCCTTTAACTTAATAGAATCATAAGAACCTTCATTCTGCATGGGTATCGCCATCCGTGCATGCAGTTCAGCCGAAATATGTGGTTGAAGCTTTTCCAGTAACTCCTTAGTATTTATTTGTTCGTGACGTAACTGTAAGCGTTCATTAGCGTATTGCGAAAGTGCGTAAATGGTTTTTGACACTTTATTATCGCCGGAGGCCAAAGCATAATAAGCCAAGATATCCTCTGTTATAAGTTCAAATGAAAAATCCTCGGCATGCTTCTTAAGTTTCTGTCTGTCAAGGTCCCGAAGAAATAAAAAAGGAAATCGAAGCACTTTAAAATCAGCGCCTTCTGGTTGTTGTAACAGTTCTACTTTAGTTTTGTATGCCTGGATAAGTTGCAATGTCAATGCATGGTTTATTTGATCAATTCCCCCTTGGGCGAGAAGAAAAATCTGATTAAAATCTTTTTCCTCATGAATCAGCTGACGTCCTTTTCTTGCAAATTCTTTATAGAGAAAATCGATATCTGTTACTTTCTCCGTAATACCAATATCCATAGAATCATTAAGAAACAATTCAGGCCACTTTTCAGAATAGTACTTTCTGATAATAGACAAAAACTGTAATGTATCTTTATTCCAATTATTTCTCTGACTGAAATCGTCCAAATCGAGATCCTTTTGATCGGTATATACCACTGATAATATGCTAATACCAGGATGTTCAATCAACCTATGTACCGTTTGGTCGATAATTGGGAACATGAGAATTGGCTTAAATTCGTTCCAGTATTTCAGTATCATACACCCAGCAGTTCTGGGTTCTGCAAAACAGAAGTAATCTCTAAAACTCTGATTGGGGTATACATCCAGGACTATATCGCTTTCTGGAAATTTCAACTGTTTTTCAATGATATTGAAACCAGAGGCCAATGCTACTCCCTTTTGGAATTGCACCTCTCTTGTGCCGAGTGTAATAACAAGTACATTATTCATGTAAATCTAATTTGAATAAAACCTGGTAAATAATGCAAGGTAGTATCGATAAATGAATTACCGTACAAGCACATAAAACAAGCCTTACGATGATCTAAGCTTTTAAATAAATAACAACAGGTACTTGAACCCAAATTCAAAACAATATTAAACACCTAGACTAACCCTCACGAATCCAAACACCTGACCATCCGATGTCACCTTTCTTGTCTTAGGCCAAATGCTCATATCACCATAGTCTTTCTTCTGAATAGCCTTCCTAAGTTTTGATATTTCATGATCTTCCATTTCTTCACTGAATTTCCGTATCCAGGCCGCTGTGGTAAATATCCAGCCACTATTTGCGCCAACCCTGATAACAAACTCATTCTCATCAAGTTCTCCTGAAAGCTTCAAAACTGATGCGTAAGTTTCGAGGATCTCCTCACCTCCATCAGGTAAATGCTGATTACTTAAGGTCTCCAATTCCCATTTAAGCAAAGAAAATGTAGTGTGATTAATAATCTTGCACAGGCCTGAATAGCCTGGCTGCAAGTAATTGACCTTGCTCTTTGGCCAAAGCGCGGGATTTTTTTCTATGTTCTTTTTGAGCAGAGATTCGTCAATAAAAAAGTCAAATTTGGTCGAACTACCGGCGGGAATTGCCTCCACCAGGAATTGCTGTCCTACTTTAAAGTCCCATTCATCATTGCGGTTGATGATGTTCATTATCAGTATTTCATGCGCCTCTAATTGCGGGTTTTCAAACTGCACATCGCCAATACGTAAAAATCGTGTGGATTTTTCATGAGCACTTTTTCCAAACAAATGTTTCTCGATTTCAGCATCGTCAAACCTATATCTATCACCAGGTAAAAATCCGACATGACTTTTATTAAACTTAAAGTCATCCTGATCAGTAAGATGATCAAAAATCGTCGTTCGGATAGCACCTTTCAGAGAGCTACCTGGTATACAAGCCCCTTTCATGGCAGTCCTGAACTGCTCCCTAAGTTGCGACGAAGTATTCTCCGGACTTTTTAATAAAATCTTCCTGCTTGAAAGTTTACCAGGTTGAATCTTCCCATTCGGCATAAACTGAGACAGGAACCTGATTATTTCCTGATTTTTGGCGGAGGCCACCGGGCTTAATTGCTGGATCACTGCCACCCATTTGTCGATATGATTCTCCCCGATGATTTCAAATACCTTAGCTGGGTCCAAAAGATACAACTTATCAGCACCCTGAATGAAGTCGATGCCTTTATTAAATACAACACCGCTACCGATATGAACAGGAGTAATTGTCGTCAGTACTGCATTCATAGTCTCAAACAGTTATGATAATAGGCATGCCACACCTCCAGACAGGATGCATAGCTTCATTCCATTCGGGTTTTAATTCAGCAATTTTTCCTATTAGTTTCTTTTTTGCTGTAAAGGCACTACCATGATTAAACATAAATATGCTTCGCTTTAACAAATGCCGGTGCCTTTCATTCTCGCTACCCGCCATATATCCTCCTCGTTTTACCAAAGACCATTTA
>Ga0208462_1001857_pt1 | contig 12950 bp, 8 predicted proteins | sample AD_SCU001_MetaG_FD_184452 | JGI IMG/M metagenome (GOLD analysis project Ga0208462, IMG submission 184452) | Active sludge microbial communities of municipal wastewater-treating anaerobic digesters from China - AD_SCU001_MetaG (SPAdes) (version 2) | ecosystem: Engineered > Bioreactor > Anaerobic >...
ACGGCAGCGGTTTGCTGATCGGCAAACGTGGACAGAACCTGGATGCGATCCAGTACATTTTGAACAAAGCAATCAACAGGTCGGACAGCGAACGCAAAATGATCATCGTTGATTCGGAAACCTACCGTAAAAGACGGGAAGAGTCTCTCCTGGTTTTAGCCGAAAGAATACGGGAAAAAGTGAAGAAGACTAAAAAACCGGTGTCCCTTTCCAACATGAATGCTCATGACCGGCGTATTATTCATCTGGCCCTGCAAAAAGATGAGACCCTCACGACAAAAAGCCGGGGCGAGGGAGAATATCGCAAGATTGTCATTCTCCCGTCCAGAAGAAATCATGGCCAGATAAAAACAAAGGTGCAGGAATAGAGACTGACCTGTTCAAGGAATTGCCTTACCGTGCTTCATCACGACACCATAGCTGCAATCGCCACTCCTCCCGGCACAGGAGGAGTGGGTATAATTCGTCTCAGCGGCCCTGACGCCGGAAAAATCATCCGCCAAATTTTTCTACCGAAAAAGACAAACTGTTCCTGGAAAAGCCACTATCTATATTACGGCGACATTGTAGCCGCCGATGGAAAAACCGTTCTCGATGAGGTTCTGGCGGTCCTGATGCCCGGCCCGCATTCCTTCACCGGCGAGGACGTTGTCGAAATCAATTGTCATGGCAACCCTGTTGTCCTGCAGGCGATTCTGGCCGAGCTTGTGCAATCAGGTTGCAGACCGGCCAGACCCGGCGAATTTTCCCAACGCGCATTCCTCAACGGACGGATCGACTTATCGCAGGCGGAAGCGCTGGTGACTCTCATCGCCGCCCGATCGGAGAAGGCCCGCGCCATTGCGCTTGCCCAATTAAAAGGAGAGCTGGGGACGGAAATAGAAAGTCTGCGGCTGGCGCTGATTGATGCACTGGCCCTAGCGGAAGTTGCGATAGATTTCATGGAAGATGCCGCCGACCAGGATGCCGTGGAATTATTGCCGCAGCTCGATTCTCTGTCGGCGCGCCTGCAATTACTTTTAGATTCCTACCGGAAGGCAAAAGTTTATACCGAAGGCCTGAACGTTGTTATCGCCGGCAAACCAAATGTCGGCAAATCCAGCCTGCTCAACACCCTGACGGGCAGGAAAAGGGCCATTGTGACGGACATTCCCGGCACAACCCGTGATTTCATTACCGATCAAATTCATATCCGCGGCATACCTGTCAACCTCGTGGACACCGCCGGAATTCGTCAACCACAGGATATAATTGAAAAAGAAGGAATTGATCTCGTCTGGGAAAATCTGGCCACCGCCGATTTGACAATAATTCTCCTGGACGGCAGCAGGCCTTTGACCGCAGACGACAAAAGGATATTCACCGCCGTTTCCAGCAAAAATCATCTAATCGTTCTCAACAAAACGGATCTGCCCGCAGCCTGGGAAATAAGCGAACTGACGGCAGAATCCGCAGTACTGAAGATATCAGCCAAATTCGGAACGGGAATCAATGAATTAAAAGAAGCTATTGTGTCCGGCGCCGGCGTCGCTGAAGAAGAAAATTCCAGGACGGTGATGATCACCAACATGCGCCATAAGATTGCGCTGGAAAAAGCTCTCGACAACATAAAAAGAGCAAAAGAAAACACCGCATCCGGAACATCGCCGGAATTAACCGCCTTCGATCTGCGCGAAGCTCTGGATAATCTCGATGAAATCACCGGGAAAAAAGTTAACGATGAAATTCTGGATAAAATTTTTTCCAGCTTCTGTATCGGCAAGTAATTCCATTTCTAAATCAATGATGATATTGCGGCGGCAACCACCCACTACCCCCGCCGGCGGGGGACAGAGGCGACGAGGCGTATTATCCATACGTTGAGGAAGTCGACGACGACGCCAACAAAGATAGCGCTTGATTTAGAAATGGAATAATTTGAATCCGCCTTTAATATAAGGCTGGCGTCGATCGACAAAAACAACTTATCACAAGTGCCGCAATGAGCTTAAGCAAGGAGTATAATCATGAAATATTCGGAAGCAAAACTGGGACGTGTTTTTGTTATTCGTCTGGAGGACGGTGAAATCGTACATGAAGTGATCGAGGCATTCGCTCTGGAGCATTCCATTCACGCCGCATCGCTGCTCATTCTCGGCGGCGCTGACGAGGGCAGCAGGCTCGTTGTCGGACCGGAAAATGGCCGTTGCGCCCCGCCGGTCACGCCCCTGGAAAAAATTATTGACGATGTCCACGAAGTCACCGGCGCGGGAACCATCTTCCCCGACGATGAGGGAAACCCGATTCTCCACTTGCATATGGCCTGCGGAAGAAATTCCTCGACCATAACGGGGTGCATTCGGCAGGGAGTCAGGGTATGGCACGTCATGGAAGTTATTCTCTTTGAACTCACGGCTACGCCTGCCCGCCGCCTTCCCGACACCGCCACAGGTTTCAAGTTTCTTATTCCCGGTTAATACCAGGTTGCATTATTTGCCTAACTTTGTTGGCTGCGTCGTCAGCTCCCTCAACACCTCCCCCTTGTCCCCCTCAAGAGGGGGATAGGGGGAGGTTGCCTGCGTAGCCTCCTCCTTGCCGCCGCGTTATGCAAAGAATGCAATCTGGTATGATCAAGCTGTGAAAACAATCAGGAAAATTTTTCGATAAGTTTCCGTGTCAGCCGGCCGCCCCATGTTTCCTGTGAATGCAGCGCCCCGTAAGGACAAATCTCAATGCAGCAGTAGCAGCAGATGCATTTTTTATAATCAAATTCTATTTTATCAGCCCCTTCCGTAATCGCCCGGGCTGGACAGATAGTCCGGCATTTACTGCACAGCCGGCACAATGCCTCATCGCAAACAGGTCTGGCCAGGGTGTGACGGCGCAGAAAGTTCTGCAGGACAACGGGACCGAAAATCAGATTTCCGCCTCCCGGCAATTGAAAGTTGTGAACCGGCGGCAGCATTCCGTCGATTTCCCAGGATGGAAGCAATTGTTCATCGCGGGCGGCTTTCAGCACCGGCATATTGGCGTACGGAATGCCGAGCATTTTGCAGACAGCCATATCCAGGGCGAAAGAATTATCGCTGGCCATCAGAACGCCGATTTGCCGGGGGCGTCCGGCTTTGCCCGGCCCCTCGCCTTCCAGCCCCAGGATACCGTCCAGAATGGAGACCGCGGGCACAACCGCCTGATGAATCGCGACCAGCAGGCGGGCAAAAACCCCGGTATCAACTCCCGCCCGCATGTGCCACTGGGATTTTTTGAAGCCGACGATGCAGCCGAACATGTTCTTCACGGCCAGCGTCAGCAGCATCTGCTTGTGCGTCTTGAGTTTGGGCAGGTTGATGATTACGTCCGCCTCCACCGCAGCACGCGCGATTTCAATGCGGCCAAAAGGCTTGCCGATATCGACTTTTACGACGTCACCGAAAGGAGCGCAGATCACATCGAGCCCCTGCAGCGCATCCGCCGTACCGTTGCTTTTTAGGATTCTGGCAAAAGAACCTATGGCCGGAGAATCCGAGACCTGCGGACGGACACCTTTTTGCAGAACGTACTCCACGACAGCCCGAATCAGGTTCGGATGAGTGAGCACAGCGTCTTCGGGAAGTGCGGCGCAAAGCATGTTGGGCTTGATCAGGACGCGGCGGCCGGGCTTGATTCTATCGCCGGCCAGCGTCTCCAGCAGCTCAAAAATTACCGGCTGGAGCTGATCATATTGATAAGAGGCATTGCGAATGAGAACTTTGGCCAATTTTGCACCTGAACTGGTATTTTATCTCTTTTAGTATTTTGCCCGTATTGATTAACGCTTTATCGCCGGAACAGCTATGAACAGTTTTGCCGGCGGGACGCAATTTCCGCATTGGCCGCATCAAATTGCTCCAATTTGGAATTCAGCTCCGTCCAGACATTGTAGGAATGCTCCAGCTCAGAATTGATGTCTTTTAATTCTTTATTGAGAGTCCTGATCCTGTTGGCATCCCTGTGGATTTGCGGATCGCACAGCGCTGCTTCATTGCCGGCTTTTTTTGTTTCCAGCACTTCAATCTTTTTCTCTACAGCAGCCAGCTCTTTTTTCCAGGCGTTTTTCGCTTTGGCCAGCCTGTTGCGCTCTTCGGCCTCCATCCTTTTTTGTTCCCTGCTTTTGTAAATCTGCTCTTTATCGGGCCGTCCGGTTTTGTCCTCGTTCGTTATACCGCCGTCTTCAGAGCGCTTTTCAATGAAATAAGAGTAATTACCATGATAATAATTGAGCGCTCCATCCTTTAATTCAAAAACTTTATTAACCAGGCGATCCAGAAAGTAACGGTCATGGGAAACAATAGCGACGGTCCCGGAATAATTGATCAGAGCTTCCTGAAAAATGTCCTTCGTCTTCAGATCAAGATGATTAGTCGGTTCGTCCAGAATAAGAAAATTGGTATCGAGCAATAATATCTTCAGCAGGGCGAGCCTTGATTTTTCGCCGCCGGAAAGCACGGACACCGGTTTGAAAATATCATCTCCGGAGAAAAGAAACGCACCCAGCAAATTGCGTTTTTCCTGATCGTTCGCCCGCGTGGGAACGCTTCCCACTTCCTCCCAGATCGTATTATTATAGCTGAGGTTTTGGGAACTTTCCTGGGAGAAAAAAGCCGCATTGACGTCATTGCCGTATTGAACAAGACCGGCGGATGGTTCTTCGGTTAAACTCAGCAGGCGGGATAAAGTAGACTTGCCGGAGCCGTTGACGCCAACAAAGGCCACCTTGTCGCCGCGGAAGAGGGTGAAGTTTAAATTGGCCAGGACATTCAAACTGCCATAGCTGTGGCTGAGGCCGGTTACCTTGACTACCTCTTTAGCGCTTTTTTTACTTTCGGGAAACTTCATCGTCACCGCCCGGGCTTTGGCGTCCAGCGTGATCACATCGAATTTTTCCAGCATTTTAACCCGGCTCTGCACCTGGCTCGCTTTCGTTGCCTTGTAGCGGAAACGTTCCACAAAGTCCTCGATCTTTTTAATCTGCGCTTTTTGCAGCTCCATTTCTTTCTTCAGGGCGGCGCGGCGCTTTTCCTTTTCCTCCAGATAATGCGAATAATTGCCTTTATAAACATGAATATGGCGCGCGGCTAATTCGGCAATCTGGGTGACGATTTTATCAAGGAAAAAACGGTCATGGGAGATAACAATGATCGTGCCCGGATATTCTTTCAGGTAGCTTTCCAGCCATTCCATACTTTCCGTATCCAGATGGTTTGTCGGCTCGTCCAGCAGCATGATATCCGGCTCCACAAGAAGAATGGACGCAAGCAAGATTCTCATCTTCCAGCCGCCGGAAAAAAGGGAGCAATTACGGGTAAAATCACTTTCCCGAAAGCCGAAGCCTTTGAGTATTTGCTTGGCTTTGGCCTCAAATGCATAACCGTCGCGGGCGTTGAATTGAGCTACCTGGCTGGAGTAAGCTCCGGCTATCTGATGGTATTCCGGGGTGTGCGCTTGAACCCGGGACATTTGCTGCTCTAGGTCTTTGATCGATGCTTCGAGAGCGGACATCCCGCTTTTGTTTTTTAAAAAATCAATTAAACCAAGTGGTTCCAGCTCCACGAGATCCTGCGGCAGATAACCTACTGTCTTGTTCTTACGGTTAGGGATATCAATCAGGCCGGAATCCGGATGAACCTCTCCCAAAATTGCCCTGAAAAGAGTGGTTTTCCCCGTTCCGTTATCACCCACCAGGCCGATGCGGCTCTTCGGATGTATCGTCCAGTTAATATTGTCAAACAGCTTTTTATCCAGAAAAGATAAGCTGATGTTTCTTAAGTAAATCATATATTCTTCCTTATCTAGGTCAGCGGGTATATAGGAAAAATACGCAAAACTGTCAAATGATAATAGTTAATTGCATTCTTCTGCGCACTGGCCGGGCCGCCCGGCGCAATTGCCCGCAGAACGTCCATCCGGCGTAAACCGGGGGATTCTTCACTTGCTGAAGTCAATACTTTCGAGACAACTTGATATGAATATGGAGAACAAAAACTTAGAGCACTGATCTTACAATGCAGTGAAGGAAGTGAAGCAAAGATAATCTGATGCCCGCAAAAGACAGTAACCGTGAATGAATTGGTTGAAAAAAATTATTCCATAGACACAACCGGAAGACCTGTCGTGTCTATGGAAATGTTTAAAATGTGGAGTCTGAAATACTTAAATCAATTCCAATTACATATTCATTTTTTTGCGGATCACGGCCAAACCGGCAAGCCCCGGAGCAAGCAGCAGGAAAGCACCCGGAATTGGAACGGTGCCGGGTTCGGGGTTGGGAATAGGCGAACCGTCAATAGAAATGACCGATTTAGCCAGCGTCAATGCCCAGTAATCATAGGTATTGGTGGAATCGATGTCTACCCAGACTTTCAGACCGGCCAGAATTTCATCAAAGTACTGGGAACCTAAAACAAAAGAGTCATAGGACCACTCATCACTCTCCCCCACCAGACTACCCAGATAATCCCAACTGCTGGTGTCATTGTTGTAAACATAAATTTTATCAACTTCACCATATGGAGAGTCAACATCAAAGGAACTGATGTTTAATGTAGCAGTGGTGATGCTTGTTACGACGCCACTGAGAGCGTTATGCGTCCATCCCCAATCTTCATTGTACCAACGGTAATAGGGAGAACTATACTTCTGAGCGTCTGTCGGCACAAAATATCCGGTCGGGGCCTGGATAGTATCAGTGTAACCTGCCGCCTGAGCCATTGCAGTAAAAGCCAACAGCAGGCTTAAAACTAATAAAGAAACCAATCTTTTTTTCATACCTTCCTCCTTCTTGTAGAAATTTCTTGCTTAATCCTTACAGTAAAAATCCTTAAATACCGGGGATAAAAGTCCCTTGTTACATGATGACAAAACCACTCTCTCTCGATATAAGCTTAACTCACGCTGCAAACCCTAAACCACCCTATCACCTCCTTCTTTTCGGGAGAAGAGCCGGCTTGAGATCGAACTGTAAAGATAGTTTTTTCTCAACTCTTACTCTTGTCCTCTGCCCGCCCCGTCTGCGAGGCGGGCATTTCATTAAAAAATAATTTATCTTTTACCGATTTATCTGCTATAAAACCCGCCTGCCAACGGTCATTAGATTCTTATCTGAAAGCAAGCGACAATCAATACTCTCTCAAGTGCTCTCCTAATGACTTTTCCAAGAATGACTTTCTCACTTATACGTTGTTATGTTCAATAGCTTTTCAAATACAAAAAAACCATATATCTTAAACTATATTTTGTTATACCTTGTAATATATAAAGCAGATATCTTATTTTAATTATTGATAAAATATTTTTATTCTTATTTAAGCCGGTAAATATTTTCGTACTTACCGGCCGATATTCTTTCCGCCGCAAGTCCGGAATCTGCGGAAAAGACAAAAAAACGGGTCTGTTCCGGAAACGAACAGACCCGTTTTCTCGATCGGGATTATTTTGGGCAGGTCAGCGACTCGGCGCTTTCTTCAAGAAGACTCCCTGCGGCCCCACATTCAGTACTGTTTTATCGGCGGTAACCTCCCAATAGGGAAAATAACGGCTTCCACCCATCTGCGTCCTGGATGACACCAATACAGCTTCCACATTTCGGGGCTTCTCTTCTTTTAACGCCTCCACCGCCAACCGCATGGCTTCTTCTTTTTTCAGATAGGCCGTCGGCTGAAAGGCGCCTATTTCCTGGAAATTACCGTTGTAGGCGTTTATCAGGATCGAAATGCCAGCCAGACGTCCTGCCCGGTCGTCGGTGGAATAAGGAATGATGTAATAGCCGCCCTGCCTCGCGTTAACCAGCATGGGTTCCAGAGGTTTTGCCTGTTTCAGAAGACTGTACGCCTTAATCTCATCCAGCTTATATTTTTCAATCCATTTAGCCGCAAAGCCCAGAGCATCCTTCGTAGTAATTGCCGTACCGCGCAGAACCTCCCGGGGAGCTTTCGCCAGTCCTTTTATTTCCGGTGGTTCCGTTACAATCACATACTTCCCCGCATAGATGCTGCCCGCTTTGTTAACGGACTGGAATTCACTGTACCAGGTGCTGCCGGAGACGAATCGTTCCACCGCCGGGTTTCCCATCGGTACGGCCGGATCATTGAACCAGACGAAATTCAGGTTCACCGAAGTGACGCCCGGCGCCGTCGGATCAACATCGGTGATGATTCCCCGGACGGCGATCCAGTGCTCCCGGTGCGGGGCATAATCATTATGTGCTTCTGTATCGAGCAGCACGGCGGTAGGGTAGCGGTAACGCGTCATTAATCGCGCCATGGTGAACATGAGCGCCTGCGGATTGGTGTCGGAATGGATGCTCCACGTCCCCGACGGAGGGCAGATATTTTTCATGGCCAGCCGCATCCCTTCCGGATCGGCATCCCACAGAGCTTCAGTTTTGTAGCTTTGAATACTGAGCCAGATATCCTCCTGCAGGACACTGCAGCTTTCCGCCGGATATCCTTCCATAATCATTTGCGCTGCAGCAGGGCCGCACCAGTTGGTTGCCTCTTCCGGATAGCCGGGAACCGCCAGCATCACGCTGTGGGCCCCGGCCGGTGGAACGGCATTGAACAGGAGCGAAGAAATACCCGCCAGCAGGCAAAGTATAAATCTCATTTTCAGATTGAGTTTTGTCATGTTTTTTCTCCTTCTCCGACGTTACCTAACGAACGGGCGGCGGTAAAGGCGCCACACAGAAAGTCCCGACATTGTTAATCGTAATCGACTTGTGATAATCCCTGTAGAGCAGATAATTGTAGCCGTCGATGGTCCTTTTCCAGGCCCACAGGTAGAAAGTATGGGCGCATTTGGTATGAGCGCTCCAGGTTGTCGCCGCTCCTCCGGAGCCGGGAAGAGAACGGGGAACGTCGAAGTTCTGCACTCCGGCCCAGGCATGAGGCGCCGCCCCGGCCGGATGATTGGAATAGGAATCACTGTACACCGACTCCGACTGGTTGTCCCCCCACATGGCGGTCAGGCCGTAATTTAAAAGATGCTGGTTGGGGTCATTGGCCGTGATACTGAAATAGAACTGGTTGGGAGCGGAGGAAACGATGTCGCAGGCCTGCACCTCTTTCATGGAATGTCCGGGACATCCCTTCTGCCAGACGCTGACAATCGCGACATCCTGCGGAGTATTGTCAATTGTGACGGCAAGGCTGTTTTTCCAGGCAACCGGGAAAGCAATAGGAGCCCCAGCCGCATTAAAAATCCTTACCCTGAAGGTGTACAAGCCATTTTCGCCGCTGGGCCAGCGCATCATCAGGAAGGGCGGCTTCCAGCGGGCGGCATTAAGCGGATATTCAGCGGGAATCAAATATTTGGGACCGGCGGCCGGGTTGGGAGCGGCGGGATCCGGAGCAACCGGAACCAGATCATCGTTGCCGGTTATTGTGTTGAATTTGTACACATTCCAGCTCAGATTGAGAGGAACGAATGGTCCGCCATCCTTGGAAACCTGCACCTGATAATAAACGGCGTTGAGAGGAGCTGCTTTAAACCGGTTAAAGTTCCCAAAAATATTCAGCGTTCCGCCGAACGGAGAATGTGTAACGGAGTAAAAATATCCGGGATCGGTGGTGGCGTAGCCGGCGCTGGAAATCTTTCCCGCCGGAACATTGCCCACCATGGTGAAGATGGGTTCTTTGGTCAGGTCCGTCCAATCCACCAGATCCGCCTGAATAATCGCACTCCCGGTGGTAACAAAGGTGGTTGATCCCGTAGAGCCGACGACGATTCCCGTCGGCCACCCCCACCAGGCAGGGACAGGCGATGCTTCAGTCAGTACTTCTTTTTTGGTATGGGTTAAAATCTCTACGCGCGAAACTTTATTGGCTGCACCCCGCTCCGTAACGTAGAGCGAATTCTGGCTGGCATCCGTCCAGGCCAGGAAGAATGGAGCAACCAGGCTGACGCCGCCTGTGCCATGAGTAATGACGGCTCCCAGATTAGCTCCGGTAGTCAAATCGATTTTGGAAATGCGCGCCGGAGCATCCTGCTCCGTGACATAGGCATATTTCCTGTCTTTGGTGACCGCTAATCCGACGGGGTGATGAAGTCCTGTTGTAACCGGAGTCTTGGCTCCCGTAGTCAGATCGATGCGTCTTAATCTGCCGTCATCGTAGCCGACGGTAAAAGCCTGATTGTTGGCGATGTCCAGAAAGAGCTGCTGCGGAGCGCCCAGGTTGAAAGTCACCATGGTTTTCGCGCCGGTGGAAAGATTAACTTTCCATAAAGCACCCGTCGTTCCGGCGTCATCGCGTGTTGTGACATAGGCGTATCCGTGCACCAGATCCAGTTGGACGTCTTCCGGATGGGAAAACCCGGCGGCTATTGTTTGAATGGTTGCCGCGCAGGCGGGTGCAGCACAGGACGGCGGCAGGTTGATGCGCTTCAATTTACCATTTGCCGCCGGATTGTATTCCACAAAATAGAGCTGGTTTTTGGATTCATCGACGGCGGCTCCGACGGGGGCGTTAAGGCCGGTGGCCAGGGGAGTTTTGGTTGTCGCCCTCGCGGGGCCGACGCTGATCAAGAGCAGTAATGTACAAGAAACAAACCACATCAACCATTTTCCCGGACTTGCCGCCTTTCTGAGCTTCACTTTTTTCATCGATGTGTCCTCCTTTTTTTTGGGGTGCGCTGAAAAATAAATTCACCGGTTAATTTTAATATTCCCAGGGAGACCAGATTCCTATATCCGCATAGCATTCCTGCACAAATATCAATTAATAACAGCATATCTCTTTATAATCATTAATTAATATTCAAAGCTTCGCCGGCTTAAACTCGCAAAATAAAGCAATGGATGTGCCATAAATCACTTTTTAATTATAAAATGCTGATATTGATAATTAATTTTTATATAACAACTTGAAATGTTACTGAAAACAAACCGGATATTGTGTATAGTTTATCCTACGTCAGGAGATGGCCAAAATTGATAAGATCTTGTTTTCACAATAAATATCCGATGAATGGTTTTTCCTTCGATTTTTGTAGAGAAACGAACAAATTCCAGTTGCAAATTTACGGCTCTTTACGAGTCCATCATCTCTTTTTCCTAAAGATTATTTTTATGGGCACTTTCTCAAAGCCGAAATTTTCGCGGATCTGATTAATTAGATAACGCTCATAAGAAAAATGGATGCCTTTCACATTGCTCACAAAGAAAACAAAAGTAGGCGGTTTGACATTAGTTTGGGTTGCATAATAGATGTGCTGCTCACGGCCTTGAAAACGGGCCAGCGGAGTGCGTTGTATCGATTTCTCCACCAGTGCATTCAACGGCGCCGTTCCCACTCTTTGGGTGTACTGCGCATAAACCTCTTCAATGAGGCTGAAAATTTTCGGGGCCCGCTGCCCTGTTACTGCGGAGATGAAAATTATCGGGGCAAAGTCCATGAACTTCAGCTTGTCTTTAATATCTTCGACAAATTTGCCGACGGTGGAATTATCCTTTTCAATCTTATCCCATTTGTTGACAACAATAATGCAGGCTTTGCCCCGTTCGTAGGCGATTCCGGCAATCTTGGCATCCTGTTCGGTTATGCCCTCTTCGGCGTCAATCAAGACCAGGGCAATATCGCAGCGGTTGATGGTTTTCAGCGCCTGCACGACACTATATTTTTCCAGCGTCAGACTGATTTTATTTTTTTTGCGGATTCCGGCGGTGTCGATCAACAGATAATTCTTGCCATGAACCTTCACAGGCATATCAATGGCGTCCCGCGTTGTGCCGGGGGTAGGATTGGCGATGCTTCTTTCCCTGCCCAGAATACGGTTGACCAGAGATGATTTGCCGACGTTCGGTTTGCCGACGATGGCGACTTTGATTTGTTCATCCTGATCGCTTCCAGCCTCTTTTCCCCCGGCGAAATCCTGCGTTACCGCGGCCATAAGTTCATCGACGCCCAATCCATGCTGGGCGGAAATCGGGTAAAATTCATCAATGCCCAGGCGATAAAATTCATTGAGCAGGGCCGTATGCCTTTCACCATCCACTTTATTGGCGACATAAAATACATTCTTGGCCTTACCGCGCAGAAGCCTCGCTATTTCCATGTCGGACGGCGTCAGACCATCTTTTCCGTCCATTAAAAAGATGATGACATCCGCTTCTTCGATAGCCAGATTACTCTGCTCACGCATCTGGACGAGAATTCTATCTTCGGAGGCCGGTTCAAATCCGCCGGTATCAATAAGGGTGAAAGCCTTGCCCTGCCAGGCGCAATCCAAATAATTGCGGTCGCGGGTGGCGCCCGGCTCATCAATGACGATGGCTTTTTGCTTTCCGGCAATTCGGTTAAACAGAGTCGACTTGCCGACATTCGGCCTGCCGACGATGGCGATAATAGGTTTTGTTTGCATCTTCTTCCTTATTCCATTTCCAAATCAAGCGCTACCTTTGTCGGCGTCGTCGTCGGCTTCCTCAACGTATGTGTAATACGCCTCGTCGCCTCTGTCCCCCGCCGGCGGGGGTAGGGGGTGGTTGTCGCCACGGCATCATCATTGATTTGGAAATGGAATTAATTATTGCTTGATTAAACCAAACTCCTCCAGCATTTTCTCCGAGCTGGTCCAATCCTTTCTCACACGGACAAAAAGTTTCAGAAATACTTTTGCGCCGAAGAGTTTTTCCATTTCCAGCCTGGCCCGGGCGCCGATGTTCTTCAGCATCTGTCCTCTCTTCCCGATCATTATCGCTTTTTGCGAATCCTTTTCAACGGTTATCGTAGCACTGATACGAATTAAATTCTTTGCTTCATCTTCCTTGAAGGAATCGATTTCCACTGCCGTAGCGTACGGAATCTCCTGCGCGGTAAGCAGCATTATCTGTTCACGGATAAATTCGGCGGCAATAAACCTTTCCGACGCATCGGTAAATTCCTCTTCGGCAAAATATTGCGGACCTTCCGGCAGATTGTCTTTAATTATTTCCAGCAAAC
>Ga0208462_1001872_pt1 | contig 12865 bp, 8 predicted proteins | sample AD_SCU001_MetaG_FD_184452 | JGI IMG/M metagenome (GOLD analysis project Ga0208462, IMG submission 184452) | Active sludge microbial communities of municipal wastewater-treating anaerobic digesters from China - AD_SCU001_MetaG (SPAdes) (version 2) | ecosystem: Engineered > Bioreactor > Anaerobic >...
ATCCTATTTCAACCCACGCACCCGCGAAGGGTGCGACGTTCGACCGCACAGGAACAGGCAGAGACGGTCTGGAATTTCAACCCACGCACCCGCGAAGGGTGCGACGAGAGGGATCGAGAACCCATACGGCAACGTCTGATTTCAACCCACGCACCCGCGAAGGGTGCGACTCCCGCTGCCGGGGTCGGAGTATATCGAGCCCGGTATTTCAACCCACGCACCCGCGAAGGGTGCGACTTCACCGGGTCTGAGGTCATCTCTGATCAACTGATTTCAACCCACGCACCCGCGAAGGGTGCGACTCCCGCTGCCGGGGTCGGAGTATATCGAGCCCGGTATTTCAACCCACGCACCCGCGAAGGGTGCGACTCGGAACAAGCGTTCTCCCTTCGAGTGTCAGGATCATTTCAACCCACGCACCCGCGAAGGGTGCGACCCGGCCCCGCTTTCCCCCTTGGGGGAGGAGATTATTTCAACCCACGCACCCGCGAAGGGTGCGACGGCGGGCCGTGGCCCGCCCCCCTCCTTCTTCGATATTTCAACCCACGCACCCGCGAAGGGTGCGACGCGACGAGATCGAGGGCGTCGGTAAAGACGTCACCATTTCAACCCACGCACCCGCGAAGGGTGCGACCTCGCAGGGACAATGGCCGATGGGTCCTATGAAATTTCAACCCACGCACCCGCGAAGGGTGCGACTTGGAGGTGAACGAACAACACTATGATGGTCATAATTATTTCAACCCACGCACCCGCGAAGGGTGCGACTACTCGCCAACCCGATCACCTGGATCGTTCTGGATTTCAACCCACGCACCCGCGAAGGGTGCGACATGGTTTAGTAGAGATAACACAGAAGGGTTTGATATTTCAACCCACGCACCCGCGAAGGGTGCGACGTGGAAAAATGTTCGAAATGTGACGGAAAAGGAATTTCAACCCACGCACCCGCGAAGGGTGCGACAATCAGAATAAACATCTCTACTTATAACACTTTTTATTTCAACCCACGCACCCGCGAAGGGTGCGACTGCACCATTCCGATGATTTTGTGGATTTTTATAATTTCAACCCACGCACCCGCGAAGGGTGCGACGATATGTTACGCACATCAAAGATTGTTTGTGATTGATTTCAACCCACGCACCCGCGAAGGGTGCGACTAAGGGTAAGGATGAGATATTCCCAATGGTAAAATTTCAACCCACGCACCCGCGAAGGGTGCGACTTCATCTTTACAAAATAGGTTAAAGCGTGTAGGTATTTCAACCCACGCACCCGCGAAGGGTGCGACATTTTGCCTGATTTGCTACAATTCTAGTTATGATATTTCAACCCACGCACCCGCGAAGGGTGCGACGCGGCAGAACGAGGGTGATCTGAATGACTGTACTATTTCAACCCACGCACCCGCGAAGGGTGCGACATCCGCGTCCGAGGATACCGCAGGGATCCGGACATTTCAACCCACGCACCCGCGAAGGGTGCGACGCTGCTCGCAGGCGACGAGGGTCGTACCGGACCCGAGATTTCAACCCACGCACCCGCGAAGGGTGCGACCCGCGTCGAGCGGGAGCGGTTGCTCAACGGCAACTGATTTCAACCCACGCACCCGCGAAGGGTGCGACATCCAGTGGAGCATATACCCTAAATGGGTTAAGATTTCAACCCACGCACCCGCGAAGGGTGCGACTGAATGTTGCGGAGAATATGACAAAAAATTAATTATTTCAACCCACGCACCCGCGAAGGGTGCGACTTACCCGTAATGTAATCAAACGTAACAGGGTAAAATTTCAACCCACGCACCCGCGAAGGGTGCGACCTGCTGCATGTTCGCCGTGAATTTCTTCTGCCAATTTCAACCCACGCACCCGCGAAGGGTGCGACGGTTCAGTCTGGTTCAGTGCTCACGCGAACTAACTATTTCAACCCACGCACCCGCGAAGGGTGCGACCGGACAAGGCCAAGCGCTGATCGCACATGCAGTTATTTCAACCCACGCACCCGCGAAGGGTGCGACGCTCGCTCCTTGTCGATCCGCTCCTGAGCCTTGATATTTCAACCCACGCACCCGCGAAGGGTGCGACTGCCGTTTCAGGATCGGGTTGTCGGGATCCCAGAGATTTCAACCCACGCACCCGCGAAGGGTGCGACCAGGATGCAGTTGCCACATTTGAGCGGCAGAAGAGCATTTCAACCCACGCACCCGCGAAGGGTGCGACGAGGAGGCGGAACGCGAAGGTCTGGGTGACGTCATTTCAACCCACGCACCCGCGAAGGGTGCGACACCAATGGTAAACTCATTGCAGTCTTTGATTATAATATTTCAACCCACGCACCCGCGAAGGGTGCGACAGCGTCATCTTTGACCATTTCACGCACAGTATATTTCAACCCACGCACCCGCGAAGGGTGCGACTGCTTATTTTGCTAATGAATTATGGGATTTATCAATTTCAACCCACGCACCCGCGAAGGGTGCGACTATGATCTCGATGAGTCTATTGAGATGTGTATCAATATTTCAACCCACGCACCCGCGAAGGGTGCGACGTGGTGATGACGATCGACGGTCGGTGTGTCATGAGATTTCAACCCACGCACCCGCGAAGGGTGCGACACGCTCCGTCAGGCAGGCATAGGTATCCCTGATATTTCAACCCACGCACCCGCGAAGGGTGCGACGCGCAGGTCGGCGTCCTGCAGGACTCGACCCTCTGATTTCAACCCACGCACCCGCGAAGGGTGCGACTGCGGCCCTGGAACACCACGTTCTGGCGCTATGTATTTCAACCCACGCACCCGCGAAGGGTGCGACTTCCGCGCCGCACGCTGCTGCAGGAGGCGGTAGGCATTTCAACCCACGCACCCGCGAAGGGTGCGACCTGACGTCACAGGGTTTCGCGAATATCTACCTGCATATTTCAACCCACGCACCCGCGAAGGGTGCGACGCGAATCGAGAACAAGTTCGATTCGAGATCCTGCTCATTTCAACCCACGCACCCGCGAAGGGTGCGACGGCATACTTCGGCTCTAGCAGGTCGGCCGGCTGATTTCAACCCACGCACCCGCGAAGGGTGCGACGGAGGCCCCACCACCACTCGGCCCGCATGTTCGCATTTCAACCCACGCACCCGCGAAGGGTGCGACACCACGTCGCCAGTGAGCCCGCAGAAATCAATCTCATTTCAACCCACGCACCCGCGAAGGGTGCGACCTGAACGCCGCAAACAGCGCGTTGAGCATCGGCGCATTTCAACCCACGCACCCGCGAAGGGTGCGACGCGGTATCCAGTGCCGTTCCACCCGACCTGCGGATTTCAACCCACGCACCCGCGAAGGGTGCGACGGCGGCGCCGAGCCCCGCACGGTTCGCGCCGAGCAGATTTCAACCCACGCACCCGCGAAGGGTGCGACAGCCCCGCGAGCATCGATTCCAACCCCACGAGGGAATTTCAACCCACGCACCCGCGAAGGGTGCGACTGCAAACAATCCGGATCAACCGTTCGCCCATTTCAGGGAGCGTGGGATGATGCCGGATCATTTGGTACTTAATCCACAGGACAATAAATGTTGTTCCCACCAAAATGAGTAAATCCCGATATATCTAATATAAAGAATATTTATACCTGGATAAAAACCCGGCAGTGCTCCGTCAGCCAGCACAAAGAACTTACCTCCGACACGGAGTGACCACCCCCACAAAGGTAATATAGCACGTTAAAGAAAATCCTGCGAACCTCCCCGGGAATCAATGTTCACCTAAGGTTCGCAGAATCATGCAATTAATAGCCCTTCCGGATCGTATCCTCCCTTCGCACCGAAGTGCTCCACCCGGTTTTTCCAGTTCTTCCCCAGGTAGTAAAACCGGAGACTATCCTTCTCCCCATCAATTAATTCACAGAGAGTATTCTTAAGTTTGGCAAACTGTGCAGGGTCAACGAGACACTCAAATACAGAGTTCTGCACACGCTGCCCATAGTTCACACACTCTGCCGCCACCTTGCGTAGCCGCTTCTTTCCCTCGGGGGTCTCTGTGTTGACATCATACGTTACCAGGACCATCATACAGGCACCTCAATTCATAAAGAACGGCGGATAACCATCAATATCACCCCGGAGGAAACGGGCCATCAGCATTGCCTGCACATACGGAAGCAGACCGACAGGTATCTTCTCGTTCAGGTATGGATGCGTTATCGTATCCTGCTTCCTCTTCTGCCATGCGGCTATGACCGTCTTCCGGCCGTCATCAGTCAGGATAACTCCCCCGTTCTCTTTCTTATAAAAATCGTCCCCGCTGACCTGTTTTAAATTTACAAGATTCAGCGCAAGGCGATCTGCCATAAACGGCCGCAGTTCCTCCATCATATCCAGCGCCAGTCCAGGCCGTCCAGGACGATCAGTGTGGAAAAATCCAACATACGGATCAAGCCCGACCGTCTCCAACGCGGACTCAACATCGTGAGCAAGAAGCGTGTACAAAAATGAGAGGAGGGCGTTCATATTATCCAATGGCGGCCTCCTATTTCGTTCATGCAGGTAAAAATCATCCTTCTGCTTGAGGATCAGATCATCAAGTGTAACAAAATAGAATTTTGCACAATTCCCTTCAATCCCACGAAGAGTATCGGCAGAATCGCAATCCTCGATCTTCAGGAGGTTCTCGATCAAGAGAGCATCCACCTCCCTGACCCGATCGCAATCGATAACAGCACCGTGATCGCGGACACCTCTCCCGAGGACCGTTCTACAGTTCACGATCTTGCCTATAATAAATGACTTCGAAATCTCCAACGACTCCTCACGATTGTCCGCCTTCCGATACTGCGTCCGCCGCAGCAGAACGTTGCCGCGAACGCACCCGCTAACCCGGGCCAGAAACTTCCCTGACGGCGTTAAAAAGGAGAGGCCAACATTATTCTCAGAACAAAGCCTCATCAACTGAGGACTGGCACCCATATAACCGAAACATACGATACCCTCGAGGTTGTGGATCGGGATACGGAATTTCTCCTCGTTATTGACCCTTACCACCACGTTCGCCCCATCGCGGGTAAGGTAAGCATCCGGTGTTGTCACATAAAGGGTATTCAGCAACTTCCTCATGTGAAGACCGCCCCTGGAGACAAAATTCGTTCCCGGGGAGAGCAGCCACTAAGACATCCTGAAACCTCAAACATCCTCCACACAGGCCTCTTTAATGTGTTTGCGCACATATCTGCGGACCGAGAGATTCTTCCTGGTTATTTTTGGCATGCAGACATCCTGAAGAGAACAGAGATTACACTTACGAGATGGATCTGCAGGTGGTGTGACACCCTCTCTGAAGAGGGCATGCATCTCTTCCGATAACGAGCAGACCCTGTCCCTCAATTCAGCAGAAAACAAAAGCGGCACTCTTTTCCTGATCTCATCGTAGTAGAACTCACCAAGATCGACGTAGATCCCAAACATCTCCTCAAGGCACATCGCCTGCGCACACAACTGAACCTCATCACGCTCATCGATCTTCGGTTTCCCCCGCTTATACTCCACCGGCCTCATCGTCCAGAGTCCCTCATGACCAGAAAGAGCAACACCGTCCTCAGAGCGGATGTACTCGACCACATCCGCCACACCGTACAGGCCAAGAACGTATGAAACCAGGGGAAACGCCCGTGAAATTACCACATCGCCACGGCTCTCAGCGAAGAAGGGATCGTTCACCCGCTTGTGTACCACCTGGCCTTCCACGGTCCGCAGGTTGTCCTCCCACTGGCGCTCGATGTGGATAAGCGCCCACTGCCGGCGACAAAAACAGAAATGCTGGATACCCGACAGCGCCAGAAGTTCGTCGTCGGTGTATCGCACCCCACTCATAAGAACTCTATTACCTCTACACCAGCAGGCACATTTCTGTCAACAGCAACCCGGTAATCTTCAAATGAACGTGGAGGTCGATCACCGGAGGTTCTCTCCACTTTGACCTTGTCAAACAGGATATGGGACTGACAGCACCCAAGCGCGGTATCATGCTTGAATACGATAAGTTTCCTGGCGGACAACTTCCCCCTTGAGGCCGAATGATCGTGTTCGAACATGTTGACCAGACTATCCCAGAAAAGTTCCAGGTCCGCATCGGAGAAACCCGTCGTCTTCTGGGCCAGGTGAGCTGAGATGTAGCCCTCAGCACGATACAGAGCGTATGGGACAATCTGTTTCTTCCCCATTGTCTGCCCCTTCTCGATATCCCTCTCGTTCGCAACCGCCTGCCGGGTAATCGTAACCTCCTGCTGAAATATCGGATCGATGCTTCGGGCGAAGTTCAACTGCACCGGTCCACGAACCTGTCCACAGTTCACTTCTGTGGTCATCACGGCCCCGAACGCCCGGATATCAAAGAAATTATCGCACATGAACTTCGTCAGTTGGCTATCCTTTGGCTTTTTGTTGCTTGGTTCGATGCCAAGATACTCATACGCCTTCTTGTGCTGGTCGTTCAGAACCACACCAGATTTGACGTAGATCTCATAGCCCGGAACATCACCCTTTACCAGTTCAACATAATCCCGGACCTTCCTCTTGAGACAGACATCAGTAACGATGCCATGCCCCGTCTGGGGATCGACCCGCGGCATATTCCCCATGTCCGGATCGCCGTTCGGATTACCGTTCTCCACATCGAACAACAGTACAAACTCATACCGATTTTTAATAGGTTCGCTCATAATTACGCCTCCTCACTCACAGTTTCCTCTTTCTTGGTGAAATTCGCCTTCCGCTGATGGTAATAGCCAAGCATAAACATCCCCTGCTCCTCAAGGCTCAGATAGGCAGGAAACTCGTCCACCCCATCCAGCGCTTCCTCAATATCCCTGGCGCTCTTAAACCCCCAGTCAGACTTGGCTATATGATGCTGTGCAAGTTTCAGAAGAACCGGGAAGACCACAGCTGGCGTCGTCGACGCACTGCTGAAGTACTTGCTGCTGATCGTGCTCTTTACATCCCTGTTTGCATCGGCCTGTGCCTTCTCGAGTATGGCAAACAACCGCCCGAGGCGATACGGCACATTTGGATTATCTTTGTTCAGGCTCACGCTAATCAAATCCTCCTTTAGATTCGTAAAACCGGCTCTTGAAAGCCGTAGCAGGTAGGCCTTAATGAAGCCCGCCCTGACAGAGTTGATCGACCGCTCAACCTTAACCCTGCTGAGAATCACACCGTACATCTGAACAGGATACGGTGTACCGTTCAGGATCGACCTCATAACAAGGCCCCCAAGAAGCGGAGCAGGGGCCTTATTATCAGCGCTCTGTGCAACAGTCTCCCTGAGCAGGCGGTACAACGACACGTACCGCGGATCGCGATCTCCCCTGACAATCTCCATATCCAGGTGATGACGCGCCGCTTTTGTGACGAAATTGCCAAAACTGTCCACATGCCAGAACCGCACCGCAAGTCTCGCATTGTTTGGGGCCAGACCAAGCATGTAGAAATTCGTCTCCGGGTCAGCCCCGATATCCTCAAGGTGGATCTTCCGGCCACTCCGGACCTTATCGAGGATGTCCCGGATCAACTCGATTTTCCCCCAATCCTGAACCCTCTCCGGATCAGGACCTTCCCCGCCAGTATCGCCCTCGAAGACATCCGGTGGGGCAAATAAGAGATTGGCAATCTCTTCGCAGGCTGTTCCACTTGTCTCAGCCCAGAATACGACAGTTGTGTCGGCAATTCGTATACGGTAGTCCTGATGTGCGAGCAGGTAATTCAGTGCGGTGGTGTATTTAAACATCGCCGATTCACTGATGGGAGCGTTAAAACTCTGTTCTTTTCCGTAAGAGCAGAACGAGACGTCATTGAACGTGACGAGCGACGCACCTGCCGTATGCGCACCAACAACCCCGGTGATTTTGTTGTGCACTCGTGCAACAGGAGCGGTCTTGCCTGTTACAAGGCACTGCGCGGTAAAAGCCGTATCATCCCCCTCCGGGGTGAGGTGATTCTCCCAGAATTCCATCACGGAAGGTTTCTTGTGCAGAAATATCCCATCACACTCAAAGACACAATTTCCACCACCAAGGAGTTCATCCATGTATTCCACAATCTTCGGGTGCCGGGTGAAGTCCTCAGGGTTCCAGGTGTCCAGAAAGTTCAGGAGAGCCCGGATACCTGGATCATCCAGAGAGTCAAACAACCTGTGATGAAGGTTCTTGAAAGCTTCAAATGAATCGCGTGATCGCTGATTAACCAGAACCACCTCTTTCTCCGTCTCAGCAAGGATCTTGTAATCAGACGGCTCATTCTTTCCGGAAGACTTCATGAATTTCTTTTCGAAATCACTTCGTTTGAGTTTCTCAACACCAAAGACGTATTTCGCGTTATCGCAGAGAACGTAGGGTGCTATGCCCACCGTGCGAACACCCTGCTGAGGGACGTCCATAACCCGTGGCCGCTTTTTATTGTTGTCATCAATCCTGAGATCGATTATGTACGACAACTCACCACCTGGACTTAAGACCAGCGCAAACGACACATTCCCCTTGCTATACCCCGGCGGGGAGATCCCTGCACCCTCATCCTTTGCCAGAATATCATAATACCGGCAGAGAGATTGTATGATCATGACACCTCTCCATACCCAAGGCACCGCTCAACGTCGATAACGCCATCCACCATGACCGCCCGGTAAAAGATTGGCTTCATGCCGTCGGAGAAATCGATATCGTATAACATAAATCCGAGATCTTTTTCTCCCCCTCTCTCTCCAGTGTAGTAGGATTCTGGCATCTCCCCTTCGACGAGTTCGAATCTAACCGGGAACTCACGGCAGCCAAAGTAAGGCTGGTAGAAACATTGACCTTTCCGCATCCTGCGGAGCGCAATGCTGTAGTGCTTCTCGACGGTATCTTCAGGACCTGCCTCGTCGGTCAGTTCAAAATGCGCTTCAATGCCATAACAGACATCGCGCAGCACAAGTGACGCCCGTTGAACGGCGCCATCTGCCGCATCCTGGAAAAGTACCACATCCCCGCCGCGGAGCGCAGTCTTAACCTTGGCCGCGGGGATCTTGCCGGATCTCTCGTTTCGGCGGATGTTATCGAACTTGATCGGGTTGAGGACATGAATTTTGTCGATCTTCCAGCGGATGGCAGGCTTCCAATGGATTGCCTCGAGAATCCCCCGGGCAGCCGAAGGTGTCATGACATCATAACTCACCCGTTCCGTCTTCATCTCCGGGCGGGTGAAGCAGGCGTAATCGCCCCAGACCTTCAGTCTTACTCCATATCCAATTGCTCTCACCTTCCTAAACAATCAGTAGTGACTCTTCGCTTCCAATATCTTTTCTGTTTATGAGTCCAATCTCTTCGGAGTATTTGCTCATGTCATTGAGCACATAGAACCTCTCACCCAGCAGATCGATTAGATCTGCCCGTTCCAGTTCCTTGAACTCATCCGGGTAGATGCTGATCGTATACCCCTGGAGGCGTCGTGCATACTTCCATGGATTCTCACTGGTCCTGAGGTCACTGAAGAGTGATCTGCCCTCTTCACCGTAGGGGATGATGAGATCCTTTGTAGCCTGTTCAATGATGCTGAACATCCACCCGACATCCTCAAACGGGAATGCGAGTTCACGGGCCCTCTTCTCAAACAAAGTTATTATGCCTTTCTTATCGAGTCCGTCCTCGCCCTCATACGAGTAAAGCTTCTGGAAGTATGCCTCAACAGCCTGAAGAGAGAGCGGATCTTCATGGGTGTCGATGACCATCCGGCCGATCTCCGCAGTCAGGCGCTGCCAGCTGGTAGCCTGACCGTAGCGCTCGGTCGACCGGAAGATATAGACGTCGCCCCTTTCGATCTTCCCCTCGCGGTTGCACCGCCCGGCTGCCTGGGCAATGGAGTCAACACCGGCTATCGCCCGATAGACCACTGGAAAATCTATATCCACACCGGCCTCTATCAACTGGGTTGAGACGACACGGCAGTCAGCACCTTCCCTGAGCAGTCTCCTGATCTCGCCAAGCTGCTTCCTCCTGTGAACCGGGCACATCCGGGCGCTCAGGTGGAAACACCTCTCATGTTTCGAGAGTGCAGCATGCAGGTGCTGTGCATGGGCTCTGGTATTGACAATACACAGGACCTGGCGATGCTCTTTCAGCCTCGAAGAGAGTTCCTCGTCGCTCAAATGTCCAAGATCGGTTACACGCACCCGGCGGAATGCCTCATAGAGTCCCGCTGGAGAACGCATGATCTCAACGGGCCTGAGAGACCTGTCCAGAAGATCGCCAAGTTTCGGCTGGGTTGCCGTGCAGATGACAACCGTGGAGCCGTAGTTCCGGACGAGTTCAGAGAGAGCCTGCAGGCAGGGCATTAAGTATTCCGTTGGTAACATCTGGGCTTCGTCAAGTATGATGACGCTACGGGCTAAATTGTGGATCTTCCTGCACCTTGACCGCCTGTTAGAGAAAAGAGATTCAAAAAACTGGACGTTTGTCGTTACAACTATTGGCATGTCCCAGTTCTCGGCCGAGAGTTTCAGGAACTGCTCCACTGAACCAGCATCGTCGTCAACTATCGCCCCGGACTCGAAGTTGCTGTGATGTTCCAGTACATTTCGATCTCCGAAGATCTTCCTGAACGTTGCAGCGTTCTGTTCGATGATGCTCGTGTAGGGGATTACATAAATGATCCTCTCCAGGTCATGGTGCCTCAGGTGATCAAGCGCGAACGCCATGGATGAGAGCGTCTTTCCACCACCGGTTGGAACTGTGAGGGAAAAGATCTGTTGCGGAAGAGAGGCCATCGCCCTGCACTGTTCATAAATCTCCCTCCTGTAGCGGTTGATCGCGGTATCCTCTGCTTTTGAGTGGAGGGAGTTCATATAGTCATCTAATTTCTTCGAAAGGTTTTCGAACGATTCGTAATGCCCACGTGCATGAGCTGAGCGAGGATCTGCAAAAGATTCCGTATCGAGGGAATCTGCATCGACAAGACACGAGTAGAGCATTCTGGTGAAGAAAGCTGTTGAAAAGCCCTTCTTTTGCTTAATCGGGCATAACTCCAGGCGGAAGTGTGTTAGATCCGGGACCGAGATCTCCTGCCGGTATGCCGAATAATCCGGCAGATATTTGTTTGACAGGCGCTCTTCAAGTCCACTCTCGCTGCTGCCGTAATTTAAGAGCCCACCATGGTGCCCTGTTATGATGTACTCCAGTAAACGGCTTAAATGAGAGTTGTACAGTGCCCTGGCTTCCCTTGCGCCAGCGGTGGAATGATCAACCCGAATATTGGCCCCCTCCAGACGCCGCTGAAATTCAATCGAATACTTCCCGATGTCGTGCAGTAGACCGCCGGCATAGGCGAGATCGCCGGCATCGAAACGATCTGCAAACACCGAGGCGATGTCAGCTACATTCTGAAGGTGAACTCTAAGCAACTGCCAGCAACTCTTGTCGGGGTTGGCCGTAGAGTGTGCATAATACATAACACTGGTCACTGAATCATAATGTTTAACAAAGGGGAGATAAGTATAGCGCTTCAATCAGATGCGTGACGGGCCCCCAACTACGTGTTTTCTCTCCAATTTCGACTCCGGGACGTGCAAACCCTGATCGAGAAACACCAGAAACCCTGTTCAGGCCATTTGTTTTTTCCGGGCCCGGATCCAGGATCTGGCCCTGGTTTGAGGAGAACTCCGTTTTTCGCCACATAAAGTATATATACAACTTCCGCTCCTAAACGCCCTCCATGCCAGGGGCTTTTTATGCCACACGTCTTACATCTGGATAGAACCGTGTGGACGGAACAAATTGCAAAAGAACCCAGGACATGCCGCGAGATGCAGAAATAATGAGAGAGGAAAGGAAATCTGGGACGATGGGCGCTGCGGCGGGGTGTATCCACCACCGCGGCACCGGCGTTCCGGTAAAAGGAGGCAACTACGATGGTAGCAAGGCATCACCGGAAGTTCCGCTAACCCGGATGCACCAGGCCACCACTGATAGTTACGACTGCAACTATATAAGGCTCACCACCCCGGCAGGGGGGTGCAATGACCCGGGATCAAGTGCTGTCGACCGGGAGATCCGGCGGGATGGTCACGCTCTCCGGGAGTTCCATCGCCGCAGGATGAGGAACCACCAGTACCTCATCGAGACTGAGGGGGCGACCGTGATGCCGGAGGCCGGAACGGTCAGCGTGACCCGGGCAGTCATCCGGAGATGGGAAGGAAACCAACCGCTACAGGTGGTCTTGCTGGACGACGGTGACAGCAATGACAGCAACTTTCAGCACGTTGACAGCAACTGCTGTCAACGAGAAAGTCTAAGGGATAATGAGTTTTTGCCAAACAAAATGCAGAAAGATGAGATCTCTTATCTGGATCAGTCTTATGTTCAGCAAACCCAGGAACGGAAGAGGCCTGAGGCCACTGCGGTGATGTGTGCCTCCGTTCCTGCAAATGCTGTCATTAAAGAGAGGCTAAACGCAGATCACCCAGAAAATCTGAAAATACTCAAAGGTAAGGCTCCGTTCAGTGACAGCAACTGCTGTCAGTCTGCTGAAAACTGCTGTCATTCAGGGGAGGATACTGGTACATCTCCCGGTAAACCAGGTACTAACTCCGTTCCTGCAAATGCTGTCATTAAAGAGAGGCTAAACGCAGATCACCCCGAAAATCTGAAAATACTCAAAGATAAGACTCCGTTCAGTGACAGCAACTGCTGTCAGTCTGCTGAAAAATGCTGTCATTCAGGGAAGGGTGCTGATGCATCCCACAGTAAACCAGGTACTAACTCCGTTCCTGCAAATGCTGTCATTAAAGAGAGGCTAAACGCAGATCACCCAGAAAATCTGAAAATACTCAAAGGTAAGGCTC
>Ga0208462_1001880_pt1 | contig 12803 bp, 10 predicted proteins | sample AD_SCU001_MetaG_FD_184452 | JGI IMG/M metagenome (GOLD analysis project Ga0208462, IMG submission 184452) | Active sludge microbial communities of municipal wastewater-treating anaerobic digesters from China - AD_SCU001_MetaG (SPAdes) (version 2) | ecosystem: Engineered > Bioreactor > Anaerobic...
GAAGTCCGGGCAGGACCTGACGATCTTCTGCGAGGACGACGGCACCGGCATCCCGGACGGCGAGAAGGAAGCGATCTTCCGGAAGACGTATAAGCGCCGGTACGGCCACGGGCTCTTCCTGGTCGCGGGGATCCTCGGGATCACGGGGATGACGATCCGGGAGACGGGGGTCTTCGGCGAGGGGGCGCGGTTTGAGGTCAGGGTGGTGAATGGGGGGTGGCGGTTTGAGGGTGAGGTAGATAAGGAGCGGGGTCATCGGGCGGTTTTGAGGGCTGACGACCGGATCGTTTGATATGATACAGGTTTCCGTTCCTCGTAGGAGGAAAGCCTCCCGGACGCTCTCCGGTTGACGGCCCTGAGAGTGCTGCGATAACGGCTTATATTCAGTTTTCAAGAGTGCCGCCTTTCCTGCAGGACCACAGAACGAAGTTTTATATCTGCTGCCGGTATGTGCATGGTATGCCCATACTGATAGCCGCCCCCTCTCCCGTGAGCAGGGCCGGCGGCAGTCTTTCACCACTCTCTGCCCCGGCCGGTCGCACCCGGTTCCCGGGTCTCGCCGTGTCTAAGGTAGAGTCTGCTGGATTCGTCGGTTGGGCGCTGCCCACCGCTGGAAGTACCGCGGCCCGGTACTTCTGGAAAAGGAGGGACTTTGCAGAGGAAGGGTGGGCAGGAGTTGCGGACGAACACGCACTGAAGAGATGTTACTCCGGTTCCCCACCAGTCCGTTAGCTTTTCAACCCGGGACAGGCCATGCAGACCGAAACCAACCAGCGTTTTGCCGCCCAGTTCCCCCGCAACCTTGCGGCGAATATCGCCTACTTCCTGGTCAACATCGTCATCGGCGTCCTCCTGGTCCCGTACTTCATCGATACTCTTGGGGTCGCGGCCTACGGGCTCATCCCCTTGGCGACTTCGATCACCGGGTACGTGGCGATCGTCGTCCAGGCCCTCAACACCGCCGTCTCCCGGTTCCTTACCGTCGACCTCCAGCGGGAGGACTACGCGGCCGCGAACCAGACGTTCAACACCGCCCTCTTCGCCTTCTCCGCAATTCTCCTCCTGCTGGTCCCGGTCGTCGTCGCGGTCGCGTACTTTGCCCCGTCGATCTTCAACGTCCCGGCCGGGCAGGAGACCGGTGCGGTCCTCCTCTTCCTCGGGGTCTCTGCCGCCCTGTTGATCCGGTTCTGGAGCGGGAACTTCACGGTCCAGCTCTTCGCCTATAACCGCCTCGACCTCCAGAATCTCGTCAACCTCACGAACCTCATCGTCCAGGTCGGGCTGATCGTCGTCCTCTTCACCCTTCTCGGCCCGGACCTTGCCCTCATCGGCGGGGCATACCTGGCCGGGGCGGTCGTGGCTTCCGGGGTCTCGATCGTTCTCGCCCGCCGGATCTGTTCCTACCTCAGGGTCTCGATCGGCGCTTTTGACCGCACGAAGTTGAAGGAGATCAGCGGGATGGGGGGATGGGTGGTCGTAGATCAGACAGGGTATCTGCTCCTCTCCCAGGTAGATCTCATCATCGTGAACTTGCTCTTCGGGGCGATTATGGCTGGTGAATACGCAATTGCCCTGCAGTGGGTAATCCTTTTGCAAGCGATTGTTGGGATACTTGCCGTCGTTCTCACACCAACGATACTGGCCTATTATGCCCTGAAACAAATCGAAGCCCTGATAAGCCTCACCCGGAGCGCCGTCAAACTGATGGGGCTTGCCCTGGCTCTCCCGACAGGCCTGATCTGCGGCTTCGCTCCTCAGTTGCTCACTATCTGGGTAGGGCCCGAGTATGCGGATCTTGCACCTCTGATGGTGCTTCTCACCGCTCATCTTGCGGTGAATATGAGTGTTCAACCATTATTTGCGGTCAATGTAGCTCATAACAGGGTTAAGATCCCGGGTATCATAACGATACTGCTGGGAATAACGAACCTGATACTGGCGATAGTAATACCACTGGCGACAGGGTGGGGATATTATGGTGTCGCGGTTGCATGGGTCTTCATTCTCACCTTCAGGCATCTGCTCTTTGTTCCCTGGTATGCAGCCAGAATACTAAACGTCCCAATGACTACATATATCAAACCTATTGTCCCCAGTGCTCTTGCAGTGATGTTCATAGGGGGAGCGGCCACAGGTATTGCTGTCACAATTCCCCTATACTCACCCTTTGCACTGATGATTGCAGGAACTGGGATTATGATCGCGTATGGGTTTATATTACTGGGCTTTACCCTGAATCCTTCTGAAAAACAATTATTTGCGTCATATCTACCCCAAAGATGGACAGATACCCTAGGACGATTTGGCCTGTTAACAAAAATCCGGTAGCCTATGTCAGATCCCGCAAAGGTCGTCCTACAAAGATCTCCGAACCTTTGGTATTAATCAGAGCACTTATCTCCCAATGATCTACCATCTGAACCATATCCTAGGTGGAAGGGTGAAACGGCTTTCCACTGGATATCGGTACCCGGGGAGGGACCGGGAGGTGGCCCCCTCCCAGCGAGGTGTTTTGGGGCAACCTCTCTATAACTTGCTGGACACTACCGAAGATCCTCAATATCTATGTAAATTTAAGGTGGCTCGGATTGAAGCTGGAACGGGTCCAAAACGTAGATTTCCGAGCCTCTATTAGTGTAGATAGCATTACCCTCCTCAGAAAGATTGTTAAGCTCAATGTATTGGTTTGACCGGATGACACCGATAATAGGATGTACAGCAATATGTTTGTGACGAATATTGTACTGCCCTAGGAAGGCATAACTATCTATACCGCCCAACGTTACTGTCTGAATATCGTAGCAGGCTGATCTTTCAACAAAACCATATAAGAGCAGTCTTCGATATACATCGGCACCCACGGGGCGGGTGTCCTTCATATCGGTCAACCAAAGGACACCGTAAATTTCTTGTTCGCTAAAGACAGGAGAGTCTATCGAGCGGTTTAAAGCAAAATATGACTCTTCGTAGCCGAGTTCATAAACCCATCCACAGTTGAATAAAAAAAATATCCCAAAAAATATAGCAACTATATGCAGAGAATAGTTGCGAGGGTCAGAAAGATCCTTTAATCTGGAGATGAGTGCGGCCCCCCCAAAGATACCAAAAGGCGCCAGTAGAACAAGACTGATCTGATACAGCCGGGACGTATTGAGCGCGCTAGCAAAGTACGGGAGTATCACTCCTCCGACACAGATGCTCAACGCACCAAATGACAGAAAGAGATAGCGAGTATCGAAGTTAGTATCTCTCTGACGGATTACAACTGAAACAGCAAATCCAACAAGGATAAGAAATATCGTCAGCAGATGCAGATATTTACTGATCTCACGTAGTGGTGTGACTGCTTCATTTACAATTAATGCTATACCCTGCGCTGCATTGGGGTTGAAGAGATCAGAAAAGGTACTCCTTATAACCGATTGCGTGATAAGTTCAATAGATTTCAAAGTCGAAAAATTCGCTATAATGGCATCCCAGATTAATAAAAATGAGCCATACCAGATAACTAGGTATAATGGTATGACAAATGGCTTGCGATCTCCCTTTCGCAGTGTAAGCCCTGTAAATAGGCCTGTTCTTTCCTGTACCTTATTAATAATCCCGCTAATGTGATCTTGAATGCCACAACGGGATTCTACAGCCGTAACGACTAGTGCTAATAGTAACAAGAGCAGGAAGATGTACGAGAGGCCATAATGAGAGACTATCAGGGATGCGCTGAAAATAACGAATATGATTGATTTCTGCTGTCTCGATATGTCCTGCTCCGTCATCGAGAGAAGAAGCAGAACCAAGAAGAGTTCAGCAACTTCTTGTCTGGCCAAAGAGATCATCTCAGTATAAAAGACAAAAAAAGACATATAAAAAAAAGAAGCCAGAAACGCGACTTTCTTGTGCGTCTGTTTCTGAAAAACAGCATAAAGTCCGAGTGGAACCAAGGCAAAGAAGAACGGATACACTATTTTAAATATCCATCCTAATTCCATTCCCAGAAGGATCGAATAGATTGGTGCAAGCGTAACAAGGCTCAGCATAGCGTTCAAACTGCTATATGGGGTAAAACTCCAGAACTCATTCTGGATTACCATATTGGTCAGATAGTATTCAAGATGGATGTCCCAACCCCAGACATGTGTAGATATCAACGCTGTGTGGTAGAGCAGTGTGATAGCAACCGAAAAAACAGCATAGGAGTAGTGCTTCATAGGTACAAACCGAGTCCCTACTATTACCGCTGGTACAAGAGCGATGACCAGGAGGAGGATCATCTGGAGCACATTTATACCATAAAAGTTCATCAGGTATGTCCCGCCGATCGCACCAAAGGGGAGGAGAGAGAACGCCAGCACAGATGGGGCGAAGACTTCATGAAGACTTATCGATATGGGTGCTGCAAAATCCCGATCACGAACCCAAACAAGAAAACATAGAATCCCCACGAGAGCGCTGATAGTGATCATCAACGACCAGAGGGAGATTGGGTGGAAAATGCCGAAGAGGGGATAAGCCATGTTCACGAAAAAGCCGGTGAACATCAGGGTAGCGAGAGAGAGCCCAGCAGCGTAGACAGTTACTCTGACGGTACCGAGATAGTGGATCCGAAGGATTCGCAGGATGAGGATGCCAGGCAAAAAAGTGAGTATGAAGAAGCCTGTGATCTGTCGGAGAAGAGGGATAGAGAAACCGAGTGTATAAAGATCTATTGAGCCCCAGAAGGCGAGGAGGAGGGATAGTATTACTATAAGTAGGCGCCTGACATCCCAATCATTTGCTTCAAAGATGCTATGTGTCGGCATAGTTTTTCATTATAGTTTTTAATTTTATTGGGTCAGTATCCCTTCACATCCAATTTTAAGATGTTTAGGGTATTGAGCCACCATCTGTTCGTACCAGCTCAGATCTGTCTTCTAGTGAACCTTGGCAACGGAATTTTCTACGATATTAAATATATGCTTTTGTATGGGTCTTCCGCTCACTTCACTTGGTTTCTTACACAGGGTCGGATCATTTTTAAGCGTAAGAATTACAGAGTTAGTTTGTTAGCATAACTATACAGCGCGAGGGGGTATTCCTGATAGATGGGAACAACATTGTTAGTCTGCATGGAGAATTCTCCGGTGAATATGTTCTGTCATCCAGTCGATCTTCCCGCCCAGATCGGTGACTTGAACAGGCACTTATGCTCTCCGAGTCAGAGGATTGAGTCTTCTAACCGCATGCTAAATTTCTTTAAGTACTTCCTTCCATCTAGCAGATGTGGATTCGAACGTGAAAATCTCCCCTGCAAACTGCCTCCCGTTCTCCGCAATTTGCTCTAATTTAGGAGAATTCAGTGCCCGGATCACGTTTTTCGCGATGCATTCAGGGGAGTTGTTCTCCATAATAAACCCGGTCCTGCCGTCCACGATAATATCCGGTATCGCGCCGACCGGCGTCGCGAGTACAGGGGTCCCGCAGGCCATCGCCTCGAGCACAATGTTGGGAAGCCCTTCAGTGTAGGATGGAAGGACGAGGAGGCGTAGCTGGTTCAGGTGTCCGGGGAGGTCGTCGTGGGAGGTCCAGCCTGGTAGGTCGACGCGGCCGAGGATGCCCTCTTCTTGCAGGAAGGCTTTAATTTTCTCATTCAACTCTCCGTCACCACCGATGAGCACATGGTGGTCTTGCTGGTTGCTAAGGATTGCGGGAAGGGCCCGGACAAAATTCTCGATGCCTTTTTCCTTGCTCAACCGGCCGATATAGCCGATGAGGCGAGGCCGATCTGGCATGGGAATGGTGTCGGTGAATATGTCAAAATCGAGGAAGTGCTCATGCGCGATGAGAATTTTGTGTCGGTAGGATTCGAGTTGCCAGTCTGAAACAAGTATTGGAGAATATAAGATAATGTAGTCGACTAAACGAAAGCATAACCTTAAGGGTAACCCCATTGGTTTTGATGTTTTACTATCATCTGATAGAGATAATTTTAGCGGATTTGCACTTATCAGCCAGTAGGATTTGATACGGAGCATTTTAACGATAAGCAGGGGGATAAGGGGGGGGAGTGACATGAAAAAAATAACGCGCCCAAATTTATGATTAACTAACAGCAATCTAAAAGATATTTTAATCTGTAGGAGTAGGTAAACAATTAATCTAACTATGAATATGGAACTTGTGCGATAGTTGAAGAAGAAAATGTTTTTTAAAAAAGTCGTGTTTGGTAAGTGAAGTTTTTCGTACACGCCGATGAAGAGATATGATAGGCCCATTGCTGAAAGAATGCTGACTAGATGAGATAATGGAACACTGAAGGCTTTACCAATATGAAATGAAATAACTGCAATCCCAGATCGGTCTTTTTCTTTCATACCAATAGTGCCTCGCATTAAACCTTTTTCAGGGTAGTAACAGATCGGAAATTGTTCTAGATGTCCTTCTCTAAGATTGGTACTGGCTATTATAGCGATTTGAACCGCTTTTAGCACCAGTCCGCCTTTGTTCGCGATCCAGTTTTTTGTAGATTTCCAGCAACCGCCCTTCCATAATTTTCCAATTGTACTTTGTCTCATAGGCCCTCCGACCATTCTCACCAAGGCGCTTGCACAGGGCCGGATCGTTTTTGAGAGTCAGAATTACATGTTTGACAGCGTCGACATCTCCATATGGTACAACAAGGCCACATTCTTCTTTTCTCACAATCTCAGCCATTGCCGTCCCATCGCTAACCAAGATTGGTTTTTGGCACATCATCGCTTCAAATAATTTATTGGGACTGGAATAGCGATTATTAGGGATGCTTGGATCGTAGAGAGCAAACAGTAGGTCTGATTGTAATGTCTTCTCGATGACCTCATCATGAGGGATCGTTCCAGTGAACGTGACATGAAGCTCCTGCTCGCTCATAGATCGTATGTGCTCTGCGTAGTAACCGTATCCAACAAACTCAACTTGAATGTCTCTAAGGTCTTTTGTCGCTTGAATGATTGTTTCAAAATCTCTCCCCTCTCCCAGTACCCCTGCATAGAATATTTTGAATAGTGCCTGTTGCTCTCTCTGTATATTAATTGTAGATGGAAGCGGTGGCTCTCTGGGAGAGTTATAAATAATATGGATGCTAGTATCCCCCTCCTTCCCTATCTGCCGCAATCGACTGGGATCTACCACAATTAGTGCGTCCGCAAACCTCGTTAAGAAAAGATCGAATATTGCTACGCAGTTCCGGATATATATTGGTAACGTCACCATATCAGCATAAAAGTCAAAGATATCATATACTAGCCGTTTTCCTTTTATTTTTGCGGCAAGAACGGCAGGAACATATGTATCAAGATCTGCAGCATGGACAATGTCCCAATCTTCCTTTAATAACCAGAGAAATGCAAGAATCCACCAGATGGGAAGATAGAAGATTACCTTTTTCTCAATAGGTGCTTTGAATCTCAAGCGTCTAATGGTATAACGAGATCGCTTCTCTTGGACTGATGCATCACCATATCTCTGCCACCCTAACAATTTTACATCATGACCTGCGTCTACCAGTGTTTTTGCTTCTTTCTCTAGTCTAACATCAGGATTGATAGGGTTCGAACGGAGCATGACGATTCTCATGTTTTCACGCCTCTAGTCCCAAAATCAAGTTTTGTAATAGAGGGGAGAGTACGCTTGAAACTTGCAAATACTCTTGAGGCAGGTCTTCACCACAGCCCTTTTTCATGGATTTCAACATCTTCGAATCTAGCGTGTCCACCACCGCATTGCGTGATCTCACTAAATATAAGTCTCTATGCTTGCATTGCTCGCGAAATTCCGGCATCCGACTTTTGTTGATGTTGAATGTGTCCATTTTGAAGGCTACCCTCTTTATATTGAGATTGCAGGTCCTAAGCCCCATCTTTTTCGCATGAGCATCCATTAATTTTACACCCTGCAATTGTTCAGATGCTTCCATTGAGTATGATATAGAGAGGTCATCCCAAAAAGATCTATAAACCTTCAGTGCTCCCTTATCGGAGCACTTTCCTCCGAAGAATTTACCCTCTGGACCAGATCCGGGGCAAGAGGGGCGAGACGGCTTCCCACTGGATATCGCCACTCGGGGGAGGGGCCGGGAGGTGGACACCCCCTCCTGACAGAGGTGTTTTGGGACAACCTTAGATATTGGACGATAATGTGCTGTCATGACTGCCCTCCTATGACTCTCTACACTTCTGAAAAACCCCTTCTTCATTGGGAGGTTCTGTAAATACATTCTCATTTATCCACCTTTTTTGTGTTAATCCAACTATGAAACCGACACTGTAACCAATGTGTTCAACGATGTAGGCAATGGGAATTGAAATGATATAACCCCAGTCCTTCTCTCTTATTGAGAAGTAAATAGATGTCAGAAGTAGGAGGCAGAAATACGCTGTGATGATGAATCCAAGGGCATATTGCGCTTCACTTACGACAATCCCAAGAAAGCCAAATGTAAGAAGCAATACTAATGAAAGACTTGGTAAATAGTGAATTGACCTTAAGGAGTTGGGATATCTTCTGCCGAGAATGGCCTTGGTGACCCCATAGTTGTACATTTGACTCCAGAAATCGGCGACGCTCTTTCTCTTGTAGTAATAAACTTTGGCATCCGGGTTCACCAATAACTGGTAGCCTGCTCTACGTAACTTGAAATTGAGAGAATAATCCTCCCCATACCTCATCTCTTCATCGTACAAACCGACTTCAAATAACGCCTTCTTACGGTACAATACAAAAGGAACTGTATGAACGACAGTTAACTCTTTTTTGGGAATATAAGAAGTTCCTGCCGCGCCAAGTTTCGTCGAAAATATTCTATCAATTGCCCTTCCCAAACCGGATTCATCTGGGGGGCTTTTGATGATCGATCCGACGCCAGCCATATCTACGTTCGACTGCAGCAGAACCTCGGACAAATTCCTCAGCCAGTTTTTCTCTGCAATGCAGTGACCGTCGATATAAGCGATCAAGTCACTCTCTTCTTCTCTTTCGATAGCAAGGTTCCTGCCTGCTGCCTGCCACTCCTTTGGGTTATGATACAGGCGAATAAAGTTGCCATATCTCGATCGATACTCATTTACAACATTTGTCGTCTGATCTGTGGATATTCCATCGACAACTACGATGCGATAGGAGTCTTTTGGATAGTTCTGGCGTATTAGAGATAATAGGCATTTTTCAATATGTTCCTCTTCATTTTTTACCGCCACGATCACTGAAATGAAATGATCGCTCATTTTACACCCAGTCTAGCCTTTTTATTCGGCTTGTGATGAACTGTGATGAGTTACTACCTCGCGATGGCAAACCCCCGCAAATCGTAACAATCATCCTGCCCGCCATACCATCCCCGTAGGGGTTCTCCCAAGTCTCGGAACGGGCGAACATCTGCCCGGTAGTTCTCAGGATCTCGTCAGCCCCTGTCCCGGCCAGAACATTTGCCCCCACCTCAATCGTCTCTGGGCGCTCGGTGTTGCTGCGAAGGGTGATGCAGGGCACCCCGAGAATGCAGGCCTCCTCCTGGACCCCGCCGGAGTCGGTCAGGACAAGGCGGGCATTGGACTCGAGCTGCAGGAATTCGAGGAACCCGACTGGACTCATGACGGATATCCCATCCAGCGGAATCGCGAACCGCTCGACCATCTTCCTGGTCCGGGGGTGCATCGGGAAGATGACAGGGAGCGAGTACTCCCGGTGGACCGCCTCAAGCCCTGCGGCAATGTTCCAGAGGTTTTCGGGGCTGTCGACATTCTCCTGCCGGTGAGCGGTGACCAGAACGTATTCACGGGGTGCAAGGCCAAGGGTATCGAGAATGTCTGCCTTCTTCTTCGAAAGCTCCTGGTTCTGGAGTACGGCATCGACGATGGTGTTCCCGGTCACGCAGATCTTGTTCTCCCCGATCCCCTCCGCGAGGAGATACTGCCGTGCTGTCTCCGTGGGGGCGAAGAGGTAGTCGGAGACATGGTCCGCAACCACCCGGTTGATCTCCTCGGGCATCGTCCTGTCGAAACTCCGGAGACCGGCTTCTATGTGGCCGACCCGGATGTGGAGCTTTGCGGCCGCGAGAACTCCGGCTATGACGGTGTTGGTATCGCCCTGGACGAGGACAATGTCAGGAGACTCCTTTATGAGAACATCCTCAACCCCGGCCATGATCTTTGCAGTCTGCCCGGCATGGGTCCCGGAGCCGACGTCGAGGTTGTACTTCGGCTCGGGCAATTCAAGGTCCTCGAAGAACGCCCGGTCCATCTCGTAGGAGTAGTGCTGCCCGGAGTGGAGAATGAAGTAGTCGAGGTTTCGTGCTTCGCATTCCCGGATGATCGGGGACATCTTGACGATCTCCGGTCGGGTTCCGAGAACAATCGCAATCATTCCGGAATACCCTCAAGAGGATAAGGTGTCCTCTCCTCGCCTTCCCTGGTCTTCTCTGTGGGCGCGAAGGTAACTACAACACCGGGTTCGGAGACTACCTGCTTCTCTCTGTCCTGTCCCTGCAGAATGATCTGCACAAGCGAATACAGGATCATCCCCACCGCGACGAGCAGAAGCCCGAGGATGAGCATGGAGAAGCCGCCAGTGAAGAGGATATAGTGGAACTGATCGGTGCGATAATACTCGGCGAAGGTGTGGAGTTCTGCGCCAAGGCCGAAGAGAGTGAAAGCCAGACCCGGGATCCCGAAGAACACAAGGGGCCGGCGGAGGCTGATGAGCCTGACGATGTTCATGAGCACCTCGATGCCGTGGGAGACCGGGTCCTTGCTCGAGGTCCCTTTGATGTCGTAGCGCACCTGGATCGGCACCTCGGCGACCTTAAGATGGTGATCACTGATCTGGATCAGGATCTCGGAGCCGGCGCTCATCCCCTCGCCGCTGATCCGGATCGCTTCGATAGCCCTCCTCCCATACGCCCGAAAACCGCTCTGCGAATCAGTGATCGCAAGATTGGTCCCCGCTATCGTCGTAGCCGTATCGAGGACCTTCATCCCGACCTTCCGGTATCTCGGGATATATGAGTCCATACCTTCGATGAACCGGGACCCGATGACGACGTCGTTGCCCTGGCGGAGTTCAGCAAGAAGCCTGGGAATTTCCCCTGGATTGTGCTGGCCGTCGGCGTCGATGATGACGAGCTCTTCTGCACCTATCTCCCGGGCAGTGTAGAAAATGGTCTGCAACGCCCCGCCGTAGCCTTTGTTGGTCTCGTGCCGGACGACGATCGCCCCGAGCGCCCTGGCAATCCGGACGGTGTCGTCTTTTGAACCGTCATCAACGACGAGGACTTTATCAACGTGCTGCTGCGCACCGACGATGGTCTTTGCGATGTAAGCCTCCTCGTTATAGGCCGGCATGGCGACGAGGGTCCGGATGGTGCCGGCCTGCTGCCGTGATTGTTCTCCACAAATGATGGCTGGATCCTTAACAGTAAGGGCTACCCCCCCGCCGTTGCCACCGGGTCTGACGATCTGTCCGGTCACCTGGGCCGCAGGGGAGGAACTCATAAAGGCGTTCATAACGACCACTCCTGTGATTGAAGCGCATGAACTGGAATTAAAGAGTTTTCCGTTTCCCTACGATAGTAAAGATGCTTGCCCATGCCCCGGACTGCCTGAGCTCTGTCCTTAATGCTACCCGAGCCTGGCAGTGTCACATGCTCCGCGTAAAAAGACGGCCACCAAGATTCCACAGACTCACACCCATACACAGGCCTATATATGGCCGCGTCACTGCCTGCCAGGCGGAGGCAGGCGGCCCTCTTCCGGCTGTTCTGGTCCGGAAGGGGGATGGGGTTCTGGCACCTAGACCTGTGGTTCCCTGGGTCAATTATTATATATATAGATTTCTGTTTATCTGATCTGGGGTTCCGTGTAGATATCGGCGCGGAAAACGCAGGTAATCATCAGATCGTTATCTAGTTTCGTGCAAGGCATGCAGTGTTGACTCCTAATCTGGGTGGGATTTTTGGGAAGATCGTGAATTAATACTATTAAATATTTTTGTAGTATTGCTGTTTAAAGCTCGCTATTTTTTGAATAATGTTTAAAAATGGGGCTCCTTTGAGAAAAACTATTTTGTTTCGCGAACTTACTGGCTGTTCATGAGCCGCACACAAAAATTAATGTGCTGATGCTCTCTGATTTTATTTTTAGGATATCTGAGAGGCTTTTCTAACCTGAGCCTATCAGGCCTCTCTCCGGCGGTCATGCGAATCCTGGTTGTGACGGCTGGTTAATCTCAAATAGTTAATCGGATCCTCCCCGGAGATGGCGGCACTTTGTACCTGCCCGTCGGCGCGGTGCTCCATATGCCCATAACGGCTGTGAAACTAGACCCCCGGTACAGAACCTCCTGGAAATAAGCGTGATCCGGTTTTGAAAGGCTCTGTCTTTGACGCGCTCCTCCTCTCGATCCCCGCCTCAATCACAGCCTGGCCAGCAGGGACTACGCGAAGTATATCCTCTGCAAGTGGAGCGGAGCCGTCTGCGGTGTGGCGCGGAGTTTGTGACTGCGGTTGCCGAAATGGAGTGTTTCCCGGAACCAATTGGCTGACAGGCGGCACAGAAACGATATATTGCTTCCGGTCAATCGATCTCCCGTGCATCTTTTTCCGGGGACCGCCCCTCCCGCCGGACGAGTAACTAACCCGCGCCGGGATCGCCGTCGCACCGGGGAGGAGCAGTCATGAAAGCCTTCGCCTGCCTCGCATGCGTCCTCCTTCTTGCCGCGACTTCCCCGGCGGCAGCCGCCGGAGCGGAGGAACCGGGGCGGTACGTCGTCCACTGGTTCAACGGCGACGGTGCCGAGGT
>Ga0208462_1001883_pt1 | contig 12766 bp, 8 predicted proteins | sample AD_SCU001_MetaG_FD_184452 | JGI IMG/M metagenome (GOLD analysis project Ga0208462, IMG submission 184452) | Active sludge microbial communities of municipal wastewater-treating anaerobic digesters from China - AD_SCU001_MetaG (SPAdes) (version 2) | ecosystem: Engineered > Bioreactor > Anaerobic >...
GAATAATCAATCATTGCAATTTTTTTAGTAGTTCTATTAAAAGCTAACTCTTCAATTTTAATTGCTTTAACAGGACACATCTCAACGCATTTTTTGCAGGCAACACATTTGAAAGTAGGAATAGGTTTTCTTGAAATGAAAAAGGATATTAATTTTCTAATTTTTTGTGGAAAAAAAATAGATATAACACTAGAACCCTTAATAGGTTTTTTAAAATTATTAACTCTTGGAATCTTTTCTCCTCTTAAGATAATCTTACTAAAATCAAGATTTCCCTTTTTATCAATTAATGAAGAGGAATTATTTCTTGCAACTTTATGAAGTGGTGTATTTTTGAATTTAATCAAATCTAAGATCACAAGGTCAAGTGCCAAAGCATCATCTGAAATCCCAATAAATCCCGTTTTTCTAAGACTTCCATTAGCAGGACCATTTCCTTGCATAGAAACAATAGCATCAATAATATTAATTTTAGGTTTTATAGTATTGTATATATCATAAATCAATCTACCAAAACTAACAGGGTTTGGGTGAATTGGATGCAAAAGTGCTTTAGTTTTTCCTGGAACAAACCCATAAAGATTTTTTACTGCTCCCGTATATGTCATAAGAGAATGGGTCTTTAATTTACAAAGATTTATAATAACATCAAATTCATTAATTCCCTTCCAAATGTGTTTATTATCCATCCCTTTAAATTCAACAATCTGTACATTATATCTGTTAATATCATCAATTAATTCAAGTTTTTTTAATACATCATAAGCCTTCACAAGCGCAGGTGAGTCTCCAATAAAAATTTTGCAGTTTTTCTTCTTTAAAACATCAAATAATGCAATGATAAATTCTTTTTGTGAGATAGCATGGCTTTTAGCCTCCATATCACTTAAAAGGTTTGGTTTAATCAAAACCTTTTTTCTCATAATATCAGTTCCAATCTCTTCTAATCCCTTATTTATTATCTCTTTAATATCACAAATTTCATAGTTTTTACATTTTTTCAAGAACACTATGTTTTGTTTATCTTTTTTAATCTCATCTTCACTTGAATAATTATCAATTACAGACTCCATTTCATTTTCCTCATAATTTATCAACCATTAAAAATATCTATAAGTCTAAATATTTAAAAAGTATTTAATCCTTTGTTTTTTCCTTTTCTCATATAATTCAATTTATTTCTTTAAAAAGAATAACCTCGAGAAATGATTAGATGCCTAAGGGATTTATTCTTAAGAGTGATTCACTTTATTTCGTGAAATCCAGCTCATTTTGCATACTTTGGTATGGAGTCCGAAAGTTTGAATAGACCTATTCAGATAATGTTTAGCCTCGACTATCCTGAACATATCTAGGTATTTGTACTGAGGTTTTTCATTTCAGTTTATGCTAAAAAAACTCTCAAAAATAACATTAAATTTATAATATCTCTGCAATTATACCCTATTTATGGACAACCTAACAACTAATGCAAGTCCTGTATCTATATTTGAAGGAGCATTTGCAAATATAGTAAATCAGTATGTAATTGCAATAGTAATACTTTTTAGTGGTTTTGTTTTGGGTAATTTGTTAGCAAAACTTGTCAAAAAGATTCTTCATGAAGTTGAACTTAATAATTTCATTAAATCTGTTAGCAAAGTAGATTTAAAAATAGAAGAAATAATCAGTATGTTTGTTAAATTTTTTGTATATTTTGTATTTGTAGTATATGTTTTAAACTATCTTAATCTCTCTACAATCATCATAAATGTATTGCTAATAGTGATTCTAATTGTAATAGGTTTCTCAGTAATAGTATCAGTAAGAAATTTTTTGCCTGATTTTTTAGCAGGCATGGCAATTTCTAGAAGAAAATTAATTTTTGAAGGAGATATTATAGAAATAGATGACATAATTGCAACTATTAAAAAAATAGACCCCACCTCAGTACAATTAATAACTAAAGATAATGAACTAATGTTTTATCCTGCATCACAATTTTTAAGAAAAAAACTAAAAATTTTGCCCTCAAAAAGAGAAGAACAACCGTTTACAAAGGATGAATTAGAAGAAGCCAATGAAAATAACGAAAAAAACAAAGATTTAAAAAAGGCTTAAGATACCCAATAATTTAGGAGGGGATATTCAAATGGCACTAGAAGAAAATAATGAATTTTTTGAAGAAGATGATGCTGAAGATATGACAAAAGATGACCTTTTGTATGAGGCGCATCTAAAGGTCGATGCACTAATCGAGCTTTTAGTAAACAAAAAATTAATTACAGAAGAAGAGTATAACGATGTTTATGAAAAGCTTTTAAGTGAGGATCTTCAAGAGGATGCAGAAGATGACTTAGAGGAAGAATCCGATGATGATTCCGATGAAGACTCCGAAGATGATTCTTCACAAGATTAAAGAACTAAATATTTTCTATTTATTTTCTATTTTTTTATTAAATTCTTCTAGTTTAAATTAAAAAGGTTTTTAAACTTGTTAATCTTATAATTCCTATGCCTTAAAAAGTCTCAATTTTTATTAATCAAAGTTGCTTTTATACTCTTGGACTTTTAAGTACATACCCTTAAAACCTAAAACTAACAGCCTTTGAAGATAGTAAATCACAAATTTAGTTGTATTTTGTTATAAAATCATCATTTTTTATCGTTTTTTATTTTTCATAACTTATCCGCAAATAAAAATAAAAATTTATGTAAAGATATACTTTAAATATTAGTTAAAATATGTATTTTTTAATATTTAAGCGTGTTGTAACATTAAGAGGTGTTAATAACTTGTCGATTGTATGGTTATCAAAAAATGCAGTATTAAAGCCAGAAGAAGTGGGAGTTAAAGCAATAAAATTTCTAAGGTTGATAAAAGAAGGGCTACCTATTCCTTCAGGATTTTGTATAAGTGGATCTTCGTTTGAAGAATATCTAAAACAATCAAAAACAGCAGATTTCATTGTAAGTCAGCTTTTTTTTGGAAAAAATACTGATATTTTAAAACTTTCAAACCAAATCTCTTGGCTTATTTCAAATTCAAGACTTAAGGATTCACTTTTAAATGAAATAGAAGAGAATTATGAGGCCTTAGGAATAAACGAAAGAAAAAATCTCAAAGTAGAAGATCTAATCTGGACTGGCAAGGAAACCAATGTATCTATAAGGCCTTCTCTAAATGATTCTAGCTTTAGTATATCTTTTCCCAATATAAATTGTATGCGTAGCATAAAAAACATAGAACGTGCAATAATGCTTTTATACGCCTCGATGTTTTCTAAAGACTCTCTTGAATATATTAAAGCAAAACAAAAAATACCCAACATATCAATAATTATACAACAAACAATTATCCCAAAAAAAGCAGGATTTTGTTCTTTTAAAAAGGGCGAATCCATAAAAATTTATTCTAATTTTGGTGCAAGTGATTCAATAAAAAACGGAGAAGTTTATCCTGACATATTTGAGATTGACCAAAGTATTTTCAAAATAATAGGCCGGAAAATTTCCTCAAAAAATGTTGCTTATCTATTTGATAAAACTGATGGAAATATAAAAAGAATATCAATCCCTCTTTCTGAAAGAAACGAAGAGTCATTATCAACAATTGAAATATCAAGAGTATATAATACCTGTAAAAGATTACAAGAATCAATAAACAATAATTTCTCCTTTGAATGGACAATAAACGATTATGGAATATGGATATTAAACTATGAGGTGAAGGAAATGGAAGATCAAGATGTTTTTCAAATTATAGGAAAGAATGAAGAAAGTGAAAAAGAAAATGTTGAACCTAAAAAATATGGCGACACAATAGTATATAATGAAGAAAAAGAGCCTGAAAAAATAAAGCTTTTTCAAAATGAAGAGAATCCAATTCAAGACAACAACAAGAAAACCTATCAAGATGAAGATAAAACTGCTCAAATAAGCGAATCAGTTCAGGAAACTAAACAATATCATCAAGTTCAAAAAGAACAAATACTAAATGAAAAACTCAATGAAAAAAATTTGGAATTTAGCCAAGAATTAAAACAAGCATTCCAAAACGCAATAGATAAATTCTCAAAAATAAATCCGCATTTAAAAGACATGCTATTGCTTTTTGAACAAGAGGTTAAAGAAAATCTTAAGAAATAGAAATCTGATGTATTTGGCTTTATATGGTTATAATAAAAATCATATTTCTTTAAAATCTAGTCATGGCATTGCTTTTTTTATCCTGAGAATAATTCTACTAAGGCTTTTATGTACATAAATCTTAGTAGAAAAATCACAATTCCATCCAGATTCTTTGATAATTCTTTTCCAATCAGCAAAACTTGGAAAAATCATTACAATGTTTGAAGTATTCTCTTTAATCTTTTCTAGAAATTTAATATAGAATAAGTTTATTCCCAACATACTAGAATTCTTCTTATCAATACTTTTTGCATAATTACTCTTCAAGGTGCAATTCTTTCCATAGGGGGGGTCAGTAACTACTAAATCATATTTTCCTCTAACCTTGAAAGCATCTCCTAATTTAACCTTTGCTTTAATACCTAAATCAAATAGATTTTTTTTACTTTTCTCAATCATAATCTCATCGCAATCAGTTCCATATGTTTCAAACCCAAGCAAGGCAGATTCAATTATTATCCCACCACTTCCACAAAATGGGTCAATCAATTTCCCAGTAGTTTTTCCAGAAATATTTATACAAGCCCTTGCAATCTTAGGATGGACCCCTGTTGGGTGAAAGCCTGACCTTTTAATTGGTCTTCTTAATTCAAGGTTTTCTCTCTCCCATATTTTTTTTAAAAAAATAATCGTTTTATTAAACTTAATAGCTTCAATAGCAGTTTTAGCTTTTAACAAATTAACCTTTGGTTTTATGCCCAAACTTTGCATGCAATCCCAGATTGACCCACCAATCTCTCTTTCTGATACTCCCTTTAACCCTTTGCAAAAACCTTCTTTTTTTCTAAATGAAAAGTCTTTCTCAAAAACCTTTTTCCAATCAAAGTTGGCAATCTCCAAACTCAAATCTTTAGTGTCTTTTGCAGAAAAAAGGTATAAATAGCCAGCTCTTGAAAACGCTAGCCTTTTAAGATTATTAAGAATTAAAGGAGACGAATCAAATTCTTTTTTCAAGCCTTCTTTTATCCTTTTTATTTCAATTAAAGCATGTTTATTATCTACTATAATTGGCTTACCTATAAGGAGTCTTAATTCCTCTAATGCAAGCTTTTCATTTGACATATCAAGCTCTAATACAACGATTTGAGAGTTTGTTGTTGTGCCTATTCTCATTTTGATTGTCACTTAATCTATTTTATCTTCTCATACATTCTCCCAATGCTTTCTTAGTTAATTGTGAGGTCATCTAAGAATTTCTTTTTAAATATTTAAGCTAATTGTTTTTTTCTAAAAAATAATACTTTTTAAGAGAGATTTTCTAAAGACAACTTATTTTTTTAATATCATATTTCAAAAAAATACAATCTAAATATTTTTCGAATGATCTTAATAAGACTATTGTGGCTCTGTGATGAATATTGTATGTATATTTTCTAGATTTTTTGAAGTTTTTTTAAGGTTTTTCATTTCAATAAGATTTTTCCATAAACTTTTATATAGGTACAAATTAAGCATAGTAAACACGAATTAAGCATGAATTAAGCATGACTTAAACTTAAATTTTAATATTAATATGAATTAGGAAAACTAATTAGGAGAAACTAGAATATTAAAGGGAGAAAAAATGCCAACAAAAAAACTATTTTGGGAAGACCCATACATTAAAGAGTGCACCTCAAAAATCACAAAAATTCAAGATGGTAGAATCTATCTTGATCAAACCATATTCTACGCATTCTCAGGGGGGCAGGAATCTGATGCTGGACAAATTCAAGGTGCTAAAGTAATAGAAGCTAAAAAAGAAATTGATGATATCTCTTATTTACTAGACCCAAACAATCAAATACTAAGCACTTTCAAGCTAGGAGATACAGTCAATGTAGAGATTGATTGGGAAAAACGCTTTAGAATTATGAGGCTTCATAGCACAGCACACATAGTATTTAGGCTTTTAGAAGTAAAATTTAATATTAAAGATGTGATAGGCTCAAACATAACATCAGATAAGGCAAGACTTGACTTCTTGTATCCTGAAAACATGAGCCCTTACCTTGAAGATATTTTGAACTCTACAAAAAAGCTAATTCAATCAAATCTTCCAATAAAAACATATTATGATGAAATTGACAATTCAAAAAGAGTTTGGCAACTTGCAGATTTTCCTGATTGGAAGATGTTTTGTGCTGGCACTCATGTAAAATCAACAGGTGAAATAGGGGAGATTATACTAAAAAGAAAAAATATCGGACAAGGAAAAGAGAGAATAGAAATAATATTAATTTAATTTAGTAATACCTAAAAGAACTTTTATAACACACTTTTGATAAATAAAAAGGAAAACATTCTAAGTTACACCCAAGAAATCCTTTGTCTTTTATTTCATGAATCCATGATTTTGCATACTTTTGTCAATAGAAAAGCATACCTCGTGTTTCAACAAGAGGATTCGGTACACTTTTCAGTAATCAACAACCTAGCTGAATACAGCGCATGCTTTTATATTACCAACATACTCGACCCTTTAGGGTGAGGTTGTTGATTTTTCAAGCCAAAAGTTTGAATATACGGATCCATGCAAGGATTAACCTCGATTATTCACGAAAAATCTTGGCATTTAGGCCGAGGTTTTTCATTTGAACTTGCCTTCTATTTCTTTTAACTCTTCAAAGAATCTTTTAATAGTTTTCACAATGTGCTCATTTTGGGTAGAAAGGATTTCTGATAATTTTGATATAATTATCTCATCACTCTCATTAAGTTCCTTTTTGCTATCTAAAACAAAAATAGACTTATCAACATCTTTAGTGGATTTAAGAGCTTTTTTTGCCTTCTTCCACTTTGAAAAGAGCTCTTCAACCCGTGAAACAAGTTGCTCTCTTTTGCAATCCAAAACATCAATTGCTTCATTAATAATATTTCCTTTCTTTTCAATAAGTTCTTTAGCAACCTTGCCTGCACAATATTCTATTCTCACAATCCCATCTTGAATCTTTGTTGATCCAATAATCTTAATAACCTCCTCTTCAGAGGTATTGTTTAAGTGGGTTCCTCCACACGCTTCAACATCAAAACCTTCAATCTCTACAATCCTTAAATGTGTTCCAGGAACAGCTCCGCCTTGATAAATCCTAAATCCAAATTTACTTTCTGCTTCTGCTCTTGGAATAACGTATTTTCTAATCTCTCTTTTCTCACTAACAATCTGGTTAGCAACACGTTCTATCTCAAGAATCTCTTTATCACTCAAAGGATCAAAATGAGTAATATCAAGCCTTCCTTTATTAATCGACTTAGAAGCGCCTGCTTGCCAGATATGATCTCCTAAGACTCTTCTTGCAGATCCATTTACTATGTGTGCTGCAGTGTGATGTTGAGTTAATAAAAGACGTCTTTCAAAATCAATCTGGCCTTTTATTTCTTCAGTTATAGAGCTTTTTAACAACACCTCTTCTTTGGCTTTTTGGTCTTTCATATCTTCAATTCTAAAGCTTTTTAACAAAGCCTCTTCTTTGGCTTTTATTTTGTGAACAATTACATTCTCTTGCTTAAAGACATCTATTACATCATATTTAATCCCATTTTTATCGATAAGAATTCCCACATCATGTGCCTGTCCTCCAGAAGTAGGATAAAATGCAGTCCTATCCAAAACCAAGAATTCTCCCTTTTGATATAAAACCTTGGCGTTGAAATTCACATTGCTATAATCACTTAAATATAGCTTTTCAGTGTCCATCAGTTTTGGTAGGTTCAACTCAACATTTCTTTTAGTAGAATTCACATTGTTTTCTTTATCATCCTCACCGTTATCATAAGAGTTTTTATCTTTCGTCTTGTTTTGTTTTTCGTGTCTTTGAGAAACAAGAGCAAAAAAGTTCTGAGGAATCAAATCTTGAGAGATTATAGAAATATTCTTATTTAAATCGTTTAGTGTTCCTCTCTTTTTTATACATTCAATAATCTCTTCAGGCCTGACCCCAAAGCTATCATAATACTCAATGTATAAATCCAAAAGAGAAACCATTTTCTGTGAATCATTAGCATGTTTCTCAATATGCTTTGTAATATTTTCAGAAAGCACTGGAATTAAACTTTCCTTCTTCCTTTTACTATCAACATACTTCCTCTCTTCAACACTCAATATCTTTTTTACAGTTGGAAGCGACTCCAAAAGTTCAGGATATTCATCTTCAAGTGATTTTGCATGTATCTCTGAAAGCTCATCAAACCTGACATTCTTCCATTTATACTCTTCAATAAAATCCCTTGCTCTTCGATAAATTGTCCTAAGATTATATCCCCCTCCAACATTTGAAGGAAGTGCACTATCACTTAACGCATAAAGAAGGGTTCTTGAATGCTCAGCAATAGCATTAATAGCAATCCATTTAGAAACTGTATCTTTAAGAACATTAACATCACACTTAATTTTTTTAGAAATCTCAAGCCATACCTTATTTAGATCATCAATTTCATCAGTTGTTAAAAGCCCTGAATATGGAGTGAATTTCTCAATTATCTTACTGCTTTTTTCATCAGGTGAAAAACCTGTTTTTGCCTTGAGATACTCCAAAGCCTTTGGCATAATAATATCATAACTTGATGGAAGCCCGCTCAAAAACCAAGAACATCTCTCTTGACCCATTCCCATGTCAAGAACTTTAATCTTTAAATCCTTAAGGCCATTTGAACCTATCTCATAAGAAGTATATACCTGATTTCCAATCTCAAGCCCGCCAGAAAAGAACTCAAGACAGGCTCCAACATTACCTCCCCCCGCCCAGGAATCTTCATGGATTACAATCTCGTTTGGGGACAAGCCCATTTTGATAATGAACCAATCAAGATAATCCTTAAAATACTGGCTTTGTTTAAACTCTTCTTTTGGTAAGAACGCATGCTGTCCTATCATTGTAAACCCAGTATAATGCCTGCCAGTAACCCCTACATTGTCAATGTCCCCAAACCTTAAACATATTTGTGGCACAACAAGCTTTGGAGCGGGGGGAGGCATCTCTCCTGAAACTACATAAGGTTGAAAATCAGTAATTGATGCGATTGTGAATTCAACTGTAGGATTCCACCTTGCAACTACAGGGTATCTTTTGATAGGTTTATATCCATATTTTGAAAAAAGGTCTGAAAATTCATCCCAAACCCTTGTAAAACTCATCTGAACATTTCTTTTTTTGCCTATGAAAAGATAACCGCCCTCACAAGAAGTGTCTCCACACACGTCCTTATCTCGTTCTTTTGTAGCCCAAAAAAATCTTGAACATTTCTTGCATTTGTGCCTTTCAAAGCCAAGCTCCTTCATAATCTTTGTAGGATAATATTTATCAGGGTCACTATCGGTCCACTTCTTAAATATTTTTTTAAGTTCTTTATCGCTTGGCATTTTATTGAACTTGAAATCTGAACTGTTAGAATCGGTGCTCAAATGATTAGTCTTTAGTGAATTTTCATTTTCAAACAAAACCTTATCCACACAAACTTTATTTTTTAATGGATTTTCATCTTTTAGATAATTTTTTTCAGAGGTATTGATGATATCTTGTTTATTTTTTTTCAGTTTTATTCTTTCCACAATATCACTTTGTAATATGTTTTTTTAAACTTATTTAAAATTAATGGTTATTCAAATCTAAGTTAAATTCTTTAAATTTTAATTGACCTTTAGGTTTAAGCTAGATTTTACACTTCATTATTATCTTATATTTTCTTATTATAATAAAATATTTTCATATTATATAGTTTTGATTAATAGAAAAGAATACCTTGTTTTTCAACACGAAAACTCAGTACGCTTTTTTGTAATCAACAACCTCGTTTTAATACAGCTGATGCTTTTATATTACCAACATGCCTTGATATTACCAACATACTTCGCCCTTTAGAGCGAGGTTGTTGATTTGATGAAATCCAGTTCATTCGCATTCTTTGGTCTTGAGGTTTATTCTTGAGGCAAAAAGTTTGAATAGAGGGGTTAATGCAAGGATTAACTTTGACTATTCGCGAAATACTTCGGCATTTATGCCGAGGTTTTTCATTTCATGAAATCCAGTTCATTCGCATATTTTAATCTTTTGGTGCAAAATAAAAATAGATGGACTCATATAACAATTATCCTTGAATTATCTAGCGATATACCTTCTAGTATTTATGCTTGAAGGTTTTCATTTCATGAAATCCTCTTTCATTCGCATACTTTGGTTTTGAGGCCGAAAGTTTGAATATATAGATTCATTTAACGATTAACCTCGATTATCCTAAAGATACCTCAGTATTTGTGCCGAGGTTTTTAATTTATAAGAAGGTTTTTCATTTATAAATTAGACTTTTGTATTGTTTTTTATCACTTGTATTGTCTTTTATCAATCAAAAAATAAAAATCTTTTTAAACTAAAGTAAAAGTCCTATTCAGTGGAGGCGTAGCCAAGTGGCTAAGGCGATCGGCTGCAGACCGATTATTCTTGGGTTCAAGTCCCAACGCCTCCTCATCATTTTAAGGTTTTCTTTTGAAGATTTTGCCTTATATTTTTCTTATTGACTCTTTAACTTTTCATTTTTCAAGCCGAAAGTTTGAATAGACGGATTATGCAAGGATTAACCTTGACTACTCGCGAGATATCTGGAGCATTTATGCTGAGTTTTTTCAGTCTTTTTTTGAAAACCTTTATAACTAACTCAATATAACTACAACCTTAAAGAATAGACTTTGAAAATTAAGAATACAAGATTAAGAATACTTATTAATAGTTTTAAATGTCTTAACATTTTATTGATAAAAAAGTAGGTTTGAACTAATTGAAATAATCCTTCCTTTTATGTATTAAATATTTTAGTGATAAAAAAATATCATTTAAATGTGTTGAGATATTTATTACGGCTTAAAAATAATTATTATACGTTTATTATGCCTTTGTTATATGTATGGCTTTTGTTATATGTATGGCTTTTGTTATATGTATGGCTTTTGTTATATGTATGGCTTTTGTTATATGTATGACTTTTGTTATATGTATGACTTTTGTTATATGTATGACTTTTGTTATATGTATATTGTATGTGTGTGTTTGTTATATGTTTATAAGAATTATATTCAAATTATATCAGCTGAACTTGTATTACCTGAACTTGTATTACCTGAACTTGTATTAATTAAACTTATATTCAATGAAATTATACTCCATAAACTTATACTCAATGTGTAATACTCAATGTGTATTATATGCTTTGTAAACGTTTGGTAAACTTAGTAAATACATAGTAAATATATGATAAATATATTTAGTAAATATGCAACAAACACTCGGTAGATACTTATTACATACACATTACATACTTGTTACATATTTATTAGACGTAGTAAATATTTATTAAGAAACAATGTAACTGCATGATTTAATTAGGTTTTAAAGATAATAAAGATAATATGTTTAGCTTAATGGTTTAAATTCAAGTAAAAAACAATTTAGAGTGATATTTATGGAATATAAATTACTAAAATCGGAAAAAGGGAAATCATTTTTGTTAAAGGATTTTACAAAAGATTTCTCTACACATCTTGGAATGATCAGAAAAGAAGATTTACTAAAAGCTAAATCTGGGGATATTATTAAGACAAATAAAGGCGAGAAGTTCTTAGTTGAAACCCCTAATTTTTATGACCTTTTTAAAAAAATCAAAAGAAAAGCACAGATTATTACACTTAAAGACATTGGTGCAATAATTGCAAATACCTTAGTTGGCCCACAATCATTTTGCGTGGATGCAGGTAGTGGAACGGGAGCTCTTTGTTGCATTCTTTCAAGATATGTAAAAAAAGTAGTTTCTTTTGATATTAGAAAAGACCACCAAGATATTGCTATTGCAAATGCTAATTATCTGGGGATTGAGAATATACAATTTCGACTTGGCAATATTTTTGAACATGAAAATATTAATGAAAAAGATGTTGATCTTTTAACACTTGATGTAACAACTCCTTGGGAAGCGATAAAAACAGCAGATAAAATCTTAAAAGTTGGTGGTTTTGTTGCATCCTATTCTCCTTCAATAACTCAAAACGAAAGATTTGTTGATCAGATTAATCAATCAAAAACTATAGAATATCAAAAAACTATTGAAATAATAGAAAGGGAATGGGAAGTGGAAGGCCAAAGGGTTTTAAGACCTGTAATGAGAGGAATATTGCATACTGGATTTATATCGTTTGCAAAAAAAATACGTTAACTAATAAGGAAAAATCCAATAACTCAAAAGATTATTAAGATATCTATATTAAAATAAATTTAGTTAGTCTTTATTAAATAAATTCGACTACTCTTTATTGGATTCAAGCAAGTTTAGGAAAAATCCAATAATCAATTTGAATAAAATATACATTTCGGATAAAATATTTACCTTCTGATAAAATAGGTTAAAATTTTCGGGTAGATTTTGTTGTTTTTGTTATTTTTGTTATCAATTTTATGTTATTAATTTCTTGTTAGTATGGTGTTTGCACGATTCAATTGAAGTCTATTTCAGTATCTCCGATAGAAAAATGACTCCTCCCAAGTACTCGAAAAAAAGCACATAGGAGGAGCTCATGGTTGAATTTGTAGCAACAACCATGAAACAGATTATCAGATTCATAAAAAAAGTTTTCGGT
>Ga0208462_1001890_pt1 | contig 12722 bp, 12 predicted proteins | sample AD_SCU001_MetaG_FD_184452 | JGI IMG/M metagenome (GOLD analysis project Ga0208462, IMG submission 184452) | Active sludge microbial communities of municipal wastewater-treating anaerobic digesters from China - AD_SCU001_MetaG (SPAdes) (version 2) | ecosystem: Engineered > Bioreactor > Anaerobic...
TGCCGCAACTTCCCGCTGCCCCGTACTTACTTCGCCTGCGCCATGCGAAAACAATGCGAGGAACCTTGCTACCCCTCTTCTAAGGCCTGCATTGGTCTGATGAAGCCTGAGCGATTTTCCTGAGTCCAAAGCAGCCTTAGGAGCCCCGTATTCCGTTGCTATTTGTAACTTAGCAGCCTGCCTGAGCCAGAAACCTAAAACAGCCTGTGATATGAAAGCATTGAACGTAATCTGGGTGACAAGCCTGCTATTGATGGCGATGTCCTGCAAACAATCCACCCCAGCTGTTGCTGATAAACCTGCGGATGAACAACCTGCCCTCGCTGAACTCACAGCACCTGGCATTTTCAGTGCCGAGATCATGTGGCGGCTGGGCCGTATCAGCGACATCCAGGTGAGCCCGGATGGAAAACAGGTCCTCTTTGGAATAACCCGCTACCGCCTGGATGAAAACAAAGGCAACCGCGACCTGTACTTATTACCGGTGGAAGGAGGTGACATCATCAGACTGACCGACACACCCGGGAGTGAACTCAACGCGAGTTGGCGACCGGATGGACAGAAGATAGGTTACCTCAGCGCCGAAAGTGGCAGCATGCAGCTTTGGGAAATGAACCCCGATGGATCATCGAAAGTCCAAAGATCAGATATCCCGGATGGCATCTCAGGATTCGCATATTCACCCGACATACGGAATATCCTCTACACCAAAGATGTCAAGATCGACAAAACCCCACAGGAGTATCACCCCGACCTCCCTTTATCCAATGCCATGATCATTGATGACATGATGTACAGACACTGGGATCATTGGCATGATTATGCATACAGCCACGTCTTTTTTTCATCCTATGATCCTTCTGTTATGATCAGTGAAGGGACGGACCTGATGCCCGGCGAACCCTTTGATTCACCCATGCTGCCACATGGTGGCCTGGAACAGATCAGCTGGAGTCCGGATGGAAAAGCCATCGCCTATACCTGCAAAAAACTGAAAGGCAAGGCTTATACGCTCAGTACGAACTCCGAAATCTATCTGTACCAACTGGAAGATGGCAGTACGACCAACCTGAGTGAGAATGGCTTTGACGGATATGACTGGGATCCTGTGTTTTCCCCTGATGGCCGTTATCTCGTCTGGCGTTCCATGGAAGAACCAGGATTTGAGGCCGATAAGGAACGGATCATCCTCTACGATATGGCAACAGCCCAGACTACCGATCTGACAGAAGGGTTTGATCAAAGCTCCACACATTACCGTTGGAGCCCTGATGGACAGAAGTTATTCTTTATCAGTGGGATACATGCAACATATCAAATCTATGAGATGGAGCTGGCTACCCGCAAGATCCGTCAGATCACCCAGGGTGACCATGATTATCAGGCCGTTGAGCTGGCCGGTGATGTGCTGATCGGACAGAAGATGAGCATGTCGCTCCCTTCAGAGATTTTCGTGATTGACCCCAACAGCGGAGAAGAGCGCCAGCTTTCCTATGTGAATAAAGAGATCCTGGACAAGCTCACCCTGGCTTCCATTCAGAAAAGATGGATCAAAACTACCGATGGCAAGGAGATGCTCACCTGGGTGATTCTTCCTCCGAATTTCGACTCAACCAAATCCTACCCGGCGCTGCTTTATTGCCAGGGAGGACCACAAAGTGCAGTCAGTCAGTTTTTTAGCTACAGATGGAACTTCCAGATGATGGCCGCAAACGGTTACATCGTAGTCGCTCCCAACCGCCGGGGACTTCCAACATTCGGGCAGGAATGGAATGACCAGATCAGCGGGGATTATGGTGGTCAGAATATCAGGGATTATCTGAGCGCCATCGACGCTGTATCGGTAGAGCCTTACGTTGACAAGGCCAGGCTGGGAGCTGTCGGAGCCAGTTATGGCGGATTCAGCGTCTTCTACCTGGCAAGCCATCATGAAAAACGTTTCTCTGCTTTTATCTCCCACTGTGGTATGTTCAACCTGGAAAGCCAGTACGCTTCAACAGAAGAGTATTTCTTCCCAAATAAGGACCTGGGTGGCGCATATTGGGAAAAACCGCGGCCAAAATCCTATGACTATTCACCACACAGGTTTGTAGACAAATGGGATACGCCTATCATGATCATCCATGGTGGGTATGATTTCCGTATCCCTTACACTGAAAGTTTACAAGCCTTTAATGCCGCCCAACTGAGAGGTGTGCCAAGCCGCTTGCTGTTCTTCCCCGAAGAATCACATTTTGTTTTAAAACCCCAGAACTCCGTGCTCTGGCAAAGGGAGTTCTTCCGCTGGCTGGATCAGTACCTCAAATAACAGAGGATGCTATTCTTTGATGGCGCCGCGTATGCTCAGCACGTGCATGCCTTCTTTGGTATTGTCCAATACCGTTAGCTTTTTGTTGAAAGTGCCACTGTCGGAAGCATCATAGGTAACCGAGATGGTTCCTGTCTTGCCCGGCATGATGGGTTCACGCGGAAAGCTGACCTCGGTGCAACCACAACTGGTCCGGACATTCTTCAGAACCAGGGGCATCTTACCATTGTTGGTAAAAGTGAAATCTACATCCACCGCCTTGTTCTTCTGTATGGTTCCCAGGTCAACGACATCCTTTTCGATGTAAAATACAGGATGCGTTGCACTGCTTTCCACCGTTGGTTGAGGCTGGATACGAGCAGGCTGTGACATCAGCAAGCCAAGCGGGAGGGTTACCAGAACGACAAGCGCAATATACCGTTTCATATTTTTTCAGCTTTTTTTCTTCTATTTTTCCCTGCAAAAATAAGGCCATTATTAATCTACCTTTGTTAAAATAGCTTAATGATGGATAGTTGAAGCGCTGGAACCAGTCATTCATTGACGCATTAAGGTAATCACCGGCATCAGGTCCTGCATTTCTATCATTAATCAAAGCATTAAATATTAATACCTTACAAATGGATTGGATTTGGATCGTCTCTGGAGCTGTGATGGTGCTCATAGGCATTGCCGGAGCAGTGGTTCCCGTTTTACCTGGCCCCCCTCTCGCCTATCTTGGCTTATTATTGCTGCAGCTGACGGAAAAAGCACCCTTTTCTGAACGGTTCCTGATTAACTGGGCTGTGGTAACCATCCTCGTCACGGTTCTGGATTACGTTGTACCTGTATGGGGGACAAAACGCTACGGAGGAAGTAAGAAAGGAGTTTGGGGCAGTACCCTGGGATTGATCGCCGGGCTTGTATTCTTCCCGCCTGTTGGTATCATCATTGGTCCTTTTATAGGTGCCCTAGTCGGGGAATTGATTGAAGGCAAAACAAGGGATCAGGCCATACGTGCAGCTTTTGGTTCTTTCATCGGATTTCTGGCAGGCACTTTCATGAAACTGGCCGTCTCACTCATCCTCGCCTATCATTTTGTTGCTGCGCTGATATAAAACCATATAACCTGTTCGTTCCCGACAATTTGCGGATGCTGGCAAAGAAACGTAATATTGCCACATGAAGAAAACACCTCTTATCCCAAGGGTGAGCATCATCATCTGTGTCCTGAATGAGGAGGATAACGTCCTCCCACTCGCGGGGCAGATCCAGGAAGCCATGCAAGCGGAAAATTATGAAGTGCTATTCGTGGACGATGGTTCTACTGATGCCACCGCAAAACGGGTGATGTCTATTCAGCATCCCGCTTTCCGCCTGATATCCCTCAATAAGAATTATGGTCAGAGTTCGGCACTGGCTGCAGGCATTGAATATGCCAGGGGAGAATATATCGTAACGATGGACGGAGACCTGCAAAACGATCCGGCTGATGTACCCCAAATGCTTGAAATGGCAGAGGCCGGGAACTGGGACATCGTGGCCGGGATCCGGACCAACAGGCAGGACGGTATGCTGCTGCGTAAGATACCCAGCCGCATTGCCAATGCCATTATCCGAAAGACGACAGGGGTTAAGATGAAAGACTATGGCTGTACACTCAAAGTATTTCGGAGTGAGACCGCCAAGGGGCTGGGATTATATGGGGAACTCCACCGCTTCATACCTGTATTGGCCAGCTTCGATGGTGCCAGTATCACACAGATGGATGTCCGCCACCACGCCCGTAAATTCGGCAAATCCAAGTATGGCATCGGGCGGACACTCAGGGTAGTCAGCGACCTCCTGCTCATGCTCTTTCTGAAAAAATACCTCCAGAAACCTATGCACCTTTTTGGAAGCAGTGGACTGGTTATTTTTGGTTTGGGAGCCATCATCGATATCTATATGCTGATATTGAAGATACTGGGTCATGATATCTGGGGAAAACCCCTCCTGCTCCTCGGGGTCCTGCTCACCCTGGCCGGCCTGCAGATCATTACCGTAGGACTAATCCTGGAAGTGCTCACACGTACCTATTTCGAATCTCAGAATAAGAAACCCTACAAGGTTCGTTTTATCAGTCCGGATGCAAAAGCAGAGATGGTGGAAAATCCTTAAGCTGGTCCTGAAAGCCGGGGTGACCATCCTCGCCCTCTGGTTCGTTTTCAGCCGGATTCCCTTGCACGATGTTGCCAAAGAGGCAGGCAAAGCCAGTGTGGGCTGGCTGATCATCGCCACCCTCCTGTTCATCCTCTCCAAATTCTTTTCAGCCCTGAGACTGAATGTTTTTTTTCAGGCTGCCGGTATCCGGATCAGCCATGCCATTAACCTCAGGTTATACCTGCTCGGCATGTTTTATAACCTCTTTCTCCCTGGCGGGATTGGCGGCGATGGATATAAGCTCTACTGGATTAAGAAACGAACCGGACAGGAAATCAAGCGTATCTTCTGGAGCCTTATGAGCGACCGGCTGAGCGGCCTGCTGGCCCTGTTCGTGCTGACCATCAGTGGCATATACCTCACACCCCTCTCCGGACAAGGATTCGCCACCTGGATATGGCTACTCATCCCTCTGTCTGGCGTTACGGCTTTACTCCTGCTTAAGAAATTCCTGCCATACTTTGCACCTGTCTTTGCCAGAACCAGCCTGCTCTCTCTTGGTGTGCAACTGTCCCAGGTCCTCTCGGCCATGGCCTTGCTGATGGCCTTGCAGGTGGAGCACCATTTTGCTTCCTATATCTTTCTATTCCTCGTTTCCTCCATTGCTGCCAGCCTTCCTATCACCATCGGTGGGGCGGGTTCACGGGAGATCGTTTTTGTTCTCGGTGCTGAGTGGTTGCATTTAGACACAAGTATTTCTCTCACCATCAGCCTGTTATTCTTTTCAATCACTGTCCTGGTCTCCCTGACAGGTCTGTACCTGATGCTGCGCCCAGGAAAACTAAGCTATGAGGCGGACGCGCTCCATCCATGAGTCAGCCCTGAGTGAATCCGTTGGCTTTGCTTATCTTTGAACTTATGAAATGGCCCGGGGGATCTCTGAATCATAACATCACCAACCGGCATCTGTGGATGCTGGTGATACTGTTGCTACCTCCGGCCCTGCTCATCAACCTCGGATTGGCCCCATTCTCCAGTGACGAACCCATCAGGGTTACCGTTGCCATGGAAATGATCCTGTCAGGACAGTATTTTTTTCCTACCCTGGCCGGACTTCCGTATTATAATAAACTCCCACTTTTCAACTGGATCGTGGCAGCCCTCTTTCGGCTCAGCGGAAGCTGGCATGAGGTGGTTCCCAGATTATATAATGTGTGTGTACTGCTGGTCTATGCAGGCGTCATCTACCTTGCCTTCAGAAAACAACTGGGAAAACAGGTAGCATCATTGACAGCATTAGCCCTGGTTACCACGGGCGACATCCTGTTCTGGGATTCTCTGCTCGGCCTGATCGATATCACATTCTCCCTCCTGATGTTCATGATGTTCATGGCCATCTTTGCCGCTGCATCCAAACCCAGGCCAGGCGTGTACTATCTGGCTGCATACCTACTGGCATCATTGGGTTTTATGATGAAGGGATTACCCTCACTAGTATTCCTGGGCCTCACATGGATCGCCCTTGCCATCTCAATCAGGTCATGGAAACCTTTGTTACGTCTGAACCACCTGTATGGCATCTTCTTGTTCCTGTTGATATTGGGAGCTTATGCCCTGGTCTATAGCCGCTATAATGACCCGGGCATGTACCTCAGCATCATCTGGCGTGAATCCAGTCAGCGTACCGTTATGAACCATGGCTGGTGGAATACCTTCAGCCATTTGTTCACTTTTCCTTTTACTATCGGATACCACTTCCTGCCCTGGACTTTATGGCTGGTCGTATTCACGCTGAGTTCAGCCCGCAAGTACGTTAAAGAACAGTCATTGCTGCGCTTCCTGCTTCTTACACTGGGTATAAACATCGTGCTATACTGGACCTCGCCTGAGATGCATCCACGCTACCTGCTAATGCTACTACCTCTGGGACTGGCTCTGATCATGGGGCCAATGCTCAGCCTTAAGCCGCTGAATGAGAGATTACTGAAGTTTTTACTGATTACCGGACGTATATTTGCCCTGATGGCGCTCCTTTCCATCCCTTCTTTATACCTTTATTTTATTTATTATCAAGACTTTACACCCTCACCCTGGTTGTTCAGCCTGTTGATTCCAGCCCTATTCCTGATCTTTCTGTTCCAGAAGCAGGATATCTTCAGGACAGGCATACTGATTGCACTGAGTGTGCTGATTATCCGTATAGCATTCAACCTCACTGTGTTGCCGCAGCGGGAGATGCACAATCAGGATCTTGCACTGAAGGAAGCAGCAGAAGAAGTGGCCAGGGCCACCCAGGGTAAAACGTTGTATCTGGCATGGAATACCCAGATCCATGAGTTGACGCTGGCCTATTTCACCCGGGAACGGAGGGAGATCCTGGCCAGGCATCACCCGGAGCATGTCCCCGGCACCTGGTATGTCTCAGATGCCCCCATGTTGGGGAAAATGGACCGTAAGCGCATTCCTTATGAGGTAATACAAACCTTCCCGACCCGATACTACAGTAAACCTGTCACCTTATATCTGGTACAAATACAACCATAAGCCATGGATATACTGAGTCCGGATAAACTGTCCGATCTGAAAAACCACGCCAGGGAGATCAGGGTGAATGTCATCCGCAGCCTGACAGAAGCCGGTTCAGGCCATACCGGCGGTTCACTGGGCCTTGCTGATATTTTTACCTTTCTATACTTTCATAGCTTGCGTCATCATCCAGATGACCCTTACTGGGCTGAACGTGACAGGCTGATCCTCTCCATCGGCCATGTGGCACCGGTATTGTATGCGAGCCTGGCGCAGGCCGGCTATTTCCCAAAGGAAGAGCTACTTGGACTCCGAAAGCTCGGGTCACGGCTACAGGGTCACCCCGGCAGAGATCATGGCCTTCCCGGCCTTGAGCTCTCCGCCGGATCGCTCGGGCAGGGCCTTTCCGTCGCTGTCGGCATGGCACTGGCTGCCCGTATGGATAACACTGACTGGCGGGTGATCTGTGTGATGGGAGATGGCGAATTACAGGAAGGAAGCATATGGGAGGCTGCCATGAGTGCCGCACACCACAAACTGGATAAGCTCATTGGCATCGTCGACCGCAACCACTGTCAGATCGACGGAAAAACAGCCGATGTCATGGAGCTGGAGCCATTGGCAGATAAATGGAAAGCTTTCGGATGGGATGTTTTCTTCTGCAACGGCCATGATTTTCAGGATATGGCCAGGGTCTGGGATCAAATCACAACGAAGGAAGCCAGGCGCCCATCCGTCATTCTCGCTGAAACCCTGATGGGTAAAGGAATCAGCCATATTGAAGGAGATTACCGCTGGCATGGCAAAGCGCCCAGTCCGGCTGAAAGAGATTCATTTATTGCAGAAATCCAGTCATCATGAATCCAGCATTTAATGTAAGAGATATGCGCCCCACCCGTGCCGGTTTTGGCGAAGGGGTGCTCGAAGCCGCCCGGATGGAGCCACGGGTAGTTGGTCTTGGCCTGGACATCACCGCTTCCGTCGGCATGAATCTCTTTGCAGGGGAATGTCCAGATCGTTTCTTCAGTTTAGGCATCGCCGAGCAAAATGCCATGGCTGTCGCAGCCGGTCTTGCGTTATGCGACAAGATACCGGTATTGTCCACCTATGCCGTCTTTTCTGCCTTCCGCTCAGCGGATCAGCTCAGGATATCAGTCTGTTACAACAACCTGCACGTCATCGTTGGCGGGGCGCATGCCGGCATCAGTGTAGGGCCCGATGGGGCCACCCATCAGGCCCTGGAAGATCTTGCCATTGTAAGGACCCTGCCCAACATGACCGTATTGTCACCCTGTGATGCTACCCAGGCAAGGCTTGCCACCCTGGCGGCCATCCTGGATCTTTCCGGTCCGGTATACATCCGTTACGGCAGGGAGGCCGTACCGGATTTCACCTCGCCAGATATGCCGTTTGTTCCCGGACAGGCACAGTTACTCGCTTCCGGAAGGGATGTATTGATCGTGGCCACAGGCCATATGGTATGGGAAGCCCTTCAGGCTGCTCGGCAGGTTTTTGAAGAACTGGGCATCCATGCCAGTGTTCTCAACATGCACACCATCAAGCCCATCGACAAAGACACGCTCATTGCCCTTGCCCGGGAATGTGGCACCGTTGTGACCGCTGAGGAACATCAGGTGACGGGCGGGCTTGGGAGTGCTGTGGCCGAGGTCCTGGCAACCCACTGCCCACTGCCTGTGGAAAGGGTGGGTATGCCGGACATCTTCGGAGAATCCGGTCCGCCTGAGCAGTTGATGCAAAAGTATGGGTTGGACAGTCAGGGTATTGTTCACGCCATTCATCGTGCCATGGCACGCAAGACCTCCGGCGCTATTCTCGCATCTTACTGACAAAGTTGCCTGCACCGCTGTCAATGGCATTCATCGCCCGGGCAAAGACGCCTTTGAAATCTTCAGGCTGGCGGATGAATAATTCTACGGTAACCCATACATTGTCCTTGAAGCTGTATACCTTGGTCACCTTCGTTTTGGCATTGGAGGCATCGCAGGCCACAATGACCTTGGCGCGCTCCTCTTCACTTTCGATTTCCCAGATATTGGGCAGGATTATGGTGAAGAACTCCATATCCGTCTCCTGGACCAGGATGAAATAGGTTCGGCCTTCCCGTTTGAACTTCACATCACCGTCATCATCGACTTCCGGTTTATATCCTTCATCTTTGAGGAAGTTGACATACATCTGCTGAAGTTGCTTCTTGCTATACTCTTTGGATTTCCCCTGAGCAAACGTCAGGCCACTACTGATGAAGGCCATAAGCAGTAATACGATACTGATCCGCACAGTCCTTTGCATAATGTTCTGATTTAAATGTTTTATTAAATATGACTTTGAGTGTCAATACTACGTCTTTCAGCGATAACAAACAAATTCGAAATGCGATTCGGTGTAGTTTATTCATTCCTCTAACAAGCAAAGGAGACAAATATTGCATTTATGCATATTTTCTATCTCAGTCAGATCCCTTTCCAAAAAAATATTCAATCATACTTTTTGCCATAAAGAATATTGTTCATACCTTTGCAGCCCTTTTAATAGCGTAATCGTTTAATAACCTAAGAAAGAGAGCGACATTTATGATCATTGTTCCTGTAAAAGAAGGAGAGAACATTGAAAGGGCGCTGAAGAAACTCAAGCGCAAATTCGAGAAGACGGGTGTTATCCGGGAGTTGAGGGAGCGTCAGAAGTTCACCAAGCCATCCATTAAGCAGCGTGAACAGACCCTCAAAGCCATCTACATAGAGAAGATCAAGCGTTCGAAGGATAATTGATTCCCTGGCTACCTTGATTAGCCTTGTGAGGAGAAATTTGGTTTCGGCAAAATAAATGCTTATATTTAAGCGTTAAATTTGTCAGCATACCGGGTTTCTCCTAATATTTTTTGTGGGGATGGCAATTTGGGAACAATTTCTTAGGTTTATTCGGGATCAAAAGCGCTACGCGCCGCATACAGTAGCTGCCTATCAGAACGACCTCAGCCAGCTTTTTGCATACCTGTCGGACGCCTATAATATAGACGATCCGGCTCTTGTTCGTCCTGAGCACATACGGTCGTACCTGGTAGAGATGCTGGACAAGGGTTTGAGCCGGCGCAGTGTCTTGCGCAAGATGAGTGCCATCAAATCCATGTATCAATATCTGGTCCGGCACCATGGTTACCAGAACAATCCTGCACGGCTGGTGGTATTGCCCAAGGCCGGCGTCGACCTGCCCCATTTTCTGCCCAGGGAGAACATGATGAAACTGCAGTCGATGCTGCCGGAGGGCGAAGTTTATGCTGAGGCCAGGGACCGTATGATCATCCTTTTATTCTATGGCAGTGGCATCCGGGTTTCGGAATTATGCGGGTTGAACATATCTGACCTGGACATCAAGCGCCAAACATTACGAGTGATGGGCAAGCGCAGCAAGGAACGGGAGGTTCCTTTCGGTCCTGTACTTGCAGGCGCGCTGGATTCATACCTGAGCATGCGCAGTCTGGAGACCGGGGATGCCCTGCCCCTATTTTTAACGAACCGGGGCAACCGGGTTTATCCGCGCATGATATATAATATTGTATATTCGTGGTTAAGTCTGGTCACGACCCAGCAGCGCAGAGGTCCGCATACGCTCCGGCACACCTTTGCCACACATATGTTAGACAATGGAGCAGATCTTAACGCGATCAAAGAGATCCTGGGTCATGCCAGTCTGGCAGCCACCCAGGTTTATACTCATAATACCATTGAGAAGTTAAAGAAGGTACATCAACAGGCCCATCCCAGGGCTTAAAAAAAAGGAGGTACACATGAAAGTCAACATCAATGCCGTAAGGTTTAAGACCGACAAGAAGCTGGAGGATTTCATCACTGAGAAGGTGAGTAAGCTGTCGCATCAATATGATGGCATCATGGGCAGTGAGGTTACCTTGCGCCTGGATACACACAATACTGTCAGGACCAAAATAACAGAAATACGATTAATGGTCAAGGGTTACGACCTATTTGCCAAGAAGGAGAGTGATTCATTTGAGGAAGCCACGGACACGGCTGTAGAGGCCATCCGTCGCCAGTTGAGGCGTCACAAGGAAAAAATCCGTGGTGTATAAATTTTTCCTAAAAATTATTTGGCGTACAACAAATCTTTAATACCTTTGCAGTCCCTTTTAAACGAGGGACTGTTTTTTTGTGCCTTGACAAGGTGAATCGCCTATGTAGCTCAGTTGGTAGAGCAGCTGATTTGTAATCAGCCGGTCGGCGGTTCGAGTCCGTCCATAGGCTCACGTTCTTTACAAGATTGATCTATCAGTATTCCGGGGAGATTCCAGAGCGGTCAAATGGGGCAGACTGTAAATCTGTTGGCGGACGCCTTCGGAGGTTCGAATCCTCCTCTCCCCACGATTATCATCAGCGGAAATAGCTCATCTGGTAGAGCGACAGCCTTCCAAGCTGTAGGTGGCGGGTTCGAGTCCCGTTTTCCGCTCCAAGCCATTGTAGCTCAGGGGTAGAGCACTTCCTTGGTAAGGAAGGGGTCACGAGTTCAATTCTCGTCAATGGCTCGACTTTTATAATGAATAAAGGTTCGCTGCTTAATCCAAATCTGAAAACTAATATGGCAAAGGAAAAATTCGATCGTTCCAAACCACACGTAAACGTTGGAACCATTGGGCATGTTGACCACGGTAAGACGACCCTGACGGCCGCCATTACCCTGATCTTATCCGAAAAGGGACTCTCTGAGTACAAATCATTCGACTCAATCGACAACGCCCCTGAGGAAAAAGAAAGAGGTATCACCATCAATACGGCCCACGTTGAATACCAAACAGAAAACCGTCACTATGCACATGTCGACTGTCCCGGACACGCTGACTACGTGAAGAACATGGTTACGGGTGCTGCCCAGATGGATGGTGCCATCGTTGTGGTTGCCGCCACCGACGGCCCCATGCCTCAGACCCGTGAGCACATCCTGCTCGCACGTCAGGTGGGTGTACCCAGGATCGTAGTCTTTATGAACAAATGTGACATGGTCGACGATGAGGAGCTTCTCGACCTCGTTGAGATGGAAATTCGTGAGCTGCTCAGTTTCTATGAATTTGACGGTGACAATACCCCCGTCATCCGTGGCTCAGCCCTGGGCGCCCTGAACAAGGAGCCGAAGTGGGTTGATAAGCTCATGGAACTCATGGAAGCCGTTGATACTTTCATCCCGCTGCCTCCGCGCGATGTGGACAAGGCCTTCCTCATGCCTGTGGAAGACGTGTTCTCCATCACCGGACGCGGTACCGTGGCTACCGGCAGGATCGAAACAGGTGTTATCAACACCGGCGACCCTGTGGAAATCATCGGGCTGGGTGCTCACAAGCTGAAGAGCGTTGTGACCGGGGTTGAAATGTTCCGTAAGATCCTCGATCGTGGTGAGGCTGGTGACAACGCCGGTCTGCTGCTTCGCGGTATCGACAAGGATGAGATCCGCCGCGGTATGGTTATCGCCAAGCCGGGTAGCATCACCCCGCATACCAAGTTCGTGGCTCAGGCCTACGTTCTGAAGAAAGAAGAAGGTGGCCGTCATACCCCCTTCCATAACAAATACCGTCCCCAGTTCTACTTCCGTACAACAGACGTTACCGGTGAGGTGATTCTGCCACAGGGCGTGGAAATGGTAATGCCGGGTGACAACCTGAGCTTCGAAGTGCATCTCATCTCTGAGATCGCTATGAGCAAGGGTCTTCGGTTCGCTATCCGTGAAGGCGGACGTACCGTTGGTGCCG
>Ga0208462_1001891_pt1 | contig 12722 bp, 7 predicted proteins | sample AD_SCU001_MetaG_FD_184452 | JGI IMG/M metagenome (GOLD analysis project Ga0208462, IMG submission 184452) | Active sludge microbial communities of municipal wastewater-treating anaerobic digesters from China - AD_SCU001_MetaG (SPAdes) (version 2) | ecosystem: Engineered > Bioreactor > Anaerobic >...
AATCCCTGAATACTTAAAGCCCGGAACTCCGCGGATTGTTGTTGAAACAGCACCGCCATCTGCATATATTGATTACCACAAACGGTATCAATAATGTGTAAGGTATCTTGCTGAACTAAATCCGGAGGCTTGATCTCCCGATCCCATCCCCTTCTTATATCCCTGTATAGCAACACAATAACAGCCAGAAGACTGATGAGGAAAAGTATTCTCCAAATAATTGAGGCCTTATAGGCCTCGTTGGCACGGCTTTCCATGTTGATCGGTTTAACCGCAAAAATACGTGCTTCCGGCTTAGGGTGTAGGCGGAGTGTTACGGAAAATTCCTCCATTAACCAGAAAGGCCCGGTCGGTTTCCCGGCCAGGCCTATCCAGGCAAGGGGCAGGTTGTTTATTTACCTGTGAAGAGATCCTTCACTTCATAAGTCTTTTCTCTTTCAGCCGCCACCTTCAACCATTCGGGCACGATGGTTTGCAGGAAGACCGCCTTGTCTTTCTCATAGGTCTCCATATCCAGTCCAATGAAGGCCTGCGCTTTGGCTTTGGTAGAAATATCAGGATAAGGAACCATCTCGTTGTGTCCGAGAGAAGCGAGTAGGCGGGCCAGTTTGAGTCTTCCTTCCTGGATGATGACCATTCCGGAGGAGATGATGCGGGCTGTTTCGACAGGAGCATGGAAAGAAGCGCCATGGCTGGCGGCGGCAAAATCCCAGCGCCATTGTGCATGGCGGATGGATTTGAGGATATCCTTCATCTGGACCTCGGTCGCACCCAGATCCCAGGCTTTCTTGGCCTCAACATGGGCAAATACCAACATTTCCTCCAGTTTATCTCTGTTTTCCAATATCTTATCCTGACGGGAATAGACATCTGCAAGGAGTTGTTCTTTGCTTTCGCGATGACAAACCTGGCAGGAGCTGGCAATATTGTTCAAGGGGCTTTGGATGTGATGATCCGTAAACTTTTGTCCACCCTCACTACGATAGGGCATATGACAATCTGCGCAGGAAACCCCACGGCTGGCGTGCGTCCCCAACAGATAGATCTCGTAATCGGGGTGTTGCGCCTTCAGCATGGGTGCGCGGCTCAGGGAATGGGTCCAGTCAGCGAATTCAATATTATCATAATAGGCCTCCATTTCTTCAACGGAGAAGCCCTTATCCCACGGGAAGGTGAGATAACTGACCCCTTCCACCACTTTTTTATTGAAATAATATTCAACATGGCATTGGGCGCATACCAGGCTACGCATTTCCTGGTGAGTGGCTTTGGTAATGTCCCTGCCCTGGCGTTCAAAAGCTTCGATGAGGCCAGGTCTGGAAATCCTGAGGTTCATGGTGTTGGCATCATGACAATCAGCACAGCCAATGTGATTGACCACTTCAGAGCCTTTCGTTTCCCAGGTACCGCGGTAGAATTCAGCTATACCAAGTTCATTCATCAGTCGCGGCACATCCGGGCTTTTGCAGGTCCAGCATGTATTGGGTTGCGGACTGGGTTTGCCATCCATGGGAGCACCGACCCTTAAAGAATTGTAGACATCCGTCACGGCATAGTAATGCCCCCTGCCCTGGTTATAATCACGGGAAAAGAGGTATCCAGCCCAAAGCACCACCATACGCGGGTTGACTTCCAGCATATCGATCAGGGCACCGCCGTTATGCTTGCTGATAAAGGAGGTATCGGCAGTCCGCATATAGGATTCATATTCTTTGGGGAAGTTCTTACCCCAGATCTCATTGCGGGGTTCAAACTGGCTGTATTTCACCTGTGGGTTGAACACCACAGCGGCTTCAGCCCTTCTTTCCACGATGCTGGAGGCGAGGAGACCAAGGAGGAATACGACAACCACAGTGGCCAGGAACAGCAGCCATCCAAGCCAGGGTTTTGACCGGATTTGTTCAGCAATAGGTTTCATTTGTGTCGGTTTTGGTATGGTTACATTATTTGGTTTTCATTACACGTTGCAGCCATGGTGGTACGACCGTCTCCGGCAGTGGGACACGGGCATTGGGGACGCTGGAGAGGCTGTTTACCCTGCCATGGGGTGTTTCACGGTGGCATTCCCAGCATACCCGGTCTGTCCGGCCGGCATGAACCTGATCGGTATAATTCAGCACCTTACCGTCTGTAATCAGGTGTTCGTGGCAACGGATGCAGTTTTTCTGAACAGCCCGCTTACCAGCGCTTTTGATAAAGATCACCTGCGGTTCGGCCCGGAGCGTGAAGATCGTGGCATGACGCAAGCCATCCATGGCTTTAAAATAATAGTGACTAAAGACATTGTTATGGGGCACATGGCAATCATTACAGGTTGCCCATTCGCGGTGTGAGCTATGACTCCATGTGGCATACTGAGGCGCCATGAGATGGCAGTTCACACAGGTCGCCGGGTCTTCAGAGAGATAGGAATGTGCCTTGGCGGCATAAAAGGTAAAGGCTGCCAATCCGGTGAAGATGGCGAGTACGATCAGGACAGGGAAGCGCCAGGCTGGTGGCGGCATCAGACGTCGAAATATATTTCCTGCCATAATTTTCTGGGCTTAACAAAAGAAATGAAGTACTTCTATGCGAAAATATACATTTTCCAACATAAAAACAATGGGTTCTAAAAAATCAGGCCCGGAAATCGCGTGGACTTCCGGGCCTAAGGCATAACAACCAATTATCCGTCTATTCAGTATAATCCAGGCTGGCAAGGCGTTTGTAACTGTTGTGCCGCCAGCGGGCATTCTCTTCTGCAGCCTTGAACAATTCGCCGGCTACTTCAGGGAAGGCCTTTTTGAGGGAGGTATACCTGACTTCGCCATTGAGGAATTCCTGGAACTTGGACCAGTCTGGTTCCTTGGAATCCAACACGAACGGATTCTTACCTTCTTTTTCCAGCATGGGGTTGAAGCGGTAGAGTGACCAGTAGCCTGCTTCAACCGCCCGCTTGGTCTCATCCTGTGTCTGGGCCATGCTGGCGCGCAGACCATGGTTGATACAAGGGGCATAGGCGATGATCATGGAAGGACCGGGGTAGGATTCTGCCTCTTTGACAGCCTTGAGGAACTGTGACTGGCTTGCACCCATGCCCACCTGAGCCACATACACATAACCATAGGTCATGGCCATGGCACCAAGGTCTTTTTTCCTGATCCGTTTCCCGCCGGCTGCGAATTTAGCCACGGCTCCAACAGGTGTTGCCTTGCTGGCCTGGCCACCCGTATTGGAATATACTTCCGTATCCATGACCAGGATATTGACATCCTCACCGGAGGCCAGCACATGATCCAGTCCACCGAACCCGATGTCATAGGCCCAGCCGTCACCACCGAAGATCCAAACCGATTTCTTGATGAGGTAGTTCTTCAGATCGAGGATGTGGGCAGCCACCTCATGTTTTTCCTTTTCGAGGATGGGGAGGAGTCTTGCCGTGACATCTTCTGAACCCTGGGCATCTTCCTTGGCAGCAATCCATTCCTCAAAGATGGCTTTGGTTTCAGGTGCCACAGCTTTCATGTTTTCACTCATCAGGCGGGCAATCCGTGTCCTGATCTTATTGACGCCTGTGGCAATACCATATCCAAACTCGGCATTGTCTTCGAAGAGTGAGTTAGCCCAGGCTACCCCTTTACCATTCTTTTTACTGGCACAATAGGGTGTTGCCGGTGCCGATCCGCCCCAGATGGAGGAACATCCCGTCGCATTGGCTACGATCATGCGTTCGCCAAACAACTGCGTGATCAATTTAACATAAGGAGTCTCACCACAGCCGGCGCAGGCGCCGCTGAATTCCATCAGCGGTTGGGCAAACTGGCTGTTCTTAACGCTCTGATCCCTGGGGACAACATCATCTTTATAAGTAATATGGTCCACAAAATGATTCCAGCGGTTCGTTTCTTCGAGCTGGTCGCCGAGCGGTTTCATGACCAAAGCCTTGTCTTTGGTGGGACATACTTCCGCACAATTCTCACATCCGGTACAGTCGAGCGGACTTACCTGGATGCGGTACTGCAAGGTGCCAAACGACTTGGCTGGTATGGCCTGGAGCGTGGCTGTCCCTTCAGGGAGGCTTTTCATCTCCTCTTCATTGATCAGGAAAGGACGGATACAGGCATGCGGGCAGACATAAGCGCACTGGTTACACTGAATACAGTTTTCCGGTATCCATTCGGGAACGTTTACCGCGATACCCCGCTTTTCGTATGCTGTAGTTCCGGCGGGCAGTGTTCCGTCTTCCCTCCCCAGGAAGGCGCTCACCGGCAGATCATCCCCTTTCAGGTGGTTGATCGGATCAAAGACATTTTTGATGAAATCGGGGACATCCCCTTCATCATTTTTCGTCACAACCTCCAGATTTGCCCATTCAGCAGGTACTTCGACGTGTATAACTGCACTGCCCCTATCGATAGCAGCATTGTTCATCTTCACGATCATTTCCCCCTTACGCCCATAGGTCTTGTAGATGGCGTCCTTCATTTCTTTCTCGGCCAGTTCATAAGGGATGACCTCTGACACTTTGAAGAAGGCCGCCTGCATAATGGTATTGGTCCGGTTGCCCAGTCCAATCTCCTCCGCAATCTGGGTGGCATTGATGATATAGAATGCGATGTTGTTCTTGGCCAGATACTTCTTCATATGGTCCGGAAGGCGGCGCTTGGTCTCTTCTTCGTCCCAGATGGAGTTAAGCAGGAAGGATCCACCCGGTTTCAGGCCTTTGAGCATGTCATATTTTTCCAGGTAGGCCGGCACGTGACATGCAACAAAATCAGGTGTATTGACCAGATAAGGTGATCGGATGGGTTGATCTCCAAAGCGCAGGTGAGAGGTGGTGATACCGCCTGACTTCTTGGAGTCGTATGCAAAGTATGCCTGGCAGTATTTGTCCATGGCATCCGCGATGATCTTGATAGAATTCTTATTGGCCCCCACTGTACCGTCTGCACCGATACCATAAAACTTAGCTTCGAAGGTTCCTTTGGGGACAACGCTGATATCCGGCAGCAGTGGCAGCGAGGTGAATTTTACATCATCCACAATACTGATGGTGAACTGGTTCTTAGGTTCCGGAAGCTTCATATTCTCAAAAACAGAAAGAATATGAGCCGGGGTAGTATCCTTCGAGCTCAGACCATAGCGACCGCCCACGATAAGGGGGGCATTGGCAGCACCATAGAACAGGTCTTTGACATCGAGGTAAAGCGGCTCGCCGTTGGCGCCCAACTCCTTGGTGCGGTCGAGGACAGTGATCCGCTTGACCGATGACGGCATGGCACGGAAGAAATACTTGGCTGAGAAAGGCCTGTAGAGGTGGACCGCGATCAGGCCGACTTTTTCACCTTTGGCCATGAGGTAATCGATGACCTCACGGATCGTATCCGTGATAGAGCCCATGGCGATGATGATGTTATCAGCTTCGGGATCTCCGTAATAATCAAAGGGATGATATTCCCTGCCGGTGATGGCCGCCATTCTTTGCATCTGGGCTTCCACTTCATCGGCAATTTTATCATAGAAATGGCTGTTGGCCTCTCTGGCCTGGAAGAAGATATCCGGATTCTGGGCTGTTCCGCGTGTAAAAGGATGCTCAGGGTTAAGGGCATTATCCCTGAATCGCTGGATTGCCTGCCAGTCCACCAGCTCTCTCATCTGCTCCACCGTTGGTGCCTCAACTTTCTGGACCTCGTGAGAGGTGCGGAAGCCGTCGAAGAAATGGAGGAAGGGGATACGCGTTTTGATAGCAGTGAGATGGGCAACTGCTGCCAGGTCCATGATTTCCTGGACGCTACCTGTCGCCAGCATGGCGAATCCGGTCTGTCGGGTTGCCATGACATCGCTATGGTCGCCGAAAATGGACAGGGCATGTGTGGCCACAGTACGGGCGCTGACATGAAAGACAGCCGGCAGCAGTTCTCCTGCAATCTTGTACATATTGGGGATCATGAGCAGCAGCCCCTGTGAAGCAGTGTAGGTGCTTGTGAGGGCCCCCGCCTGCAATGCACCGTGGACAGCACCGGCTGCGCCACCTTCTGATTGCATCTCGCGAACCTCCACCGTTTCCCCAAAAATGTTTTTCAGGCCATTGGCCGACCATTCATCCACGAATTCGGCCATATTGGACGAAGGTGTAATGGGATAAATGCAGGCAACTTCGCTGAACATATAAGCGATATGCGCGGCAGCATAATTGCCTTCACACGTGACGAAATTCTTCTTTTTCATGGTATTGTATGTAAGTTAAAACCTGTTGGTGATCGTGCTCAAATTTCCTGCGAAATTAAGGGAATTGAAGCAATTTATGAAGGAAGAGCGGGTGCGGAGGACTAGTTATCAGTTATTTAAATTGATTATAAATTAAAAACGATCCCATGATCAAAGCCCGCTTAAGGACCTTATGTATCGTATCATTCTGTTGTTTGGTTATCTTTGTAATGTCATGGATCATATCTGCGACATAAATCAACCGTCTCTTAACTTAAACGATATAAGGCTATGGTAGACCTTCAGACCCATTATCTGGGCATTAAGCTCAAGAACCCCATCATTGTTGGGGCATGTAATTTATCCACCGACACCGGTAACCTGCAAAAAATGGAGGCTGCCGGCGCCGCCGCTGTGGTCTATAAATCCCTTTTCGAAGAGCAGATACAACTGGAAGACCTGCAGATGGAAATGGACATGCAGGACTACAACGACCGCAATGCGGAAATGATCAGCCTCTTTCCTGATATTTCTCATGCGGGGCCAAGGGAGTACCTGCACAACCTGAAACAGGCCGTCGCTGCTGTCGATATCCCTGTCTTTGCCTCCATCAATGCCGTGGATAGCGGTTCCTGGGTGGAGTATGCCAAAGAAGTCGCAGAGACCGGCGTTGCCGGACTGGAATTGAATCTGTTTCAGGGCGCAGCCGGCCCTGACAAGGACGAAGCCGCCATTATTGATGAGCAAATCCGCATCATCAGGGATATCAAGGCGACCATACAGATCCCGGTGAGCGTCAAGATCAGTCCGTATTATACCAATACTGAAAAAGTCATTCATGAGATGGACAGGGCCGGCGCTGATGGCTTTGTATTGTTCAACCGTATGTTTGAACCCGATATCGATGTAGACAGTGAAAAACATCATTTCCCCTACAACCTCAGCAACCCTGAAGACAAGCGCCTGGCGCTGCGTTATGCCGGTCTGCTGCACACCGAAATCGGATCCTCGATATGCACCAGTGGCGGTATCTTTAGCGGCAAAGACATCGTGGCACTCATCCTCGCCGGCGCCGACGCCGTACAGGTGGTCAGCGCACTCTACAAGTTCAAGATATCACACATCCGCAATATGCTGCTTGAAATGGAAGACTGGATGGAGTCCAAAGGCTATACCAGCATTGATGACTTCAGGGGGAAACTGTCCCGCTTCAACAGCAATGATCCCTATGCCTATAAACGCGCTCAGTACATTGATATCCTGATGAAATCATCCGAAATCTTCAGGAAATACCCAATGATCTGATATTAAGAATACTGAGACGAACAGTTCTGCCATCTGTCTTAAATAGAAGGATGGCATGATGATACTGCAAACTGCTACGTATTGATTTACCCTTCCAATTTCGAACAGAAGACCGGCTTTGACCAGATCCGACGGCTGCTCAGCATGCATTGCATGAGCGACCCGGCCAGAGACCTTGTTGCAGAAATCCGTTTCACCGATGACATGGATGATATCCGTGTTGCGCTCGACCAGGCCATGGAGATGCGGCGCATCCTGCTGTTCAGTGAGCCATTCCCTGCCCAGGACTATTACGACATGCGGGATGGCCTGCGTTTGCTGGCAGTGAAAGGTGCCTTTCTGGAACCTGTCGTCCTTGTGGAACTGAGGGCATCGCTGCACAGTATCGCCGGGATTTGCCATTTCCTGCTGGGGGAAAGGCAAGGGGAATACCCCGAACTGGCCACCCTTGCCGCTGAGGTTTCCATAGATCCTGAAATCATCGCATCCCTGGACCGCCTGCTCGATGAGCGGGGCCTGATAAGGGATGATGCCAGTCCGGAACTGGCCAGGCTAAGGCGTGAACGTTTTCGCTTACAGGCAAGGGTGGAGCAAGAGATCAGTGCCATCATGACCCAGGCCAGGCGCTCGGGTTGGGTGGCCGATGATGCGGAGATGACCATCCGCAATGGCCGGCTTGTCCTGCCTGTATTGGCCGCATCCAAAAGGCAACTGAAAGGTCTCATCCATGACCGCTCAGCCACAGGACACACCCTCTATATTGAGCCGCAGGAAATATTCGAAGCCAACAACGAGATACGTGAACTTGAACTGGCGGAAGAAGAGGAGATCAGAAGAATCCTTACCGCGCTGGCAGATACCTTGCGGCCCATGCTGCCTGAGATACGCGCTGCCTATGACTTTCTGGCCCGCATGGACCTGATCAGGGCCAAAGCCAGACTCGCCCTGCAGCTGAAGGCAGACAAGCCACTGCTGAACGACAAACCCATTATCGAATGGTTCGATGCCGTGCACCCTCTCCTCTACCTTTCCCATCAGGCCCAGAAGAAATCAGTGGTTCCGCTGCGCATCAGGCTGGATGACGGGGAGCGCATCCTGGTCATTTCAGGTCCCAATGCCGGTGGTAAAAGCGTCGCGCTGAAAACCGTTGTTCTGCTGCAATATATGCTGCAATGTGGTTTACTGGTTCCCATGCGGGCCACTTCAGAGACCGGGATCTTCAACAAGTTGCTACTCGACATAGGAGATGAACAAAGCCTTGAAAATGACCTGAGTACATATAGCTCCCATTTGCTTAATATGCAGGTATTTCTGAGAGAGAGTGATGCCGGGACATTATTTCTGATCGATGAGTTTGGCGCCGGAACCGAGCCGCGCTTCGGAGGGGCACTTGCCGAGGCAATACTGGAAAAACTGCACGCCAAAGGCGCCTTCGGAGTGGTCACGACACATTACGCCAATTTGAAGATGCTTGCCGGTCAAAGAGATGGTATCATCAACGGCGCAATGCAATTCGATGTAACGAATATGTCGCCCCTGTTTGCCCTTGAAACCGGTAAACCTGGGAGCTCTTTTGCCTTTGAGATCGCGTCACGGATCGGATTGGGGCAGGACGTGCTGGATGCTGCCGTCCAGAAAGCAGGGCAGGATCTTATTGATCTGGACCGCCAGCTGCAGCAACTGGAGAATGACAGGCGTGCCATGGATAAAAAACAGACCGAGCTTCGTGTTGCCGATGCCTTTCTTTCTGAAATGATAGATAAATATGAAAACCAGACCCGGGACCTGGAAAAACGCAGGCAGGAAATCCTGGCAGAAGCAAAAAAACAGGCCCGTGCCCTGATTGAAGACTCCAACCGGTTGATCGAAACAACGATACGGGAAATAAAAGAAGCCAGTGCCTCCAGGGAGGCGACAAGAGCACTCAGGCAAAAGCTGGAAGAACAGGCTGCTGCTCTTGTCTCTGAGCCTCAGCCACCTGAGGTCATCATAAAAAAAGAGAAAGAAGACATCATTGAAAAACCACCGCCTGCTGCCAGAAAAACTTCAAAAGTCATTCTCCCAAAAGAACTCACCACCGGCGACAAAGTCCAGGTAGTCGGACAACAAACGATCGGTGAGATTATCTCAATACAGGGAAAAATGGCAGAAGTGGCTTTTGCCAGCATGAAGATGCGCCTACCTGTCAGTCAGTTGCAGCGCCCGGATGCGAAGGAAATGAAAGAACAGGCCAGATCCAAACCCAGGAGCGAAAGACGGATCATTGATGAGATCAATGAAAAGATGGCCAACTTCAATGCCCAGATCGACCTCAGGGGCATGCGGGCAGAAGAGTGCCTCTACACCCTACGTCATTACATCGATGATGCCATCTTACTTAACATCAATACGATACGCATTCTTCATGGGAAAGGAGACGGTATCCTTCGCCAGGTCGTGCGGGAGTTTGTTTCCCATATTCCTGAAGTGCGGCAATACCATGACGAGCATATTGAAATGGGAGGGCACGGCATAACCGTTGTGCATTTCAGGTAGTTCCGATTCCATTGTGAACACTTTCATTAACCAAGCGTTTCCTTCACATGACAGAGCAAAAACAAGAGGAAGTAAAAAAATCCCGGTGGTTCGGGTGGTTTCTGATTGCCGTCATCATCGCCATGGCAGGTGTGATCATTGTCCAGCGAACCTCCAGCTATGGCAGCAAGGACAAGTACACCTTGCACCTCGATGACCAGAATTTCCAGTCCACCATTGCTTCAGGGGTGGTCCTGGTGGATTACTGGGCCGAATGGTGCAAGCCCTGTAAAGCCATGGAACCTGCGCTGCATGCCGTGGCCAAAGAAATGTATGGGAAAGCGGTTGTAGCTAAGCTCGACATCGACCAGCACAGATCCATAGCGGAGGGCCAGGGAATAGAGGTCATTCCAACCATGATCATCTATAAGGATGGAAAAGAAGTGAACCGGCTCATGGGGATGCAATCGCAGGAAAGCCTGGCAGAAGCCCTTCAGCAGGCCATGATTTCAATACCCTAATCCAAGGATCAGGCATGATTGAAGAAAACACCAGATTAAAAAGGATTAAGTCCCTATTACTGAATCCCAGGATCCTGGGTACTATAGCGGGGCTGCTGGGAGGTTATCTGTATTACACCGAAATCGGATGCAAACAGGGAACTTGTCCCATCACTTCCAATCCATGGCTCACCATGCTTTGGGGAGGCACGATGGGCTATCTCATCGGAGACATGTTCCGTCCCAAGACATCCAAAAGAGCTACGGAAGGCGGAGAAAACCCAACAACATCCTGAGCGACCCCTGACACCAATGAGTCGCATTGAAACTGCTTTAGCCAACAAGTTAAGGTTGTTGCTTTTAGCTATTTGATTCATTATATTTAGCAGGCATTTTAAAGCTTCCTGCCATGACTGCTCTTTCTGCTTTGACTGCCATTCCCGGCAGCTTCCGGTTTCGCATCCTGTTCTTTATTGCCCTCCTCCTTATTAGTCTGGCTGTCGCCGGACAGTCCAGGGCCCGCATTCCCCAGGAATGGCAAAACCAGGGGGTCAGTGTACCTCTGAGTTGCGACAATCCAGCAAGGCAAATAGGCCAGGCTGGTGATGCCATCGAATCCACTAATCAACCTGACATCATCAGTGAATACATCACCGGTACGACCTTTTATGATCTGCAGACCAACAAAAGCAACCAGAACCGGTTCTACCGCTACCCTGACGGCACCATGGCGGCAACGTGGATGTATAGCACCGACTACCCCAATTTCGTGAACAGGGGGACCGGTTACAATTATTTCAATGGCACTTCATGGGGGGCAGCACCGACAGCCCGCATCGAGAATATCAAAGTCGGATGGCCTTCCTATGCACCGCTGGGAGCGGGCGGAGAGATCGTCGTCAGCCATATCGGATCCACGGGATTGAACATCAGCACGAGGGCTGTCAGGGGTACTGGAACATGGACACACTCAAGCCTTGCGGGACCAACTTCCAATCCCAACCTGCTCTGGCCACGCATGGTCACGTCGGGGACCAGTCACAACAACGTTCACATTATGGCCCTCACCGCACCCATCGCCAATGCCGGTACTTTATACAACGGCAGCGACGGAGCGCTCCTCTATTACAGATCCACCAACGGGGGATTGAGCTGGGATATCAGCGGCGTCCAGCCTCCTGGCACCGACACCTCGGCTTATCTGGGCCTGTCGGGTGACTGCTATGCATGGGCCGAACCCAGAGGCAACACACTCGCCTTTGTGGTGGGCGACAGCTGGTTCGATCTTTTTCTATTGAAATCCACCAACAATGGAACGAGCTGGACAAAGACCATGATCTGGCAACATCCGTATCCTTTCTTTAACCGTACCACACCAACTGTCACTGACACCTTCTACTGTCCGGATGGCAGCGTCGCGGCCGCCATCGACAACAACGGCAAGGTCCATGTATTTTTCGGCATCAACCGGGCCTATGCCAATACAGCCGGTTCTTACTGGTTTCCGCTGGTGGATGGCCTGGGCTACTGGAATGAGGACATGCCGCAAATCACATCTTCGTTCGTCAAAAACACCCTGCATCCGGATACCCTTGAAAACCACGGCCAGCTGGCCGGGTATGCCCTGGATGTGAACAACAACGGCAACCTGGATATCAGCACCGTGGGATATTATTATGTGTCGCTCAGCGGAATGCCCACCGCCACAATCGACAGCAACAATGTCATATACCTGGTTTATTCCTCTGTGATGGAAAACCTGACCAACGGCGTTCAGCATTACCGTCATTTACTTGGTCGAAAATCAATTGATATGGGATACAGCTGGGGCAATATTCTGGATTTGACTGCCGCTCCGATACACAGTGCGCATGAATGCGTATTCCCCTCCATGGCCTCGTTCAGCGACAACAAACTCCATCTGCTTTACCAGCAGGACATGGAGCCCGGGCTGGCAGTCAGGGGAGACCTGGATCCTTACGCCAACAACAACATCGTGTATCTCAATGTGGACAAGACCGACCTTGTTCATGCCCCTCCCGGTCCTTTATGGACATATAGCATTACGCCGCATATGCACAAAATCGTTCTGCCTCCCCTATCGGGAATGCTGGTAAACAATGTGGCCATCAGCAATGGTGATTATGTGGGTGCGTTCTATCAGTCTTCCACCGGACTGGCTTGCGCCGGGTATAAGAAGATTTTCTCAGCAAGCGA
>Ga0208462_1001896_pt1 | contig 12672 bp, 6 predicted proteins | sample AD_SCU001_MetaG_FD_184452 | JGI IMG/M metagenome (GOLD analysis project Ga0208462, IMG submission 184452) | Active sludge microbial communities of municipal wastewater-treating anaerobic digesters from China - AD_SCU001_MetaG (SPAdes) (version 2) | ecosystem: Engineered > Bioreactor > Anaerobic >...
ATATACATGAAAGACTGCGGCATTGCAAGCATAATCGCCGTATATTATCAAATATGCTGCTGTGTTATCCCTTCTTTGGTAACTGCTATTTACTCAAAACTATACCGTAAGTCCGACAGACTCCTAGATTGCAGCTAGATTGAAATATAGCCGGCGAACGAACCTTTATGTATTATACGAGGGCTCTCGATAAATATTTTATTCAGGCATCCTGTCAACTTCCGGTAACTCTTGTGACGGCGAAACTCGCAGCCAGTGATATTTATTCTCTCTTTAATTGTGTCTTATGTCGTGATTACACATACCCTAAATAATTGAAAAGGTAACCAATGGTAGTTAAAACATTTATCGCCATGCTTCATGAGGGCAACAAAGTTCATTTTAGTCTTTTAAGTATACTGCTTCTCAAATCCGAACTGATTCGTTTATAGTGGTTGTTTGCTAAAATACAATTCTGGCAGAATAATTTTTAGCTCTTCCTTTATGTCATCTCCCTTCCAGTAAAGGATGAAGCCGATTTTGACTTCCTGCAGGAGAAAACCGCTTTTTTCAATTGCAGACAATTTTTTATTGAAGTTTTTTGAAAACTTTAGAACCAGTTTCCCGTCCGGATTAGCCCAACCATTGTCGGCTTTAAGCAGCTTGTCGCCGCACATTAGGTTTTCGATGCGTTTTTGGACGTATTGAAAATATCCGAGATTGACATCCTTATGGGTCAAGTGCATGATCATTTCCGATGGCGGCAAATATCCACTCTGCATTATTAGCCGTTCCAGTCCTTCTACGTTGAAGCCGACGAAATTATCTACGTTGAAATAGATATTCAAATGCTGCTTTGCCCTGGTCATAGCTACGTACAGCAACCGTCTGTCCTCGTCTGACGAAGCCTTAAAGTTTCTCAGCATGATGAAGACATTATCAAACTCTTTTCCCTTGGCCTTATGCATGGTGGAAACAAGAATACAGTCTCCACTTTTATGAATGAAGTCCTCAAGTTTTGATTCTCTGATGAATATGTCGAGATCCGACTTGTATTTCTGCTTGGGATTGGTTGCCTCAAAATCTTTGACAAGATTAATACATATATCCAATATCGAGCTTCTACCGAAGGTGTTCCTTAAGGCTCTTTGAGCATCTTCCCAGTCACCATCGCCGATTATGGATACGTCATCGGTGGAACTTAACTGGTTTAAGAAGAACCGTACTTCCCAGAGATTGAGCAAACTGAAGCTGTCGTTTGTTTGAATCAGTTTTGCCGGCATGCCTTTATAATTCAGATAACCGGTAATCTGTAACGCTTCCTCATTAGTTCTGGTCAGGACGCAGGTCGTTCCGGAAAGCTCTGTTGTCAGAAGATCTTCTACCAGGGGCGTCAACAATTGATCATCCTGCCCTTTAATAAGTTTTATCGAGCCGTTGTCTCTTTGCCTGGCAATAACAGGGGTTGTTTTTAATCGATGCCGTATGCTTTTCGCAAAGGTATTAGTAAATTCCACCAGATTATTTTTACTCCTGAAGTTTTCTATCAGTTCGTATTTTACAGCCTGCTTTTCCTGAATAAACTGTGCCAAGTATTTGGCGCTGGAGCCCCGGAATTCAAAAATGTTCTGGTCGTCGTCGCCGACTGCTATGACCCTCATGTCTTCGTTTTGTTCCATCAGCGCGTTGATCAAGGCAGACTCGTCTGCATCCATATCCTGTGCTTCATCAATGACCAGAACGGTTTTAGTGATCCGGCCAGCTTCAACCTCTCCACTTTTAATCTTTTCAACGGTCTTTTTGAGAATGGCATCGGATTTTTCAAGGCTGCCAACCCTGCCCAACAAATCGAAGCAGTAGGAATGAAATGTTTTTATTTCAATATAATAGGTGGCACTACCGATTAGCTCTATAAGCCTCTTCTTAAATTCAGTGGCAGCCGCCCTGGAAAATGTAAGCATCAACAATTGTTCATGTTTCACGTCTTCCATTAACAATAGGGAGGCCAGTTTGTGAACCAGCACTTTAGTTTTTCCACTGCCCGGCCCGGCGGCAACCACGATGTATTGCGCTTGATTGTCCTTGATGATATTCAGTTGAGTTGCCGTCAGTTCCCCAAACAATTGCCTGAATTTGGTTGGAGAGATGTTCTGTTTGATCTCATTCAGACGGCTGCCCTTGAAATATTTACTCAGGAAGGATGAGTAATTCAACCGGAAATAATCTTCAACAAACTGCAAAGCGCTTTTGTAGTCATCGAGCATTCTTCTGGCATATTCGCCGACAATATGAATTTGTTGTACCTTATTTTCGTAAAACTGGTTGAGTTTCCGATAATCCTCAATCTTGTATTGTTTCTTGTTGTCTTGCTCCAGACGGTTAATAGTCAACCGGTTGTAAACAACCAGAAATCCGCCTTCAATCTTAATCGCTTCGATCCGTGACAGATAAAAAAGAGTGTCTTCAATATCTTCTATTGAGACGGTGAATTTAAACAGCGTCGCGGTCTTTTCGTATTCGTCTTTCAATTCATGGACGGAAAAATCGATTAATACTTCTTCCTTTTCAGCCGTTTCGCTTTCCGGAAAGCGTTTGCTTCTTTCAAAGAGGAAGTCTACAATGAAGCGCGCAAGATCGTGCCGTTTCTCCAATTTTTCTTTGAACGTTTTTTTCGGTTGAATAAATTGAATGGCGATGTGATTTCTGGGATACTCTTGAGTATAGCGTTTATTAATCCATTGCTTTATTGCCCAGAAATTGAGAATGGTTTTTATCTTTTGGGTCGCCACGGCCTCGCAACCGGCTTCCTGGGCTGTTTCATTGAGCTCTTTAAGGTGGTAGGTCTTCTCATCCTCCAGAAACGGCAAAAGAAAATTTTCAATTCTGTTATAGATTTCAACAATCTTCCGAGAATGATTTTTGTGTTCTCTTTTGCGGATGAATGCAGTCAGATCTTTGGTGTCGGCCAGTATCTTTAATTCACGAAGGATATTTACAATAGAGATGGCTTCTTTTATATCAATTCCCTGACGATAGGCGATATAATCGATTCGCGCTTCGGCTTCCTCGGTGTTCGAGCGGCTACGGCTCTTACTTGAAAACAGCCTCGTGATAATAAAGGCGGCTTTAGTTTTTTGGTTTTCTTCAAGCCTTTCTGATGCATTAATTTTATCAATAGCAATCTGGGCGGTTTTTGACAGAATGCTGTCGGCAAAAACGCGCGGCATATTTTGTCCCCGCTTCAGATATCCAGCTTGTTCCAGGGCGGCGATGGCGGTTTTTACCCGAGTTTCTATTTCCTTCATGTTTTCGTCCCAACCCGCTTTGCGCGCAATTTCCAATGCAGAGTTGGAAAAAGAGGAACGGAATTGGGTTAAGTTTTTAATAGCCTTCCATATCTGCCCGATTTCCCTGATGCTGATTTTCGTCCGATTCAGCAGGATGAAATGCTTATTCAAATCTTCTTCATTAAACAGGACAAGGCAATCTGCAGAAATATTGTCATCGCGGCCCGCCCTGCCCGCTTCCTGAATGTAGTTTTCCAGCGAATCGGGTATGTCGTAGTGAATGACCATGCCGACGTCTTTTTTATCGACACCCATGCCAAACGCCGAAGTGGCTACCATGACAGACACGTCACCCGCAATGAACGCATCTTGATTGATTGTCTTTTCCTTTATATCCATTTTGCCGTGGTATGGTTTGGCTGGCAGGCCATCCCGGGTTAATCTTTCGGCCAGTTGATAGGCTTCCCGTGTTCTGGCAACATAGACAATGGTCGGACATGCTTTTTCTTCAATGAAGTCTCTGAGGGCATTGTATTTTTCCTGCGCACAGTTTTTTTCAAAGACCCTGTAATGAAGATTACTTCTGGACTCTTTTGAATTGAAGATTTCCAAATCAAGTGAAAGCTTTTCCCGGAAGTAGTCAGAAATATCTTCAATGACCTTTAATTTGGCCGTTGCAGTGAAGCAGGAAACAGGAATCTTTTCTTCGAGATTTTTCTTTTCCTGGATGGATTTAATAAAATCGCCGATGTAAAGATAATCAACCCGGAAATCTTGCCCCCATGCGGAAAAGCAATGAGCCTCATCAATGACAAACCGGATAATCTTCCTTCCAAGAAGCAACCGCTCAATGGATATGGAGCGTAATGACTCGGGAGAGATATAAAGGATGGATGCGGAACCGTCTTCAACTCTTTCATAAGATTTGGCCCTTTCGATGGGGTCGAGCATGGCATTGATGGTGACAGCGTCTGAAATCCCGGCTTTTTCCAGATTGTCGACCTGGTCTTTCATCAAGGATTGCAGAGGGGAGATGACAATAGTAAGCCCTTTTGTGCTTTCGGCGCTCATGAGGGCCGGGAGTTGAAAAGTGAGAGACTTTCCACCGCCGGTTGGAAATACGGCCAGAATAGATTTGTTGTTGACTGCGGCTTGAACAGCCCTTTCCTGCAAGGGTTCACCAGCATATGTTCGGTATGAGTTAAAGCCGAAAAAACGCTCTAAACCTTTGTGAACATCCAGTGCTTGGTTGCAGTATGCGGAGCCTGTCAAGCAGGGTTTGTTTCGCAGGGTAGCCATGATGCCCTCCACAGCAGGATAATTTTTCAAAACCCACCGGGGCGTGATGGAATAGCGGTCACTGCAATGGATAAGGGCCAGGCAATACGCTAATTCAATGGGGTGTTCCGAGATACATTTTGATAGGTTGGCGTGCTCACAAATCCTGTCGGAAAATCTGTTATATATGAGTTTTTCTATTTCCGTGTTATAGTTATTGTAAGCAAGAAAGTGAAAGAAAGACTGAAACTCCCTTTTATCATGCAACAGCAAATAAAAAATTTGTTTCAGTATCGTGTCTGTCTGTTGAAAGACGGTGCATTCATCAAAAAAAAGATCTCTGGCTTTTATGGAATCATTTAGCGGATTGTTGAGGTCATCGCTTTGGAGCTTATCGTCCTTCAATAAGGCATGATAAGGTCGAGCTGGAAATAGCAAGGGGGAAAGGTAAAGCGTATCAATCATGCCGGAAGGCGGAATGCCCGCCTCGTCAATGGCTTCACGAATGTAATGCAGGTCGTGATTAAAAATATTATGACCGCAGATAAAGAGCGTGCCACGGAGAAAAGCAATAAAGTCGGTTATTGAATTAGAGTGAAACTTACTGCCGTTGTCTTTGATGCAACCGATGTCAAGAATTTTCCGGTTTGTCGGTTCCACTTCTATATCAAAAAAAGCGATGTTCTGCATCCCGCGTGCCTTGATTCAGATGGAATATTTTGTGATGTTCACTGTGCGATCATAGTGCCGCTTCTTTCAGACATTATGTTTTGGCGATTCGCGTTCACCAGAACATATGAATAAGGCACCCGCGTGTCAAGGAGATTCTGATGGGAAAAAACAGTAAAATATCTGTGACGTTCCATTTATTGGTGATTAAATAATGGACCGCATCTTCAATTCGTTTTAAAATTGACAGTAACAAAGTGTTGTCGTAAAAATAAATATAGATACAGTTGCACAACTAAGCTTTCTGGATTCCCGCCTTCGTGAGAATGACAAATTTCTTTGGTACTGACAATGGCGATAAAAAAACGAACCCCGATTAAAACCTTTTTAATATCCGCTATCTCCATTGCGGTGCTTTTTACGCTTGCCTGGTTTTATATTTCTGCTGAACTGTCTCATCTGGAAAAGTACAAGACCTCCATCACCCAGGCCGTCGGGGAGGCGTTGCAGCGTGATGTCAGCTACGAGAAGGCGGACGCCTGCCTGACCATTCGCGACGGTCTGGCTTTACGCTTTACTCATCTGGCCATCAAGGAGAAAGACCGGTCGGCTGATTTTTTGAAGATTAAAACCGCTTTTTTCCGGATGGGTGTTCTTCCGCTTTTGAGAAACAGGCTAACCCTCAAAGAAGTCGTTCTTGATCAGCCCTGCCTCTTCTTAAAACGGGATCGCACAGGTTCTCTGAATATCGCCGATCTTCTGAAGAAAGAACGGAAGCCGAAAATTAAACTGGAATTGGGGAAGTTGGCCATTTACAAGGGGTCGGTAACCTTTATCGACCAGGCGGCAGGCAAAAAAGATCTGGCAACCTCTCTCACCGATCTGTCCTGTCGCATTGATAAACCCTTAAAGCAAAGTGCATTGCCTTTCCGCATTACAGCCAATGTCGACGCAGACCAGAACCGGGGAGAACTGACGCTGGCCGGAACTTTTCTGCCCGCTCCCGAAGCAAAGCCTCTTACGGAAAGCATTGTGGAAGTATCTCTCCATCTGAAAGGAATGGATGTCCATCATTATCGTCCATACCTGATTAATTATGTGGCTTTGGGAAAACTGGCCGGACGACTGGATGTGAAAACAGCATTTTCAGGAACGCTGACAAATTTCACATCAAAAGGAACCGTCCTCGTGAAAAATGCCGAGCTGCACTATTCGCGGGCCTTTCGCGATACGTTACAGTCGGATACTGTCCACGTCGATTACGGCTTAACGCGCCGTGGTAATCATCTGCAATTGGATATCGCCCGTTTCGCTGTTGATCGCTTTGCCGCCTCGGGCCGCCTGGAGATCAAGGAAATCGATAAAGCTGATCCCGTGCTCGCCGCAACTGCCGCAACTTCAATTTTTTCGTTGAAAGAAGTCCAATCTTATATTCCCTGGAAAATAATCCCGGCCGACGTGGGCAATTTTATTGAAGCGCACATCAAAAATGGTAATTTCCGTCTTGTTGAAGGAAAATTGAACGGACGGCTGAGCCGGATAGCCCATATGGAAAAGCAAGAAAATGCCGGCGTTCTTTACATCAGGGGGGAAGTTCACAAGGGCGTTTTTGCCGCCGCCGATAAAGCCCCTGTTTTTCAGGATATCAGCGGCGTCCTGAAGTTGAAAAACCGGCAGTTTTCACTGAAAAAAATGACCGGCCGTTTCGGCGCTTCACCCTGCACTTTGGATGGGAGCATTTCGGATTTTGCTCTGCCGGGACCGGCTGTTTATACGGCCGAAATGACTTTGCAGCCCTCCCGCGACGAAATCCTGTGGCTGTTAGGGAAGGGAAAATTCCACCGTCTGAGTTTTCAGGGAGCTTCAACTCTTGCGCTGTCGGGCAGAGGCCCGGCGGATAATTTCCGGATCGGCGCCCGCTGGGATCTGACCAACACTGCCTATGCCTATCCGAAGGTCATGGAAAAGCCGCGGGGAAGAGCCAACCGGCTGCTCGCCGAATTGACTTTGCACGAAAAAGGGATAACGGTGTCTTCCTTCGACTGCGATCTGGCGCCGGTGAATATCAAAGGATCGGCCCTGTATAGCTTTGCTGGGAGAAAGGATTTATCCCTGAATGTTAAGTCCGGCGCGTTTGACGTCCGCGAAGCAGTTCACATTCTACCTGTTTTACGGGCGTATGATCCGGCGGGAACGTGTTTGATTGCTGTCGAGGGCCGGGGCGATCCGGAAAATCCCGGTTCCTTCCGGCTGAAGGGTAATGTATCCTTGAACAATGTCTCCTTTCAACCGCCGGAGAATATGGAGCGTGTAAAAGGGTTGACGGGAAAAGTATTTTTCAGAGACAAAAGGATCGAAGCGCCGCGTTTCCGCGTGCAGGTGGGACAAAGCGTGGTATCCGGAAAATGCAGGATGGAAAATTTCAGCAGGGCAAAGCTCGATTGTCAATTGAACTCGGCCTTATTCCGCACCGCCGACATAGGGTTGCCAAACCCGGAAGGTGGAGTAAATTTTTATAACGTAAAAGGGCGGTTCACTGTTGAAGATGATCATCTTCGTATAGGCAGCCTTTCCCTCCAGTTGGGAAAATCAGTTTTTAATTTGTCGGGGAATATCAGAAATTATGCCGCTCCGAAAATCACACTGTTTTTAGACTCTCCGTATGTCCGCAGCGATGATGCGGCCCTCCTCGCAACACTGAAGCCGTCCGGACAATCAGATGGTTCGATATTGCCCGTAGAGCTTACCGCAGCCGTGCGGGTGGCGAAAGGGGAAATACAGAACATTGAATTCCAAAAACTCAACGCCGATATGAGATTGGCCGGCGCCAAACTGAATGTCAAAAACCTGGAAGCTCAGGTCTTTGATGGTAGACTTGCGGGAAAAGCAAATGTGGATCTTCACCCCGACTCCCGGCAGCACTATACGGCGAGTTTTTCTCTGGCCAATCTATCGCTGGACAAGATCCAGAAGTATCTGCAGACGGGGGAACGCGAGGTTACAGGCAATCTTTCCCTGACAGGAGATCTCACCGCTTCCGGCCGCAGCACCGATGATTTAATTCAGACGGCGGCGGGCACTTTTCATGTCCGGGCCGACAAAGGCGTTCTGAAAAGGTTTTCCGTCCTTTCCAAGATATTCTCTCTGCTCAATGTTCTGCAACTGGCCAGGCTGCAGCTGCCGGATATGGCGACAGACGGGATGCCCTACAACGGGATTACGGGCGATCTGACTCTCCAGAATGGTGTTGTTTCGTCGGATAATTTTTTCATTGCCGGCGACGCCATGCAGATTTCAGCGGCCGGAAAGGTTAATCTGCTCAAGAAAGAGTTCGATAATATTGTCGGCGTTCATCCCCTGGGTACTCTGGACAAGATTGTGGCGAAAATTCCCGTCGCCGGCTGGCTTCTTACCGACGAGAAGGGTAACCTGATTACAGTCCATTTCCGGGTCGATGGGAAATGGGACAATCCTAATGTCACGCCTATACCGGTGCAGTCGGTGGGGCAGGGAGTTCTGGACATCTTCCGGCGGCTTTTCCAGTTGCCGGCAAAACTTGTCACCGATACGGGGGAAGTCATTCTGGGGCATTAATTCCATTTCTAAATCAATGATGATATCGCGGCGGCTACCACCCCCTACCCCCGCCGGCGGGGGACAGAGGCAAGGGTTTTCCGCCGCTTGTACACCCTTCTATATCTGCGCCGGCTGTTTATTTTTTTCTTGTATTCGCTGAGATATTCCCTCGAGGCAAGGTACTTGTCGGCAAAAGACACTATAAATGATTCTTTGTACTTCGGAGGAACAATCGTCAGCGGCCACATGTGCTTTCGAATAATGTCCGCTTCAATTTCATTGATGGTAAAATGTTTGCGGGCGTTGTTCAGGGCAATGGTCGGGTGCGCGATTCCGTGGTACTTGTACCGGGGCAGATCGGGCATATCGTGATTGCGCCAGTCATAGAGGAAAAAATCATGGAGCAGCGCTCCCCGTACGGCGGAGTGATGATCCAGTTTCAAAAACTTGCATATCCGGTAAGTCAAATACGCCACATCGTGGACGTGAACGTAAATCGAAGAATTATGATGATAGAACTCTTTAAGCCTGAGAAATTCTTCGTGTTCCTCTATCTCGCGGATTATCTCGTAATACTCTGGTTCGAAAGACTTGCTTCCCTGCATTTCCATAATAAATAATCTTTTCCTGAATCGGCTTGATCAATGCAACTACTTCATTCTTTTATGCTATTATTGATACTGTTGTCAATATACTTATTTAAAGCCGGGAAGGCGCTGCGGAGCCGCTGAAAAGAGTATAATATCTTTTCGATTTCTCTGTTGCTGAGATTCAGATATTCAACATAGAGGTAAGTGGCTTTTCTGCGGAAGTCGACAAGCGAGATCAGGGAGACGGTGTAATCGACAACAAAGTAGACAAAAAATAACACGGCCGCTGCTTTGACATATATCCCATCCAGTAATTTTACCTTATCCAGGGTAGCCGGGTGAATAAACATAATGAAGATCATGGCGAATACAGCCCAGATCACGGAAAAATGAAGGCATACCCGGCCATGCAGATTCAGTTTGTTTTCCGAATAATCCCAGAGCTTCAGTTTAAATATCTTTTCAGCAAAAAAACCGACCAGATATTCCAAGACGGTGAGCGCAACGCCTAAAATGATAAAGCGAAGTATAATATGCCAGCCGGAAAAAAAACATTCCAGAACGACTACAGCGGCGGCGCCAAAACCATAAAGGGGAACAAACGGCCCGAATAAAAACCCGGCATTGACAAAACGCCGCTGTGTCACGGAACGATAAATAACCTCAACTACCCAACCCCAAAAAGAATAGAAGGCAAAAAGGATCACACAGTAAAATACGCTTACATCACTTCCCAATATAAAGCATTCCCTTTTATTTGCAGCAGCATTCTCGTTGCCGGTTCGCCGCAGTCCGCCGGCGGATCAGTTCGGGCTGCCTTCGGCCTCTTCCAGCGCCAGTTTCAATACCTCCATCATATCATTGACGAAATGGAATTTAATGGCCTTTTGGATATTAGCCGGAACGTCCTCCATATCTTTGCGGTTCCATTCGGGCAGAATAATGGTTTTAATACCGGCGCGGTAGGCCGCCAGCACTTTTTCCTTAATCCCTCCGATAGGCAAAACCGCTCCGCGCAGGGTTATTTCTCCGGTCATCGCCAGATCTTTTTTGACTTTACGGCCGGTCAAAAGCGACGTCAAAGCGGTAAGCATGGTAACTCCGGCGGAAGGACCGTCTTTGGGAATTGCGCCCGCCGGCACATGAATATGGATATCCGTGTTTTTATAAAAATCCTCGGCAATACCCAGCGTGGCGGCGTTGCTGCGAATGAAACTCAAAGCCGCACTTGCCGATTCTTTCATTACATCGCCCAGTTGTCCGGTAAGGGTCAATCCTTTGTCTCCTTTCATGGCCGTTGCTTCGATGAACAGCATGTCGCCGCCCGCCGGCGTCCAGGCCAGTCCTATGGCTACGCCGGGCTTGGCGATGCGCGAATCGATATCCGTCAATATGCGGACGGGACCCAGATATTTGGGTATGTCTTTAACAGTTATTGTTTTCGACTTTATTTTGCCTTCGGCGACCATGGACGCCACTGCACGGCATATATTGGCGATTTCACGTTCCAGATTGCGTACGCCGGCTTCACGGGTGTAGCCGGAAATTATGTCTACGAGCGCTTTGGTTGTAATTTTCAGCTGATCGGCGTTTAAACCGTTTTCGGATAATTGCCGCGGAATCAGGTAACGCTCGGCAATTTTCGTCTTTTCCTCCAGTGTGTAGCCGGGAAGTTCAATTACTTCCAGACGGTCGCGCAGCGCCGGCGGTATTGTATCCAGAATATTGGCCGTCGTTATAAACATGACATGCGACAGATCGAACGGCACATCCAGGTAGTGGTCGGTGAATGTATTGTTCTGCTGTGGATCCAGCACCTCCAGGAGCGCGGAAGAAGGATCGCCATGATAATCACTGACTATTTTGTCTATTTCGTCGAGCATGAAAACAGGATTATTCGATTCCGCCCGCCGCAGGCTTTGAATGATGCGGCCGGGTAAGGCGCCGATATAAGTGCGGCGATGCCCGCGAATTTCCGCCTCATCACGCACGCCGCCCAGTGAAATGCGGGCGAATTTGCGCTCCAAAGCCCGGGCGATAGATTGTCCCAGGGAGGTCTTGCCTGTTCCCGGAGGGCCGACAAAGCACAAAATCGGCCCCTTGGAATCCGGCTTCAATTTGCGTACGGCCAGATATTCGAGAATACGCTTCTTCGGCTTGGCAAGTCCGTAGTGGTCCTGGTCCAGAATCTTTCGGGCTTTACTGATATCAAGGTTATCCACGGTTCCCTGATTCCAGGGCAGCGCAGTAATCCAATCCAGATATGTGGAAGCAACCGTGTATTCCGCAGACGACGGATGCATGCGGCCTAAGCGCTCCAGCTCTCGCTGGGCTTCTTTTTGGGCCTCCGGCGGGAGATTCTTCTCTTCAATTTTTTTGCGGTATTCCTCCACCTCCAGAGTGGTTTGGTCGGCTTCTCCCAGCTCCTGCTGAATGGCCTTCAGTTGCTGCCGCAAATAAAACTCCCGCTGGCTCTTGTCCAGATCGCTCTTCACCTTGGACTGGATTTTATTGCCCAGTTCCAGAACTTCCATCTGATGATTGACGATGCGCGTTACTTCCTTCAGGCGTTCGTTGGTGTCGGCGATCTCCAATATTTTCTGTTTTTCTTCAATGGGCGCATTGATGATGGAGGTGATTATATCCGCCAGAGCGCCCGCTTCCGTTATCGATTTGGCCATTGGCCCGAATTCCGGCGGCAAAAAGGGCGAAAGCTTCAAAATGCGGTCAAAGAGAACGAGCAGATTAGCCATGAGCGCTTCTGTTTCAATATTTTTAACTTCCTTGTCTTCCAGCACTTTAATTCGCGCCTGCTGATATGGCTTGCCGTCAATCAGTTCCACTATCTGAAAACGACTGATTCCCTGCAGCAGCATCTGCGTCTTGGTCTCGGAAACTTTGGCCATTTTCATTATTGTGGCGGAAGTACCCACCGGATACAAGTCTTCGAGCGTGTATTGATAGTCAAAGGAATCCGGTTCTTTTTTGGCCATAATCAAGCCCACTATCCTGTCTTTGATCATGGCGTCATCAACCAGCTGGATGGACCTGGGGCCGATTACTTCCAGTGGAAGCATCATTTTAGGAAATAATAAAACATTATACAGCGGAAGAATCGGTATCACTTCCGGCACAATGATTGTTTTGGTGTCTTCGGCAACGTTTCTTTCAGTCATGAAATCCTCCCGTATCGTTGTTGAAAGAAAATTAATTACGGTAGTTATTCGCTGGTTGTAATGCGAATGCGATGCGTCTTGTGATCCGGCTGTTTGTTAATCCTGACCGTGAGGATT
>Ga0208462_1001899_pt1 | contig 12632 bp, 10 predicted proteins | sample AD_SCU001_MetaG_FD_184452 | JGI IMG/M metagenome (GOLD analysis project Ga0208462, IMG submission 184452) | Active sludge microbial communities of municipal wastewater-treating anaerobic digesters from China - AD_SCU001_MetaG (SPAdes) (version 2) | ecosystem: Engineered > Bioreactor > Anaerobic...
AATCCGGCGCGGTGAAAACAGACTGCAGCCCGGAACCATCTTTCTTTGTATTATCCGCCTCCCGATAGCTGATAATGCTCTGTATCATGTCATCGGTCATTGATGGAATCGCTTTGAGCACATCGACTGACGCCGTGTTGATGTTAACCTGAACGGAAGAGGAATACAGTGTCAGGTACTTGATCAGGCCGGGCTTTCCGCCAGCGCCGTAAAGGATATCCCGCGTTACTCCCTTTACCAGGAGAAGCTCCTCCAGGGTATCAAAATTGGCGTTTTTTGCTTTATAAGGCTGGGGCAGGCTTCCGTAGTATTCATCTTCCGCGCCATGAAGCCGATGCAGATCATCCCCGTCTTTCCAGTCCAGAATGGAATCAACTATCACATCAGCCTGACTTTCTTCCACCCCCAGGTTGATCAGCAGATTATTCAGCATAACGGCCGTGGCATCGGTCAGCAAATTAATATTGATCTTGCCCGTTTCATCCATGCAGGCAAACTGATAGTGCCCACCCCCTGTTTGTCCATGATGAAATGATCCGTCTGTGGAATATACTTCGGCTCCTTCCAGGTTAATCTGATTATTTTTATAGGCGCTGCGATAAAATATTTCCAGAATAGCTCTGTTCATGCCCGCTTCGGCCAGGTACTTGTTTTCCAGCTGTTCCTTAAACGTTATGGTCGAAAAGATCTCCGTGCGCACCGCTACGGAAAAAGCAAATGTTATCACGATCAGGAGCGTCATGATCCACAGCACAATAATCAGGGCAATGCCTTTGTCTTTTCCGATTATGTTTAGAGTCCAGTTTTTCACATTAATCATCAAATGTAATCGCGCCCGGATTTCATCGACTTCACGGTTTTCTGCTCTCCGTGGGTTGCGTGTCCGCAATGTCCAACGTCGGCGCTGCAGTGTTTTCCATGACGAATACGTTGACCGTCAATATTTTTTTATCCGCAGGGTCGGCAAAACAAATCCTGATCTTCCGCGGCAGTTTTTTTTCGTCCTCCGGCCACTGTTCAACCCATTTTGCCTCGTCCACCGAATTTTCCAGATAGTATTCAAACGTAATGGAATCGTATTCTTTTGTTAATCTGGCTTCATTTGCGGCATTCGTGCCCAACACCTGCTCTTCGACATATAAAACGTTGCCGCCTCCGTCAGTGTTCTTAATAAAATACCTGACCAGGCTGTTGCCGCCGACGCCGCGCCAGATGGAGTAATTGCTGGTAAACGTCAGACTGTCTTTTTCACCGACAAACCGGCTTTTCATTTCTCCCTGATCATCATAGGTGCTCCAAAAAGCCGATTGAATCTGCGACTCCAGAAGCGAATAAACCGTTTTCTTCCGCTCCAGTTTTTCTATTCTTCTTTCACCCTTTTCCACTGTTTTATACGCCATGGACAGCGTGCCGGTCATAAGACCAACGATCACGGCCAGCAGGGCAATTGCGATCATCAACTCCAGCAGTGTGAAACCACGTTGCTTCAATTTAAACTCCCCGTCGAACAACGCATTTTTTACTGACCCTTCAAAGCCTTCGCTTTGGAAACCAGTTTCGCCGTCTGCAGTATCATCCGCTTTGATCTGTTATCTTTCGTATAGTGTGCCGATACCGTTATTTCCAGGAATTTTACCGCTAAAGCGTCCGTGCGTTCTTTTAATGTTTCGGTAACGGTAATATCATAAGAATAACCATCGTCATCAACGTCATTCCAGGTTTTGTCTTCCGACAAATCGCCGTCGAGCACTTGGCGCATCTTTTCGCTGGCGCGCCGCAGGGTTTCAATCCGGTCATCGGAAGTGGAAAGATTCCGCAAATTGGCTGAAGAAAGTTGTATAACCGACACCACCACCAGGCAGATCAGGACCAGTGAAACCATGATTTCCAGCAGGGTAAATCCGCGCTCGCGCCCGGATGCAAAATTATTCATGCCGGCTTTCCCCTTCATCGCCCACAATCAACGCCGTCCGGACAGGATCGGGTTTTATCTGAACGATCCTGCCGCCCGTTGCCAGTCTGATCCAGCCCCATGAGCTGAAGCCTGTGGCATCAAAGGATATGCCGTATTGTCCCGCCGTGATTTCCCGGGGGTTGACATCGGATTCGTAAATCACCAGTTTTGTTTCTTCCGGTATCTTTTTCATCCGGCGTCCTTTGATGCCGTAACTTCCGGCGTCGAGATCGAACAACAGTTCCTGTCTCTTGTTTGTCGTGACAGCCAGATTTTTGGCGTATTTGAGCTCGGCAACAATTTCCCCGGCCGCCGCTTTCCGTTTGGCGCCCGATAAGGTATTGCCGAACAAGGCGGCGCTGATGCCCAGAATCAGGGTCATCAATACCAGCACCACCAGTATTTCCATCAAGGTGAAACCGCGCTGTCCAAAAGTCCGGTATCTTCTCATCAGTTGCCTAGCCTCTTATTTAAACCGATCAAAAAGGAATATCCGTAATGCTGAAGATCGCCATCAATAATGATATGACTATAAAACCGGTAATTAAAGCCATGCCCAGAATCAATGCGGGCTCCAGAATACTGATGAAACGTTTGATGGAAGTTTTTAAACTTTTCTCATAATTGTCGGCAATTTTGATAAGCATGACGTCCAATTGGCCTGTTTCCTCCCCGACTTTAATCATCGACATGGCCAGCTCGGGAAAAATATTGGCGTCGGAAAACGGTTTGGAGACGCCCTTGCCCTCTTGTATTTGTTTCGTCACCTGATCCAGGGCCGAAGATACGACAAAATTGCCGATAATATCTTTGGCGTTTTTCACCGCCTGCAGAAGCGGCACACCGCTGCGCAACAGCGCTCCCAGCGTCCGGCAGAATCTGGCGGTCTCGAGCTTCAGGATAATGTCGCCCATCAGTTTGATTTTCAGTTTATCCCCATTGTAGCGGCCTTTATCGGTTTTAAGATAGGCTCGAAGCACAAACCACGAACCGGCGGCAGCCAGCAGAATGATCCACCAGAACGTCAGCAGAAAATTACTGAATCCGACCAGCAGCTGCGTGGAGGCCGGCAGCTGCGTTCCCAGATCGGCAAAGATTTGGGTAAATTTCGGCAAAACAACCGTCACCATGACAATAATGGACAGAATGCCGGTGATGACAAGAATCACCGGATAAATCATCGCGGAAAAGATGTGATTCTTTAATTCCTCTGAGGCTTCCAGAAATTCGAGCAGCTTTTCGAGCACCATTTCCAGAGCGCCGCTCATTTCGCCGGCTTTGATCATATTTACATAAAGCGTCGAAAATAATTTGGGGTGTTTTTGCAGGGCGTCGGAAAACGTCCCGCCCTCCCGAATGGATTTGAGGATATCAAAGATGATATCCTTCATTTTTTTATTTTGGGTAATACCGTGCAGGATGTTCAAACTGCGGTCGAGCGGTAAGCCGGAGCTCATCAGGGTATGCAGTTCAGCGGTAAACAACTGCAGTTCACCTTTTGCCGACCGGAACGAAAACTGTTCTTTGCCAAAGCCCTGTTTGACTTCCTCTATGCGCAGAGGGACAACGTTTTTATTCTTCAGCAGCAGTTCGACTTCCCGCTCGCTGCGGGCATCGATAACCCCCTCTGATACTGTGCCGTCCCTGTTGATTGACCGGTAGGAGAAACTGGGCATTATAACTCCTGCGTCACGCGGAATATTTCATTGATTGTAGTGACGCCGTTTTTGACCTTGAGCAGACCGTCTTCCATCAGTGTGCGCATGCCGTTTTTTCTCGCCGCCTCGCGAATCTGCTGAACATCGGCATTTTTGATGATCAAAGTATGAATGGAGGTGTCGATGGTTAAAAGTTCATAGATGCCGGAACGACCCAAAAAGCCGGTATAGGCACACTTTTCACAACCTCTGCCCCGATACAGAGTCACGTTTTCACCGCTGAAAAGCTCTTTTGTCCGTTCATCTTTAATTGCCTCGTTGTCCATCTCCCGACAATGTGGACAAATCACCCGGACAAGGCGCTGAGCCAGTATGCCGCGGATAGTCGCCGCCAGAAGGAAATTCGGCACGCCGATATCCAGCAGTCGGGTAATGGCCGTGGGCGCGTCGTTTGTGTGCAGGGTGGAGAAAACTAGATGCCCGGTGAGCGATGATTGAATAGCAATTTCCGCTGTTTCCAGATCGCGTATTTCGCCGATCATGATAATATCCGGGTCCTGACGCACTATATGACGCAGAATATTGGGAAAATCCAGACCGATTTGCGGCATGACCTGGATTTGATTAATTCCCTTGAGGTGGTACTCAATCGGGTCTTCCACGGTGATTATTTTTTTGTCGGGTGAATTGATCTTATCCAAAGCACCGTACAGCGTGGTCGTTTTGCCGCTGCCTGTCGGGCCGGTCACCAGAATAATGCCGTTCGGATTTTTGATGATATTATTGAAAGTGACCAGTGAATCAGCGGGAAATCCCAACTGCTCCATATCTATCTTCACACCGCTCTGCCCCAGCAGACGCATCACGATGCTTTCACCGTGAAGAATCGGTATGCTGGATACGCGCACATCAATTTCCATCCCGCCGACTTTGAGCTTGATGCGCCCATCCTGCGGCAGACGTCTTTCCGCAATGTTCAGCTTCGCCATGATCTTGATGCGGGAAAAAATGGCGGCCTGCAGTTTTTTAGGAATAATCTCAACATCGTGCAGGACGCCGTCGATGCGGTAACGCACCTTGACCTCATCGTCAAACGGCTCGATGTGAATATCACTCGCCCTGCTTTCAATCGCGCGGGTTATGATAACATTAACCAGTTTTATGATCGGGGCCTCGGAAGCCAGATCCTGCAGGTGGCCGATATCGTCCTCTTCTTCATGAATGTAGTGCACGGAAGAGTCGTCCTCAATATTTTCAATAATCTTGTTGATATCCTGCATTTCCTGGCTGTAGAATTTTTCCAGATGATCTTCGATGGCCTGGCATTCACTGGTATAAATTTCCAGGTTATGGGAAACGGCGACCTTAATCGCATCAATCACCGCCTGATTGTGCGGGTCAGCCATCACAATTTTTAAGGTATCCTGTTTCAATTCCAGCGGTACAATTTTATTTTCCCGGATAAAGCGGACGGAGAGCGTTTCCATGATGAACGGAACATTGGGGAAATTTTCCGGCTCAAGGTAGGGCACATTTTGTTGCAATATCATAACCTCTTTTTTTATGCATCAGCGTGTTCTTATCGGCACGTTGAAAACGACAGAAAACGGATCAAATTATTTTTTTTCTGCTTTTTCTTCCTGCTCATTTTTTTCCTGATGAATGTTTTGCTTTAATTCCTTGCTGATATATTTATCTGTAATCTGGTCGGCGTACTTATTGGTTACGGCGGCGACGTCCTGCTGATCTTTGACAATATAAGGTGTCAACAAGATAACCAGCTCCGTTCGATTATTTTCCTTCGTGGTATTGCCGAACAGATAACCGAGTATGGGGATTTTCGAAAGCCAGGGAATGCCCTCTCTGGCTTTGGAATCATCTTCCCGAATCAGCCCGCCGATGACAATGGTTTGGCCGTTTTTCACAACCAGATTGGTCGTGGCTTCCGTCTTATCAAGAATAATTTGATCTTCATTGGCATATAATTTAATCGTCCGGTAAGTTGACACTTCCTGCGCTATCTGCAGATTAATCAACCCGCTGTCATTGATCTGGGGCTTTACTTTCAAGATGATGCCGATGTCTTTATACTGAATCGTGCGCGTGGGCACGGTCGTAGTCGTCGTATAAGTTTCCGAAGTAACGATGGGCACCTGCTGGCCAACCTGAATTCTGGCTTCATTGTTATCGGAAACCATGATGTGCGGCGCAGCCATAAGTTTGGCTTTGGAATCCGAGGCCAGGGCATTAATTACCGCCCGCACCGTGGCGCTGGAGTCTACGCCGATTATATTCAGGCCGTCGGTCGTGGGTGCTGCGGGATCAACTTGTAATGACGTGGGATTAAATGATATATGAAGCTTATCAAGACCAAAAGCGGAAAAATTTGTCTTGAGAGACCAGGCCAGACCTAAACTCATTTTATCCGTTAATTGAATGGAGGCGATGGTGCCTTCGATCAATACCTGTCTCGGGATTATATCCAGTTCAGTGATAGTCTGCTTGATTATTTCGTAATCTTCGCGCGTGCCCAAAATCACCACTGAATTTAATTTTTCGTCAGCGAATATTTTAACTTCGTCAGACAAAATTCCTTCGACGCCGCTCTGTCGGTTGCCGGCCACAACAGCTTTGGAAAATTGCGCCGATGAAGCCGCAGAGAGAGACGTCGATTCCGAGGTTGACTTGGCGCTGCCATCGGTTGTATGTGACCTCCCTCCCAAAAATAACTGCTGCAGCATGCTCGTAATATCTTTCGCCTTGGCATTCTGTACGTGGTAAATGAAAACCCTGATGCCTTTTTTATCTTTCAATTCCGAGGGAACAATCCTGTAAAGTTCTCCATCCTCGACTATTGCAGCCCCGTTTAACTTTAGAATGACCTCCATCAAGGGCAATACCTTTTCTCTGGCAACCGGGGAGACGGATCGAAAAGTCACTCTGCCTTTGACACGGGCATCGATGATGTAATTAACTCTTAATATCTCGCCGAAAACCGTCTGGATAACGGAGTAAATATCGGCATCATCAAAGTTCAGGCTTACATGACCCTGCGAAAGAAAGCGTGGTCTGGGCGGGATGGTTGATCGCACGGATTGCGGCCCAGAAGATGTTGATGCCTCCGCGGATTTGCCGGGCTCGCCGGAAACTGCACCCGGTTTGGTATCTATCTTGGGGGGATTTGGCGGCACAACCGGATTGGACGGCAATGGATTTTTCTGTAATGCCGCCGGGACCTTCACCGGCAACTCCGGCTGATTAGATGAAGCCTTTTGCGGAGGCAAAACATTTTGCGCCGGCGGCACAACAGCCTGAGGTTGGCTATTTGATGTTACCTGGGCAACGGATTTTTGTATACCGGCGGTGTTTTGAACAGCCGCACTGCCGGACGCTGCCGTATTAGCCGGTAAGACCGTATGCGTAATACCGGCCGGAAGCGTTGACGGTCCGATAAAAAACAACATAAAAAAAATAGCTGCTATTTTTTTCATATGAATTATCTTATTATTCCCAGTTTCCAATATCTTTATCTTCACCTTCACCGCCTTGCGCTCCATCACGTCCATAAGATAGCAGATCATATTCGCCATGCGCCCCCGGACATTGGTAATGATATGGATGACCCCACGGATCATTGGGCAGTCCCTTCTTTAAATATGGTCCGTCCCATTTTTCAATATTCGCATTGGCAACGAGAACGTTGAGAGATTCCTGAGTTGTCGGATATCTTCCCACATCTAACCGGAATTGATCCAGTCCCTGACCGAGTAGTTCAATTTGCGCTTTTGCCGCCGATTGTTTTCCCTTGCCAAGCTTAGGAAACAACCTTGGACCGACAAGTGCGGCCAGCATAGCAATCATGACCATAACAACAAGTATTTCGATCAGGGTAAAACCTTTCTTGTTTTGTGATTTCCCAGTTATAATTTTAAACATAGAAATCCTTTCATAGTTTAGTTAGCGGAAATTTAATGCCTTCAAGCCAATACATTAAATTTATAGTTTCAAAAAATATATTTCTGTCTACAGCATACTTTGCGCTATTGCAAGATTGATTATCAAAATTTAAAGCATATATTCCTGGTTATTATGCAACATACATTTATTTTCCGGCTTCACATATTAACGATTATTTTTTATTTCAGTTGCATTACAGTTAGTAAATATTATTGCGGGAAATTGTAGAAATGGCGAAGCGCAAAATGTAAAAAATAAACTTGGCCTGTTACAGAAGCGGTTGGTAATTTTATACTCCGGATAAATCCCTGCTGATAAAAAAGAAGTGCACCTGCAAAACAGCTTTGCTGCCCATGCAGGTGCACTTTCCGGGGGGTCAAACTGTGGATTCAAGGAAGTGCCCACTTTTGACATATATTGGCTCCCCAGCGCGGACTCGAACCACGGACATGGTGGTTAACAGCCACCCGCTCTACCGACTGAGCTACTGAGGAACATTGATTTTCAAATTTAACAGCTTTAATGTTGAAGCCGCTAATTATTTTTTTACTACCTGCAATTCGTACAAATTGCAAGCTCTTTTAACGGAACTCCCGTTTTTTTGCTTATAAATTTTAATTGATCTTCCGGAGCAAAATAACGCCCGCAAACATCACATACAGCCATATCAAAACCTTTGTACCAAATTACACGCTTATCATCTTTATCATCCATCTCTACATAACCTGTGGGACATAGATAAGCACATGAACCGCAACCAATGCATTTATCTGCCGAAAATTCTATCTTCGTCTCTTCCAATTCCCTGCCCAAACCGGGATCTCTAAACGAGAGAGCTCTAACACCAACAACATCTCTACACGCCCGGACACAAAGCCCACACAGCACACAGTCGTGAACTTCTTCAGTAATTGGTTTAGTCTTTACTCCCAGTTTTCCGGCAATTTCACAAACCGCCACAGTATTCGGATATCGATAATAAAGCAGTTGAGCTGCCAATTTTCTTGCTTCTATTGCTTTTTCCGAAGCCGTCCTTACCTCTAAATTTTTACTAACGGGAAGGTCACAGGAGGTCGCAAGCTTCCATTTTCCATTCGCTTTAACTTCCACTGTACAGAGGCGGCATGCCCCAAAAGGAACCAGCTCCTCATGATAGCAAAGGGTCGGCATGTCAATCCTCAAATTCCGGATCTCCTGTAATACATTGGACCCCTCCCGGGCTTGAACGTTTTTCCCGTCTATCGTTATGTTTACCATTTAAAGCCCCTTATCTTTTTAAAATTCTTATTTATCATTCCTGCAAAAACAGGCTTTTATTTTCATACCCGCGTCCACCGCAGCTATCACGGAAAGACCTTGGGTAACTTTTCTATTCCCAAATCATCAGGCGATAACAACGGAGGCATCGAGCAGCTTCGGTCATTGCTTCTGTAGTGTCAAAACCGCCTTCGACTTCAGTTTCACTTTCCAATTCCAGCCTCTGGCTTACTTCGACAAAATTAACCTTGGGCGCCGCCTTTTTAACAACAAATCCTTCCTCACGCTGAACCTTAGTATCAATTCCTGTAAAGGGATTCGTATATGCTGCAGTTTTGCCCTGAAGATAGCAATTGATACTAATTGCTGCTCTATTTCCGGCATTTAAGGCCTCAATGAGTGTTTCTGCGCCACTGGCGCAATCTCCACCTGCATAAATTCCTTCTACACTCGTTCTAAATGTAATAGGGTGCACTTTTATGGACCCTCTATCCGTAACTTCAATCTTCTTTTCTCCGGAAAGGAATTCCAGATCTGATTTTTGACCGGTTGCAGCGATGACCATATCTGTCTTCATTGTCTTTTCTGATCCTTTGACAGGAACCGGATGAGGCCGGCCGCTTTGATCAGGCTCGCCAAGCTCTATTTTAACGCATTCCAAGCCGGTAACTTTGCCATTTTTGGCTATTATCTTAGTTGGAGCTTTAAGAAAACTGAATTTGACTCCTTCTTCTTCAGCTCCGCTTATTTCTTCAGTGCTTGCCGGCATTTCCTCGCGTGACCGTCGGTATATAACCTCAATATCCTGGAAACCCAAACGGGCGCAACTACGGGCGCAATCTATTGCCGCACTACCGCCGCCGAGAATGACGACCTTTTTCCTCGGCGCTACTTTTCCACCCAAACTCAGGTTACGCAGAAATTCCGCCGCCTGAATGAAACCATCATACCCTTCATCCTCACCTTCACAACCTAATTTTACCCCTACATGAGCGCCAACAGCTAAAAAGAGAGCTTTATAACCCTGTTTTTTAAGTTCCTCCCAGTTAAGTCTTTCTATACCGGTTTTGAATTTAAAGATAACTCCCATACGTTTGATCAGGGCTACTTCATGATTCAGAATGTCTTTGGGAAGACGGTAGTCGGGTATACCCACTGCCGCCATCCCGCCTGGGCGCGGTAGTTTTTCGAATATCGTAACTTCATAGCCCCACCGGCGAAGATGATAAGCCGCCGATAAACCAGCCGGACCTGCGCCAACAACAGCAACCTTATCCGGCTTTGTTTCCACTGGAACTGGAAGAGCCGAAGCACCTTCGGCAAGGTCAGCATCCGCCGCAGCCCGTTTAAGCAAACGGATTGACAACGGCTCGTCTATTCCTTTACGCACACAGGCGCTTTCACAGGGATGAGTACAGGCTCGCCCGATAACGCCGGGAAGGATGCACCTTTCCCGAATCAGGTTGAGCGCGTCAGCGAAATGGTTATTTTTAATCAGTTCAATATAACCGGGAATATCCAAGGTCGCCGGACAGGCCTCCATACAGGGAGCCGTCACAGCTACTTTGTAATCTTTTTTCGCGGGCTTCTTCTTGCCGTCCAGCATTGCTGTGAAGTCCGCTTCATAATATTTTACAGCATCCAGCACCGGGGTCAGCGCTGCAGAACGACCAAAGTTGCACTTGGAATTCGCAGCAACTCCCTTGGCAATAGTCTCGATTTCCGAGATATCCTGTTTAGATCCTTTGCCCGCCGCCAGACTTTCCATGATCGCCATGACCTTATCCAAGCCGATCATGCAGACAGAGCATTCGCCGCAGGAAAGCTTTCTAGCTTCCCGCAGATAGGTCATGGTTAACGAAAGGACATCCGCTTTGGGATCCGTTACCACTATACCGTTCCACCCCATCATGGCGGTGATGTCTTTTCCACCCACCTGAGTGGGAAGCCCCGGTTCAACGGCATTGGCTCCGGCACCTTTACGATTATCTAATATTTTACCGTTCCAACTGCTAAACGTGACAGTATTCATGCTTATAGCCACCTTATCCTGTATTTTTATGTTGATAATGCCAACAATGTTTAATTTCTTTTTTTGCCTTTTTGTCGTGGCTTTTTTCAAGCTCAAATAACATCAGGATTCTTCAGAGGTTCCCCTGCAAATCAATCCCATGCTTTCAGGCACTGAACTTTATCTAACAACTTCTCGTACTCTTTATTTACTCTATCCTGAATCATCTGCATTTGATCTTCGGTCAGATGACGGTAACGCCCCTGTGCTTTGCAGTAATTCTTAATTGGTTGTAACTTCTTAGGCATTTCCGCGGAAAGCTTGTACTTGCCGTTTTCCACTTCATAGAGAGGGAAAATTCCGGTTTCTACAGCCAGACGTCCCATGGAAATCGTCTGATCGGAACCACAACGCCATCCGGTAGGACATACGGTAAAACAGTGAATATACGATGGTCCTTTTACTTTTTTTGCCTTTTCAATTTTAGTTATAAAATCCAACGGATAACTGGGACAGGCCGTCGCCACATAAGGAACATTATGGGCAACCATGATTTCCGCCATATTCTTTTTCCATGTCTTTTGTCCCATACTGACTTTGCCGGCCGGAGCGGTTGTCGTTGATGCGCCCATTGGCGTACCACTGGAACGTTGAATTCCGGTATTCATGTAAGCTTCGTTATCGAAGCAAACGAACAGCATATTATGACCGCGCTCCATTGCCCCCGAAAGAGCCTGCATGCCGATATCCATTGTTCCGCCGTCGCCGGCCATACCGACAACTTTAACATCGCGGTCGGCAATTTTACCTTTTCTTCTTAGAGCTTTCAGCCCGGCTTCAACACCGGAAGCCACGGCGGCGGCGTTTTCGAAGGCAACGTGAATCCAGGGAACCTGCCAGGCGGTTGTTGGATACATGCTGGTCACGATTTCCATACAGCCTGTAGCGGAAGCAATAACCGTATCTTCTCCCAGAGCCTTGCACATCAAACGCACGCCCAGTATTTCACCGCAACCCGAGCAGGCACGATGACCGCCGGATAATAATTCTTTTTTATTAATCAGCCGCGGGGCAAATAAATCAAAATTCTCTGCAATATTCATTATTCCCTCACCCCCAAAAATTCATAGCTGCCTGCTTTAATTTCATCCCCGGCTACTTTTTGAATCATATCAACGAAATTAATCACACGAACATCTCTGCCGCCCAGACCAATAATGTAATTGTATATTGCCGGTTTCACTGGTTCATGATAGAGAGCAGCCGTAATCTCCGAACAAACCGGGCCACCGGGACCGCCGAACGAAACTGCACGGTCGGTAACCACTACTTTTTTCGCTTTTGTCAATACTTCTCTGATCTCTTCAAAGGGGAATGGACGCCATAATCTCAGTTTAACCAGGCCCACAGACACACCTTTCGCCCGTAATTCATCAATGGCCATTTCCGCCGTTTCACCCATGGAACCCATTGTCAGTAAAAGAATTTCCGCATCCTCCGCCTTATACGTTTCTACCGGTTTATAACGGCGACCGAACATCTTCGCCCATTCATCCCAGACGGCAAGAATTACTTTCTTCGAATTTTTCAGAGCTTCGTCTTTTGCCTTAAGAATTTCCGTGAAATAATCGGCCATGGCAAAAGCGCCCATTGTTAATGGCTGATCCGGATGAAGGGTGGCATAAGGAACTCTCGGCGGAAGGAATTTATCAACTAATTCCTGCTCCGGAAATTCTAAAGGCTCAACCATGTGGGTAAGCTGGAAACCATCAATATTTACACAGACCGGCAAATT
>Ga0208462_1001901_pt1 | contig 12624 bp, 14 predicted proteins | sample AD_SCU001_MetaG_FD_184452 | JGI IMG/M metagenome (GOLD analysis project Ga0208462, IMG submission 184452) | Active sludge microbial communities of municipal wastewater-treating anaerobic digesters from China - AD_SCU001_MetaG (SPAdes) (version 2) | ecosystem: Engineered > Bioreactor > Anaerobic...
GAGCAGATCCGCGGCTCGATGTGAACACCCTCACCGAGACCCCGTTCCTGCCCCCCCGACACGGTATCCGGTGCAATCGCCACTCACTGCCCGCCCCCTTGAGGGGGCGGGAGGAGGCGCTGGAAGCGCCGGGAGGCGGGGGTGGACCAGTGGCACGCAGCGACAGGGGAAGGGGCGTTCCGCCCCCTCCCCGTCAGCCCCACCCCCACGGGGGCGATATCCCATCGATACAGTGTCCCGGCCAGGATGAGCAGATCCGCGGCTCGATGTGAACACCCTTGACTGAAATCCTGTTCCTGCTCCCCGGACACCGTATCCGGTGCTATCGCCAAACACTTGCCCGCCCCCTCGGGAGGGGGCGGGAGGAGGCCGCGGCAGCGGCCGGGCGGTGGGGGTGTTTCTATCTCACGTGGAAAAGGGTGTCTGGTTGAGACACAGGAGACAGGGGAAGGGGCGTTCCGCCCCCTCCCCGTCAGCCCCTCCCCCGCGGGGGCGATTTTCCATCGATACACTGCCATGAGAGGGATCCTCTCTCTGTCGCCAGTGTGAACACCCTCACCGGAATCCCTTCCCTGCCCCCCGGACACTGTATCCGGTGCTATCGCCAGACACTTGCCCGCCCCCTCTGGAGGGGGCGGGAGGAGGCGCGGAACGCGCCGGGCGGTGGAGGTGGTCAGGCGAAAAGATGTTCATCCAGAGACGCAGGAGACATGGGAGGGGGGAGTCGTCTCCGCCTCCCCCCTCCCCGTCAGCCCCACCCCCACGGGGCGATTCTCCATCGATACGGCGTCCGGGGGTGGGCAGTCTCTTTGCAGTCTCACCTGACACTCACTGAAGATCCTATCTCTCCCCGTGACACGGCCACCGGGTCAATCGCCAGACACTCGCCCGCCCCCTTGAGGGGGCGGGAGGAGGCGCGGAACGCGCCGGGAGGCGGGGGTGGCCTGGCGAAAAGATGTTCATCCAGAGACGCAGGAGACATGGGAGGGGGGAGTCGTCTCCGCCTCCCCCCTCCCCGTCGGCCCCTCCCCCGATTGGCGATATCCCATAGACGCACTGCCATGAGAGGGATCCTCTCTCTGCCGTCAACGTGAACACCCTGCTGAAGATCCTGTTTCCCCCGTGACACGGCCACCGGGTCAATCGCCAGACACTTGCCCGCCCCCTCTGGAGGGGGCGGGAGGAGGCGCGGAACGCGCCGGGCGGCGGGGGTGGTCTGGCGAATACCGTTCAACCAGAGACGCAGGAGACAGAGGCAGGGGGGTGGCTCGATGCAAACCGTTCAGCCAGAGATTCAGGAGAGCAACCCCAGCGCCACCCGCTCCGCCGACCACTACCCATAATACCCATCAGTGCAAACGCCTCTTGATGAGAGTGATGGTCGGGGGGACGTTTGACCCCCTCCATGCCGGGCACCGGAAACTCCTCTCCCGCTCCTTTGACCTTGCCGGGCCCGCCGGCGAGGTTGTGATCGGGCTGACAACCGATGAGTTCGCCGGCACGAAGGAGCACCCGGTCCGGCCGTACCGGGAACGACTGAACAACGTCACGGCATTCATCCTGGAGAAGGGTTACACCGCCTCCTGGGCGGTTGAACCTCTCTCCGACCGCTATGGGAGCGCCGTCGATGCTGATTTCGATATCCTTGTCGTCTCCGAGGAGACATTCCATGTTGCCCTGGATATCAACGAACTCCGGCGGCAGAACGGCCTGGCAAAGGTCGACCTATATGTTGTCTCGTGCGTCCTCGCCGAGGACGAACGGCGGATCTCGAGCACCCGTATATACCGGGGCGAGATCGACCCGCACGGGCGCCTGATCAGATGATGTGGTTTGCTATATTGCCCTTGATCAACCAGTCGCAGTAGAGGCAGTGCAGCCCCTTATCAAGCACCTCAAAGGTGCTCTCCACCGGTTCGTTTGTGTTCGTGATGCAGCCGGGGTTCGGGCACCTGACCACGCCCTTGATGACGCGGGGGATCTCCACACCCTTCTTCTCCACGACCTCATACTCCCGGATGATGTTGATCCTTGCCTGCGGCGCAAGCAGGGCGATCCGGTCGACCTCCTCCTTGCGGAGTTCCCGGTTCTCGATCTTCACGATATCCTTCTTTCCAAGCCGCCTGCTCTCGACGTTTGTCGCGATGCTCAGGCACTCGTTTGTCGACCCCGTGATGCCAAGGATCCGCAGGACGTTCAGCGCCTCGCCGGCCGTGATATGGTCTATGACGGTGCCGTTCCGGATGGGGCTGACGAGCAGCCCGTGTGCGGTATCTTTCCTGCTCATCTCATCACCTCGTGAAGGAGCGCCATCCTGACCGGAACACCGTTGCGCGCCTGCTCAAAGTAGCGCGCATACGGCGTCCTATCCACAGCAGGATCGATCTCCCCGGCGCGCGGCAGGGGGTGGAGGATCATCAGGTGATCCCGCACACCCTCCAGCAGTTGTGTCGTTATCCTGTAACTCGAGGCTACGTTGTAGTATGACGCCGTGTCCGGGAAACGTTCGCGCTGGATCCTCGTGACATACAGAACGTCGAGTTCCCTGATCGCCTCCTCAACGCTCGCGTGCTCGACCACCTCCACACCGCGCTCCCGCAGTTCAACCGCTATGTTCACCGGCATCTCAAGCCCCGTAGGCGCGATCGTGTGCAGAGTGACGCCGTAGAGGGAGAGTGCAAGCGCCAGCGAGTGCGCCGTCCTGCCGTAACGGAGATCCCCGAGGAGCCCCGCATCGATCCCGTCAAGCGGCATGGACTTGCGGATGGTGTAGAGGTCAAGCAGCGTCTGGCTCGGGTGCTGCCCCGCACCGTCGCCGGCGTTGATCACCGGGACGGAGGAGAACTCGGCTGCAAGGCGTGCCGCCCCCTCTTTAGGGTGGCGGAGCACGATGGCGTCCACGTATCCGCTCACCACCCGTATGGTGTCCGCGAGCGTCTCCCCCTTGACGATGGAACTCGCCTCCACAGAATCGACGCTGATCGACTGCCCGCCGAGCCGGGCCAGGGCGGCCGCAAACGACATCCGTGTGCGGGTGCTGGGTTCAAAGAAGAGAAGCGCCACGAGTCTGTCCTTGAGCAGCCCCGGCGTGTAACGCCCGGTCTCGAAGACCTCTGCTCTATCTAGCAGGTGATCGAGGTCTTCCCTTTCAAAATCGCGGATAGAGATAATGTGGTACATCGTGCGGCTACCTTCCGGGGCTCGCTATCAATCCTTCCGCCCCATCCTCTCATGGTTACTGGTTCACCGCGCAGAAAGAAAATACCTTTTCGAGTGATCGGATGAGAACCTTTCTCATCCCCGGCCGCCCCATACTTACTCAACGGAGGATAGAATGGTTCCAGGCGAGAAAGAAGGGTATGCCGCCGAGACCTGCTCCCATTGCGGGGGGCTCGGCTGCACCTACTGCAGCGGAAAGGGCAGCGTGATGGTGGAGCAGCCATCGCGCAGGTGCAGGCACTGCGGCGGCGACGGCTGCATCTACTGCGGCTACACCGGCTGGGAGCACCCGCTGAAAGAGTATTAGCCTCTCTACCGGCGCGCGATGGTGATGTAGCCGCTGTGGGCAACCCGGGTCGACGGCCTGGTTCCCCTGGCGGAACGCGTCAGTTCACGCTCGATGCACTCGTAGCAGTGGACCTCGCGAAAGATCGGTGCCGCGGCATCGAGCGCGGTGAACGTATGCTCGAGGAAAGGTGTGTAGCAGGCCAGGTAGCCGCCGGGCCTGAGGAGCGAGAAGGCGTGCTCCACGTGTGCCGGGGTTATCGTCATGTCCAGGTGGACCACATCGAACTCTCCGGTTGCCTGGAGCATATCGCCCGCCATCACCTCGACGTTATCGAGCCTGGCGTTTCTGATGTTCTTCTCCGCAAGCGCTGCAAACTCCGGGCGCACCTCGCAGGTCTTCACCCGCCGGGCAATCTTTCCAAAGTAGATCGCGGCGACACCGCTCCCCGTCCCCGCGTCGAGGACGGTGTCGTCCCGGTTCATCCCGGTGTAGGCTATAACCAGCCCTATGTCTTTTGGAAGCATGGGAGCGCCGCTGCGCTTTGCGTGGACAAAAAAATCGGTGGGCCGCGGGCGCAGCACGATGAACGGGACGCCGAGGTGTGTCCTGACCTCGCCGCCGGGGTTCATCCCGGGGAGCGCCGAGAGGTCGATCGTCCCGCGGTCGGTGGAGAACTGCCCCTCCCCCGCCGTCACGAAGTACTCCCGGTCCTCTCCGACGAGCAGGAGGCGTTCGCCGGTCTCGATCATTGCTCGGCGAGTTTCAGTATGGCTTCGGCGATATCGCCGTGGGTCTCGATGAGCGCGGCCAGCGCGGCCTCTTCTGTTGCTCCGGTCTGGGATGCTACGAGCGCGACGTCCTCGTCCGGGATCTCAGGGGCGGCCTCCTCGAACCGGGGTTCGCCGGTGATCTGGTAGGTGGTTAACCCCTGCATCCTGGTCGCGACGACCTGGGCCTCGTCAAAGATGTAGTCCCCGGCGGACGTCTGGATGATGACCCTCTCAACGCCCTCGAGTTCCTCCATCTCCATGCCCATCTGCTTCATCATCTGCTTCATCTTTTTAGGGTTTATCTTTCCTGGATACATTCGGATCCTCTCCCCTGCCTTATTTTTACGGCTACACCGTAATTAAATGCCAGCATCTCCCGGCCGGAGAGGATGGCGGCGCCGGTGGCAATGAGGTTATCATCCCCGGTCACCACCAGGACCTCGTCCCCTGCGCGGATGCCTTCGTCGGCAGAGACCACGTGTTTTGCCATAGCGTTCCTGCCGTCGGCGATGAACGCCGCTACATCCTCCTGCACCGCCACCCTGTAGCCCGGCGGCGGTATGTGGGCGGCAAGACGAACCGCTCCGGCGATCCCGAGGGTGAGGCGGCCGTCCTGCGCACGAACGGTCGCAAGCCTCTCGCCGTCGAGACGCACCTGGCGGATACGCCCTGTCGTGGATAACTGGAACGTGCATCCGTCGGGGAATATGGCTTCCCCTGCCCCTCTGCCGAACTGGAAGTCACCTATCGTCCTGACCCGCTGCAGCAAACTGTCTTTTGAGTACCCGGTTGACGCCATCAACAAACTCCTCTTCTGTTTCGCGGGGGATGAACGCCCCGGCGGCGATACGGTGCCCGCCGCCGGCGCCGCCCACCGATGCCGAGGCCTCGACGAGCGCCTGCTGGAGGTCGACCCCGCGGCTGAGCACCCATTCGTTCGTCCGCATCGAGACCTTGGTGAGGTCTGGTTCGTCCGCCATTGCGCTGAGAACCATGATAGGTTTACGCCAGTTCAGTCTTGAGAGAGCCATGCCCGCTCCTATCCCGACGATGGTGTCGGGGAACCGGTCGCCGGTGTGGATGTACTGGAGGTGGGATAGTTCGGTGACGCCTGTGTCAAGGATGTAGTGGAGCAGGTCGCGTATGACGGAGCGGTGGTGGCCGAGCATGTACTCCGCCTCGCGGTAGGCCTCGCCGCGCATACCCCGGCAGATGCTGCTCCCAACCCGTGGTTTCGCCCAGCGGCCGCAGGCGTTGAGGAGGGTGGCATACTCTGAGGCGTTCCGGAGCGGTGTGCGTTCCGGTTCGTCCGGGAATATGTATGTCTCGGCGAGGAGGCGGCCGGTATCCTGGCCGTGGGCGATGAGGTGCTGGGCCAGGGCGCTGACGATCCTGCGCCGGTCGCTGAACGGGAGTTCTTCCCAGACGAGCCAGCCGCCGCGGGGGTTCTTCAGTTCGACGCCGAGCCGTTCGAGGAACCGGAGCGCGCCGTTTGTGTTGTTGGAGATCCCGTCGATGTAGGGTTCGTCGCAGTAGCCAAGACAGATGTGGACGGGGCGGGTGGAGAGGCCGTAGCAGTTGAGGTCGCGGCTCTGGACGATGATGTTGCCATACTCGACGCCGTCCTGGACGATCTCGCGGGCGGGGCCGACCAGGCCGCAGTTTTCGCGGGCCATCATGTCGCCGACGTTCCCGATCACGGCGAGTTTGGCAAGGTCTATGTTTGTCGGGTCAAGCGTCTTTGCGACCAGGTAGGCGAGGCCGGCGGCGCTCATCCGGGTGATGCCGTGGTCGAGGCAGTTGATCATGGGGTAGGCCGTTGTGCAGGGCTGGCTGACGTGGTGATCCAGGATCAGGACGTCCTCGGCGGTGAGACCGCGGCTCTCGAGGAGGGCCTGCTGCCCGGCGCCCAGGTCTGCAAATAGTTTGAGGGAGTCGTCGTCCGGGATGTGCCGCATCGCCATCGGTTCGAGCTGGCGAACGAAGACCGATTCGACCGGTATGCCCTCGCGGCTGAGCGCCTGCGCCAGGATCGCCTCCGTGCTGATGCCGTCGGCGTCGATGTGGGAGACGATTGTCACCGAGTCAGCGTCAGATATGATCTCCGCCGCTCTCCGCAGATCGCGCTCGAGGTTCATCTTCCATATCTATGGGTGGTGCAGCCACTTAACTTGTGGGGGGAGGCGAACGGGGTTTTGAGGGGGAGGTGATACCGGTTCTGAGAGTGAGGGGGGGCGGTTTGCGGGAAAACAACGCCGGCCTCTAGACGTCTCCAGGAATACGGCCTTTATTCAGGCCAGCACCGCCCCTGCCTCGGCGTCTCAACCAGACACTCCTTTTCCGTGTGAGGCAGACCACCCCCGCCTCCCGGCGCTTCCAGCGCCTCCTCCCGCCCCCTCGAGGGGGCGGGCAGTGAGGGGCGATTGACCCGGATACAGTGCCACGGGGAGAGACAGGTCTTTCAGGGAATTTTCTCGACTGAAACCGGGTGACGCGATGCACAACCCCTGACACTGCATCTATGGCTAATCGCCCCGTGGGGGAGGGGCTGACGGGGAGGGGGGTGGAACATCCCCCGCCCCTGTCGCTCGCGTGTCACCGTGACAGTGTTTTCCTCAAGCCACCCCCGCCGCCCGGCCGATACTGCGGCCTCCTCCCGCCCCCTCCCGAGGGGGCGGGCAGTGCGTGGCGATTGACCCGGATACAGTGCCACGGGGAGAGACAGGACTCTACAGTGTGTTTCTCGCCTGAAACCGGCTGAATGAATTTCTCTCACGGCACTGTATCTATGGGGAATCGCCCCCGTGGGGGAGGGGCTGACGGGGAGGGGGGAGGCGGAGACGTCTCCCCCCTCTCCTGTCTTGGCGTGTCACCGGGAACGGTTTACGTCGACCTCCCCCACCTCCCGGCGCTTCCAGCGCCTCCTCCCGCCCCCTCAAGGGGGCGGGCAGTGAGGGGCGATTGACCCGGATACCGTGCCACGGGAGCAGGAACGAAATTTCAGTTAAGGGTTTCACGTTGACGGCAGAGAGACGATCTCCCCCCGCCCCTGTCTCGGCGTGTCATCCGAAAACCTCTCGCGGAAACACCCTCACATTCCTCCCCCAAAGACCGGACTCAAAAGGTATCTATGAGAGAAACGCATAGCACCGATGGGTTGCATGGTTTCCCGGAGGGGGGGCGTTGGATGACCACAAAGGATATGCGTGAGTTTCTGGAGACCGGCGTTATCGACGCCGGGCGTATGCGTGCCGTCGAGGAGAACGCCATAGCGCTTGGCCTGCCGTCGCTTGTGATGATGGAGAGCGCCGGCCGGGCGGTTGCTGCCGCCGTGCAGTCTTTCAGCCCTTCGCGCGTCCTTCTGCTCTGCGGGAGGGGGAACAACGGCGGTGACGGTATGGCGGCGGCACGCTGCCTCCAGCACCTCGACGCCGTCGACGTTGTCTACCCGGACTGCGGTTCGATGACCCCCTCGACCGCCGCGGAACTCGGCCTGCTCCGGCACTGCTCTGTCGCTCTCCACCCGATCAGGTGCGCTGCCGAGGTCGATGGGATCTCGGACATTTTTGATAGGGCGGAGATCATCGTCGATGCGATGCTCGGCACAGGCGCCTCCGGTGCGCCTCGTGAACCGCTTGCGACCCTGGTTGCCCGCGCAAACGTGAGCGCTGCGCCGGTAATCGCCGTCGACATCCCCACCCCCGGTATACGGGCAAACCGGATCCTCTCGTTCCACCGCCCAAAGATCCAGGGCGCAGATCTCGTGGATATAGGAATCCCGCTTGAAGCCGAGGTCTACACGGGTCCCGGCGACCTCACGCTCCTTCCCGGAAGAGACGAGAATGCCCACAAGGGCGCCGGCGGCGAGGTTCTCGTCATCGGCGGCGGCCCCTACCAGGGTGCGCCGTATATCGCGGCGCTCGGGGCGCTGCGTGCCGGCGCGGATATCGTGCGGGTCGCCTCCCCCGTCAGCATCCCGATCCCCGACCTGATCCACGAGCGCCTGGATGGCGACCTGATCACCCCTGACCACCTGGAGACCATCCTCCGGTTCGTGGAGAGGGCCGATGTCGTCGTCTGCGGTATGGGGCTCGGTGGGGCGAGCCACGAGGTCGTCCTTGGCGTTTCGGAGGCGGCAGGGCGCGCGGTCTTTGATGCCGACGCCCTCCGCCGCCCGCTGCCAGCGGCGAAAGAGACCATCTACACCCCCCATGCCGGCGAGTTTGCCCGGATGACCGGGACGGAACCACCTGCGGAGGTTGCGGCCCGTGGCCGGTGTGTGAAGGCCGCCGCTGCAACCGGGACGATCCTCCTCAAAGGCCCGGTCGACGTGATATCCGATGGCTCCCGCGTCCGGTTCAACCGGACCGGCAGCCCTGCCATGACCACCGGCGGAACGGGCGACCTGCTTGCCGGGGTTGCGGGCGCGCTGTTCTGCCACCTCCCGGCCTTCGAGTCGGCCTGCATCGCCGCATACGTGAACGGCAGGGCGGGGATGCGAGCGGCGGAAGAGAGGGGGAACGGCATCCTTGCCACCGATATACTGGACTTTATCCCGCAGGAGGTCTTCCTCCGCCGGACGCCGGAGTGAGACTGCCGGCAGCGTCCACATTTATCCCCGGCAGGTGCAAAGATCTCCTCTGATGGATATGAACGAGTCCGGCGAAGACGGCAGGGCGCCGGTCTTCACCCACATCGAGAACGACCGCGCACAGATGGTGGACATCTCGGCAAAGACCGAGGTTGCCCGCGAGGCGGTTGCAAGCGGCCGGATCTACCTCCGGGCAGAGACACTCAGGGCGATCAGGGAGGGGACCACGGTCAAGGGCAACGTTCTTGCAACCGCACGGGTTGCGGCCACCCTGGCGGTGAAGGAGACGCCGCGCATAATCCCGATGTGCCACCCAATACCGCTTGCAGGTGTCACCATAGACTTTGAGGAGGGCGATGGCTGCCTTGAGGCCACCGCCCGCGTGAAGTCTTTCGGGAGGACCGGCGTCGAGATGGAGGCGCTCACCGGCGTCTCTGTTGCCCTGCTCACGGTCTGGGATATGGTGAAATCGGCCGAGAAGGACGAGAACGGTCAGTACCCGGTCACCCGGATCGATGCCATCCGCGTTCTGGAGAAGAAAAAAGGAGGGTGAGCGGGGCCGATCAAATCGCTTCCTTTGAAACGCCCCCGCCTCCCGCCCCCCTGCAGAGGGGGGCGGGCAGTGTATGGCGATAGCCCTGGATACAGTGCACGGGGAGAGGAACTGGATTTCAGCAGGGTGTTCACGTTGACGGCAGAGAGAGGATCTTCTCCCCGTGGCACTGTATCTATGTGGAATCGCCCCCGTGGGGGAGGGGCTGACGGGGAGGGGGGAGGCGGATACGGCTCCCCCCTCACCTGTCTCCTGTGTCTCAACCAGACACTCTCTTCCACGTGAGGTGGATCACCACCGCCTCCCGCCCCCTCCAGAGGGGGCGTGCAGTGAGGGGGGAAGAGGGAGACGGAATCCTTTATCAGCGCTCCCGTCGACCTATATGGAACCACGGGATACGTCCCGGAAAGGAATGTGGCGGAAACGCTGAACCTGAGGTGATTGAGAGCATGGCAAAATCGATGTATGCCTACGTACGTGAGGCCTGGAAACAGCCTGACACGTCCGAGGTGAAAGACCTCCTCTGGGAGCGTCTCCAGGTCTGGCGGCGCGAGGGGAGTGTCGTGCGCGTTGAGCGCCCCACAAGGATCGACCGCGCCCGTTCGCTTGGCTACAAGGCCAAGCAGGGCATAATCGTCGTGCGGGTCAAGGTCCGCCGCGGCGGCCGGAGAAAGCCCCGTTACGTCCGCGGCCGCAGAACAGCGCGCATGGGTATGCACCGGATGACCCCGGCAAAGAGCCTCCAGCGCATGGCCGAGGAGCGCGCATCCCGCAGGTACCCTAACATGGAGGCCCTGAACTCCTACTGGGTCGGCGAGGACGGGCGCCACAAGTGGTTTGAGGTGATCCTGGTCGACGGCCACCACCCTGCCATCCAGAGCGACCGGAACCTCTCCTGGCTGGCCGACCCCGTTCACCGGGGCCGGGCGGAGCGCGGCAAGACCTCTGCCGGCGTGAAGGGGCGCGGGATGCGGAAGCGCGGGAGCGGAACCGAGAAGACTCGGCCCAGCATCCGGTCGCATGCAAACCGCGGCAAATAAACACTTTTTTTAAACGACGATGAAGATCACAGATGCCTGTATATTCCCCTATCCTGACGGCGACTCCACGGTTTCGCGGATGGCGATCGAGGCGGGAGAACTCGGGTTCGATAGCCTCGTCGTCATAGGGGATGCCGGGCATCGGTTGTCCAGTGGGGTTGAGATCCTCCAGGGCGCTATCATCACCGCCCGGTCCATAAAAGAGGTTCTGCGCGACCTGCGCGACCCCGCCGTCCGGCGCGCCGATCTGGTCTGCGCCGATGCCGGTGATCTCTCGTTCAACCGCGCTCTTGCAAGCACCAATGAGGTGAACGTCATCAGTAAGATCCATGCCACCCGGCAGAACGCCTTTGACCACGTCGCCGCACGGACGGCGGCGGAGAGGGGTGTGGCGGTGGAGATCTCTATTGCCCCCCTGATCCACCTCCGCGGGATGAAACGCCAGCAGGCGCTGAACCGGTATGCGGATATCCTCGCGCTGCACCGGCGTTACGGGTTTATGCTCACCCTATCGAGCGCCGCCAGTTCGATACTCGACCAGCGTTCGGTTCGAGAGATCCGGGGGCTCTGCGGGCTCTTCGGCATGACCGGGGCCGAGGTGAACGAGGCTCTATCGTCTGTGGGCCGGATGATCGAGCCCTCCGGCCCCGTGGGGGCGGTCAGATGAGACCCAGGCCCCCGACGATGCGGACGAAACGGCGCTACATACTCGCAAGGATCCTTCCATACGGTGCGGCAGTTGACCAGAAACAACTCTACCTCTCCGTCATCGAGGCCGCGGCATCCCTCCTCGGGGATGCGGCCGTCGGTCTCGCCCAGCCCGCCGTCGTCTACTGCGATGCGGGGTATGCCGTCATCCGGTGCCGGCGCGGGGCGGAAAGGGACATCGCCGCAGCGCTTGCAACCGTCACCGCGGTCGGCGATGACCGGGTTTCGCTCCGGACGGTCGCCGCATCCGGGACGATCCGTGCGCTGCGGCGCCGGATGAGACCTATCCGGCCCATTCCGGAGGACGAGGAGATTACGATCGGGGAGAGGGCTTATGCGGTCTGCCGGTATCCGGGTCAAAAGGTTGATTTGATTGAAAAGGGTATTAAGCATCAGAAAAGATTCTTTTTCAGCGAACTCGATTTGGAGGAACGATAATGCAGCCACAATATCAGATGGGATACGACCGGGCTATCACGGTCTTCAGCCCCGATGGAAGACTCTATCAGGTTGAGTATGCAAGGGAAGCGGTAAAACGCGGCACGACGGCCGTTGGGCTCAAGTGCAGCGAGGGTGTCGTGCTGATAGTCGACAAAAGGGTGACGTCCCGCCTCCTCGAAGCGGCCTCCATCGAGAAGATCTTCAAGATCGATGCGCACATAGGTGTGGCCTCCTCCGGTCTTGTGGGGGATGCACGCTCCCTCGTGGATCGGGCGCGGGTCGAGGCCCAGATCAACAGGGTCTCCTACAACGAGCCTATCGATGTCGAGACCCTGGCCAAGAAACTCTGCGACCATATGCAGATCTATACCCAGTTCGGCGGTGCGCGCCCCTACGGCACGGCGCTCCTGATCGCCGGGATCAGCGACGGTGAGGGCAGACTCTTTGAGACCGACCCGAGCGGCACGCTGCTCGAGTACAGGGCAACCGGGATCGGGACCGGCCGGCCGGGGGTCATGCAGGTCTTTGAGGAGGAGTATCGTGAGGATGCGACCTTCTCGGAGGCGATCGCTCTCGGCATCAAGGCGCTCCATGCAGCGACCGAGGGAAAACTGGACGTGAGCGCAATCGAGATCGGTGTTGTCTCCATCGAGACGGGGGAGTTCCGGAAGATGGAGAGGGATGAGATCCAGTCCCACGTTGATAAGTTTGAGAAGAGCGTGCCATCAGCATGATCCCGCTCGACCGTGCAGTTGTGGCGAGGTTCGAGAGTCACGGGGAACGGTTTGAGGTGCTGGTCGACCCCGACCAGGCGATGCGCATCCGGCAGGGTGAAGCGATAGACCTTGAGGACGTCGTTGCGGCCGACTCCGTCTTCTCGAACGCTGCTCATGGTGAGAGGGCCTCGGACGAGGCTCTCATGAAGGTCTTCAAGACGACCGAGTTTGAAGAGATTGCGCCGAAGATCATCCAGAAGGGCGAGATCCATCTGACGGCAGAGCAGCGGCGCCATA
>Ga0208462_1001904_pt1 | contig 12586 bp, 7 predicted proteins | sample AD_SCU001_MetaG_FD_184452 | JGI IMG/M metagenome (GOLD analysis project Ga0208462, IMG submission 184452) | Active sludge microbial communities of municipal wastewater-treating anaerobic digesters from China - AD_SCU001_MetaG (SPAdes) (version 2) | ecosystem: Engineered > Bioreactor > Anaerobic >...
CGAAGAGCAGTCGCTCGCTCAGTTCGACGTGAGGCCGGTCGCCTGAGATCGTGAACTGATTGCCGCGCAGATGGATGCGCACATCCAGCTGCTTTTCGATCAGCTTGAGATGATTGTTCTGCTCGCCTGCAAGCTGCTGCACCAGCTTGTTGTCGTCAAAGGAAAGCTGGGCCGTGCTCCCGCGTTGCTTTTCCGTCTCATGCGCTGTACTGGCCAAGGCTGCCCGCAATGCTCCCCGTGATTGTTCCGAAGTTGTTGGCCGGAGACTCCCGGCGTCGATATGACGGCTATTCTTATCACGTGTTTTTGATCCTGACAATATTCACATCAATGGAGGCCTCCCGCTGGAGGAGGGCCCACGGGGGGGCGCCGTTGCGAGAGGAAAGAATCGTCGCGCTCGATCAACCGCGGACGCTCGGGGCGTTGTCTTCCGGAGAGGAAATAAATGCTTTGCATTCCGGTCCGATGGGGTTAATTCTTGTTTTGGAATTTGCAGACGACGGGATGGTTCCGAGCGTAATCCATATTCCGCCGCTGGAATGCGAGCGCGCTGAACGGGGATCGCCCATCCCGGGGAGGCGGATCCGGTTATGAACGGTCTGGATTGGGTTGTGGTGGGGGTGGGAGCCTTTTGCGTGTTGCGTGGAATCATGCGCGGAGCGGTCTCCCAGATATTCGGCATCGCGGGAGTGCTGGGTGGCTTCGTGCTCGCTTCCCACCATTACGAGACTCTGGCCGCGCAGCTGGCCCGCACATTTCCCAAACTGTCGGGAACGCCCGCGATCAGCTTCATTCTGCTCTTCTGCTTGACATGGTTTTGTATCGCACTGGCCGGCTACGCCGTTGCAAGGCTCCTGCGCAAGACGGGGCTCGGTTTCCTCGACCGGCTCTGGGGCGGAGTGATCGGGTTCGGCAAGGCCTTGCTGATCGCCGTAGTGGCCATATCCATGCTGACGGTGTTCGTCTCGGCGAAGAACCCCCTGCTCACAGGGTCCGTTCTGGTCCCCTACATACAGGATGCCGCCAGGATCGTGGTGCAGCTGACGCCGGCGAGCGTGCAAAAGGCCTTCGAGGAGAAACGAAAGGCTCTTGAACGATACTGGCTGGAATCCAGGGAGAAGTCTCCCGGGGCCGATCGGCCGACGAGGCCGGTTGAGAGGAAACGCAAGTGACGACGAACGATTTGACGCGGTGGAATAAGGTCCGCCGCATCTATGAGATCATCGACCGGCTTCGGGGGGAGTCCGGTTGCCCCTGGGATCGGAAGCAGACTCCCGATAAAGTCCAGACCTATTTGATCGAAGAGGCCCACGAAGCGGCGTCGGCCGTTCGAGCCGGGCGCCGGGAGGAGGCCGCCGAAGAACTGGGCGACTTGCTGTTCATGGTTTTTTTCCTGATTCATCTCTACGAGGAATCCGGCGACTTCAGGCTCGAGGAGGTCTGCGACGCGATTTGCGAAAAAATGGTGCGCAGACACCCCCATGTTTTCGGGGAAACCCGTGTCGCTTCGGCCCGGGAGGTAAAGGAAAACTGGGAAAAGATCAAGGCGGACGAGAAGGCCACCGCGGGCAAGGAGCAAGACCGGGTGCCGGAGTCGCTTCCCGCGCTGATGCGCGCATACCGGATGCTCGCACGCCTCTCGCACAAACAGGGCGGCGATCTGAACGACGTTTCGGCTCAGACCCGCAAGTTCCTGGAAATGGGGAGGGGCCTGGCCGCCGATCCGGCGGGGGGCAACACCGTTTCGGCCGATGATTTCGGCGAGATGCTGCTTGCCCTGGTGAACCTGGCGCGGCTGAAAGGCTATCGTGCCGAAGACTGCCTCCACCAACGGCTGGTGCGATTGGAAACGCCATGAGAGATCGCGATCCCATGGATGCATGCCGTGGTGTGTCCCGTCGTCGGGCGTCCGACAGCGATTCCCGGCGTGTCCCGTGATCGGTGCTTCCATGCCGCCGGCCGAGATCGTCGCCGCGGCCAAACGCTTGCACGAGCGGATGGGGAAAGCCCTGCTCGAAGAACCCGCGTTGCGTCTCGCGCTTGAGGAATACCGGGAGGCCATCCGTCGGACGGGCGATTCGATGCGGGCCTGCGGGGTGGTTGCCGCCTGCGCCGCCTGCGCCGTCCACGGACCCGGCAGTTGCTGCTTTCAGGACATCCAGCATTGCTACGATCCGGTGCACATCCTGATCAATCTGCTGCTGGGATGCGAAGTCCCCGACATGGCCGAAGAGTTCGGGGAATGCTTCTTCCTGGGCAAGGCGGGGTGCCTCCTGGCGGCCAGGCATGCCTTCTGCCTGAACTACCTCTGCCCTTCACTGCGGGAATCGCTGGACCCCGATGCCCGGATGCGACTTCTGAGCACCGTCGGCGAAGAGCTCGACCGCGGATGGAAACTCGAACTGATCATCCGGCGTTTCATTTCACACTTCCCTGGCTGAAATCCGCTATGCCGTCCCACCCTCGGGCTCCCGCCCGGCTCCCATGGCAAAGCATTTTGCCGGATGATGAGTCCCGACGGATTGTCGGGGATTGCGTCGGTTGCGCGATCGGGCGCAAAACGATGCATCTTCGCATTCCCACGGCCTTTTTCTGCGGTATTCTCGATAATTCGAGGGAGAACGCCCCGGACCCTGGCTTCCGCGATATTCATGTCCGGAGCAGCCTCAACGTGATGGCATCCGGCGGACGTCACTCCAGAAAAGCAGGAAAAAGACGGCATCCTTGTGATGTCGGGTTATCGAACGGAAGCCCGAGGGATCGGGGTACATTACAAATCGTCAAAGAAAAGAGAAAACGGTTGATCGTCCTTGACGATTTTGGCAATAATAATTGAAGCGACTTCAGAATTATTCGATTTCGGATAAGCTGCGGCGTGGTTTCAATCGTGTCCGTATCGCCGCAGGCCCGTATCCGCCGGGGCTGTCGTCCGCGGCCAATCCGGGCGAAGAAAAGACCGGCGGCTCGTATCCGGCGGGCCAAAGGTTGCCCGGCTTTTTGGAGCTCAGTGATGTTTCGCCCAAACAGGCTTTCCACGATCGATTCGCGTTTCGTGCATAGCGCTGTCGTGTGGGTGGTGATTTTTCTTGCGATCCTCTTATTCCCCGGTTCTTCCTCCGCCGAGCGAGTGGTCGACACCGTCGCGGGACTCCAATCCGACGACGGTCCGGCCCTCGAGGCCAACCTGGATTCGCCTTCCGGTGTTGCCGTCGACACCTCGGGGAACGTCTACCTGTCGGACACCAACAATCATCGGATCAGAAAGCTGGATGTGGCCGCCGGTCAGATTCAAACCCTGGCGGGCGGGCAGTCCCCGGGTTATTCCGGCGACGGGGGGACCGCGGCGAAGGCCGGGTTGAACCGGCCCAGGGGCATTGCCGTCGACGCCGCAGGCAACGTCTATTTCGCGGATTCCAACAATCACTGCATTCGAAAAATCGACACCTCCGGCATCATCACGACCGTGGCCGGAACCGGATCCGCCGGTTCGAACGGGGACGGGGGGCCTGCCGCTTCCGCTCGACTGGCCTACCCGTTCGGCATCGCCGTCGATCCTTCGGGAAATATTTATGTCGCCGACCTGGGCAATCACAAGGTCCGAAGAATAGATGCCGCCGGGAACATTTCGACCGTTGCCGGAACGGGCTTATTGAGCAGATTGGGAGACGGGGGACCGGCAACTGAGGCAGGCCTCACAAGCCCGACGGGAGTAGCCGTCGACGGTTCCGGAAACCTGTTCATCAGCGACAGCGGGCGCCATGTCATCAGGAGAGTGGATGTCGGCGGCACAATCGACAGGGTCGCGGGTGATTATGAACAACGCTATCACGGTGACGGCGGTCCAGCGCTCAGCGCCGGCTTGATGAATGCCTACGGAGTGGCCCTCGGTCCAAACAACGACCTCTACATCGCGGACACCTACAATCAGAGAATCAGGAAAGTCACCGACGGCGTCATAAACACGGTGGCGGGAACCGGCTACGGCGGATCGCTCGAGGACGGGATTCCGGCCACCGGCGCAAGGCTCAAGTCTCCTGTTGCGCTGGCGGTGGACTCTCAGAACAATATTTATATCGCGGACACTTACAGCCATCGCATCCGGAGAGTGGACGCCGCGGGCAACATCGTCACCGTTGCGGGCAAAGGAGTTCCCGGCAATGCGGGAGACGGCGGGCAGGCCGTTGCCGCGATCCTCAAATCCCCTCACGGGCTTGCTTTGGGCCCGGACAATTCGCTCTACATTGCGGATCGAACGGACCATCGCGTCCGAAAGGTTACTGCGGCCGGGGTCATCAGCACGCTGGCGGGGACCGGGGAGGAAGGCTTATCGGCTGACGGCGCTGCCGCTGCGTTCGCCAACCTGGACGGTCCTTGCGCCGTTGCCGTCGGTCCTTCGGGAAGCGTGTACTTTTCGGATTCGGGGTCCAACCGGGTCAGGAAAATCGGGCTGGACGGCAATCTCTCCACCGTGGCGGGGAAGGGAGTTGCGGGGTACTCCGGCGATGACGGCCCCGCTGCCGAAGCCCGTCTCAACAACCCGAGCGCCATTGCCGTGGATGGTTCCGAGAGCATCTACATCGCCGACACCAACAATCATCGAATCAGGAAGGTGGACGGCGGCGGCACCATCACCACGGTGGCCGGCAACGGCACGCCGGGCTATTCGGGGGACGGGGCCTCCGCCACGGCCGCGTCCCTCAACTTTCCCAACGGGGTCGCGGTGGACGCCGACGGCAACGTCTTCATCGCGGACACGTCCAATCACCGTGTCCGGATGGTGGATTCCGGGGTCATCACCACGGTGGCCGGCAACGGCACGCCGGGCTACTCGGGAGACGGCGGTGCCGCCGTGTCCGCCTCTCTGAAGGCTCCCCACGGCGTGTGGGTCGACGCCACGGGAGCATTGTACATTGCGGATGCCCACAACTATCGCGTGCGAAAAGTGGCGGGTGGAAACATCGTTACCGTAGCGGGAACGGGAACCCCCGGCTATTCGGGCGACGGAGGGCTTGCCGCGGCCGCGGATTTCCGGTCCGTGCACGGACTGGTGGTCGACGGCTCGGGGAGTTTGTTCGTTGCGGACATGGAGAACTCACGCGTCAGGAAGGTGTATGAAGGCTTCCCGGCGATCCCGACGACCCGCACGGTGTGCTCCGCGGGGTGCGGCTACACCTCCATTCAGGCGGCGATCAATGCCTCCACGGACCGGGACACGGTGCTGGTGGGACCGGGCACATACGCCGAAAACCTGAACTTCGGCTCGAAAGGTGTGGCGGCGGTTTCCCTGGAGGGGGCCGAAGGCACCATAATCGATGGAAACGGTTCGGGCACCGTGGTGAGGTTTGATTCGGCCGGTTCCTACCAGGCCCGGCTCGCGGGGTTCACTGTCAGGAACGGCCGGGCGGCTTCCGGAGGGGGCATCCGGATCAGCGGCGCTTCCCCAACCATCGAGGACTGCATCGTCACGCAAAACGAGGCGGTTTCAGCGGGCGGGGGACTGTACCTGGAAAACGGGGCCGCGCCGATTCTGCGGAATTGCGTCGTGACCCTCAACACGGCGGCCTACGGTGGAGGCATTTACTCCTCCGGCAGTTCCCCCCTCATTCAATCCACAACCATCTCGCTCAACACTGCCGGCAACGGTGGCGGCGGGGTTTTTGTCTCTGCCGGAAGTCCGACTTTCATGGGAGGCGCGATCCGGGAAAACACCGCCACCCTGGGCGGGGGCGGAGGTGCGGCATTCGCGAATTCCGCCAGGCCCGTCGTGCAGCGGTTCCACATTGACCATAATGAAAGCGCCTCCGTCGGGGGCGGGCTCCATGTCTACGGCGGCTCCGACCTGTTGGCGGCGAACACCGTCGTATCGTCCAACACGAGTTCGTCCGGCGGCGGAGGCATGCATGTCGACGGAGCCACTGCTTCCGTCTACAGCCTGACCTTCGCCGAAAACACCGGGGACCCCGCGGCGGGAGTCTATTCAAGAAACTCCACGGTTCGCATTCAGAACTCCATCCTTTGGGACACGGGTGCCGCATTGGGTTACGAGGGCACCGAACCCACGGTGAGCACCTCGGACGTCCGGATGTCCGGCGGCACGTATCCCGGTACCGGGAACGCCAATGCCGATCCTCTGTTCAAGGCCGGGGATGCGCAATGTCATCTTCAGGCCGGGTCGCCGTGTGTCAATGCGGGCGGGATAGCCGATTCACCCGCGATCGACACCGATCTCGACATAGACGGCCAGATCCGGTCCCGACTCGGTACCGGCGGCATCGACATGGGGGCGGACGAAGTCTCTTCCTGCACTCCCGTCGCGATCGCCCAGGACGTTACGGTGGAACAGGATCAAAGCCTGGCCGTCACATTGGAGGCAACCGACACGTACGGCAACGCCCTGGCATACACTGTCACGCAATCTCCATCCCACGGCGCGCTGAGCGGCGCCGCTCCCGATCTGACGTACACTCCCGTCACGGGCTATGTGGGTTCGGACACTTTCAGATTCAGGGCGGGCAATGATTATGCCACATCCGCCCCCGCCGCCGTCGCGATCACGGTCAAGAGGCACAACAATCCGCCGGTCGCGACCCACGGTTCCCTGGCGACCGACGAAGACACTCCGGCAAGCGCGCACCTCGCCGGCACCGATCCCGACAGTGACGATCTGACGTATTCGATTGTCGTCGAACCGGTGAATGGCACGGTGGTGATCGACGACGCCGCAACAGGCGCCTATACGTACACTCCGAAACGCAACGGCTCGGGCTCGGACGCATTCACCTTCAGGGTGTGCGATCCTTTTTCCTGCGCCGTGGTTCCCGGGATCATGGAGGTGACCGTCAGGCCGGTGAACGATCGGCCGAGGATTTCAACGATTGAGCCCCAGACCATCTCGGAAGACGCGCATACCGGCGCGCTCCCGTTCACGGTCGGCGATGTCGAAACCCCCGCCGAAGCCCTGGCGGTTACGGGCAGGTCGTCGAACACCGCCCTGGTCCGCAACGCCGACATCGTTTTCCGGGGTGAGGGAGAGAATCGCACGGTGACCGTGACTCCACTGCCCAACAGGAACGGAAAGGTTTATATCACCCTGACGGTCAACGACGGGTTGTTGTCCGCGCAGAGGACATTCCTCCTCACGGTCACTCCTGAAGACGATCCGCCGACAATCACCCCGATCGAGTCGGAGCGGACCAGGGAGAACGTCCCGACGCCGCCCGTAGCTTTCCAGGTCGATGATATCGACAATCCGGTCGAGACGCTTAAAGTCTCGGGCAGGTCCTCAAATACGGCCCTGGTTCCCGACAGGAACATCGTCTTCGGCGGTTCCGGCGCATCCCGCACGGTGACCCTGATTCCGGCTCCCGAGCGGAACGGGACCACGACGATCACGCTCACGGTGAGCGATGGAGCGCTGCACGCCGACACTTCCTTCACGCTCACGGTGCTTCCGGTGAACGGCCGGCCGATCGCCGACGCCGGACCGACTCAGAAGGTGAAAGAGGGTGCCGTGGTGATTCTCGAAGGGTCCAATTCCATCGACCCGGAACGAGAGATCGTTTCTTATGAGTGGACTCAGGTTGGGGGACCGCCGGTGACACTGCGGTCGGGGCCCGAGGGCAGGAGGGCGAATTTCACCGCACCCGGGGGCGACCCGGATGGGATGTCCCTGCTCTTCAGGCTGACGGTGAAAGACGAGGGGGGACAGTCCGCATCGGATACCTGCATCGTCAATGTGACCCGGGCGAACAGGCCGCCCGTCGCAAACGCGGGTCAGGACCGGACCGTGCATGCCGGGGACGTGGTGACGCTTGAAGGTTCGGCCTTGACGGAAAAGGGAATGGAAATCGCCTCATACAAGTGGACGCAAATCAGTGGGCCGCGGGTGTCGCTGTCTCCCTCCCCATCCGGCGACAAGGTGTCTTTCGCGGCGCCCGAGCCCGACTCGGTCGGCGTGTCCCTCATGTTCCGACTGACGGTGAAAGATCACCGCGGGCTGCGTTCCCGCGACGAGTGCATTGTCAACATCACCGGCAGGAACCACACGCCTGCGGCAGAGGCCGGGGGCAACCGGACGGTTCAATCGGGGGCCGAGGTCGTGCTGAACGGGTCCGGGTCCTCGGACCCGGATGACGGCGTGGCGGGCTACCTCTGGAGTCAAACGGAGGGGCCCCCCGTGGTGCTTCCAGACCCGACGGCGGCCCGGCCTGTTTTCACGGCACCGAGGGTGTCTCAATCGACTCGGCTGGTCTTCCGGTTGATCGTGACCGACCACTACGGTTTGCGTTCCAGGGACTCGTGTGTTGTGACCGTGAACCCTTTCGATTGAAGATGGGGCAAAGCCTCCGTGCACTGGGCGCCATGCCGGCGGTGCCGCGCGGGGGCAAGGGTTTGGATTGAAGATCTCCGGCCTGGAGATAGTGAATGGACGACATTACCCTCTTGATCAAGCCTTCTTCAGCCCGGTGCAATCTTCAATGCACGTACTGTTTCTACAGCCGCGTCAAGGATCTCTATCCCGAACCCCGCGCGCTGATGACCCTGGAGACCGCGGAAACACTGATCCGAAAAACTCTGGAGCTCGGGCTGCGGGAGAACAGCTTCTGTTGGCAGGGGGGCGAACCGACCCTCATGGGAATCGGTTTCTTCCAAGAGGTTGTACGACTTCAAAGGCGATATGCGACCCCCGGGCAGATCATCGCAAATTCGCTGCAAACCAACGGGATTCTCCTGGATGACAGGTGGGCGGAATTTCTTGCCGGAAACTCCTTTCTCGTGGGCCTCAGCCTGGATGGACCGCGGGAGTGCCACGACCACTACCGCAGGACCCCATCGGGCAAAGGCACCTTCGATCGGGTCATGAGCGCGGCAAAATACCTTGAAAAACGGGGGGCGGAATTCAATATCCTGACTCTGCTCTCGGATCGGAACGTCAATCGGCCCGACGAACTGTACCGGTTCTTCCGCAGACACGGCTTTTCTCACCTGCAATTCGTCCCGTGCGTCGAGACGGACCATTCCACGGGGAGACCTTTTCCTTACTCCGTCACAGCTCGAGACTTGGGCAGGTTCCATTGCATTCTGTTCGATCTCTGGATGAAAAGCGGCTTCTATGACGTCTCGATCCGTACCTTCGAGGAAATACTGATCGCCTTCATCGACGGTGTCGGCACCTCCTGCGTCATGCGCCCGCAATGTTCCTCTTATCTCGTCGTCGAACACAACGGAGACGTTTATCCCTGCGATTTCTTCGTTTACCCCGAATGGAAGCTGGGAAACATCAATGAAGACTCGTATTCCCGGATCTTCGCCAATCCGCTCAGGAAGAAGTTCGCAGTGATCAAATCGGCCTTGCCGGAACAGTGCCGATCCTGTCGCCGGCTGGACCTGTGCCGGGGCGACTGCCCCAGGTTCAGGCCGCCGGCGGAAAATGGGGAAGCGCACCCGAGCGTGTTGTGCGAGGCGAGGAAAATGCTGTTCCAACACATGGAGCCGCACTTGCCGCGCATCAGGGAAGAAGCCCTTCGGATTCGACGAAGACGGGAGGGCGCCGGGGTCACCGGCGGTGTGCGCAGAAACGACCGGTGCCCGTGCGGCAGCGGCATGAAATACAAATCCTGCTGCGGCCTCTGAGAAGGGTTTATTCTCCCGGTGCCGAGGACAAGGCATCGCATGCGGAGCCGCATGTTCGTCGATGACGTCGGAGCCTTACTGCCGGACAATCCGGCCTCAATGGTTCGTCCGGCGATTGAGCAGCCGGCATGAACCCGCAAAGGAACGGGCAATGGAAACCATCTCGGAATCGATGAAAAGCCGGCGGCACTTTCTGAAGCTTCTTTCGGCTGGTGCCGCTTCGCTCAGTCTCTGGCCGGGCATCGGCCCTCATATCAATCATGCCGACGCCCAGGCCGTGCCGCAGGGCAAGCCGAACGTGCTCATGTTCGTCCTCGACGACATGAACGACTGGATCGGATGCCTCGGCGGCCACCCGGACGTCAAGACGCCGAACATCGACCGGCTGGCTCAACGAGGTGTGCTGTTCAGGAACGCCCAATGCTCGTCCCCGATCTGCAGTCCCTCCCGCGCCAGCTTCTTTACCGGAATCCGACCCTCCACGTCCGGCATTTACGGGAACTCCCAGGCTTTTCGCAAGATCATGCCGAATGCGGTGACCCTGCCTCAGCATTTCATCGCGCATGGATACCGCTCAATGGGATGCGGGAAGCTTTTCCATTTCATCAAAACCGATTCGCGGTCCTGGCACGAGTTCTTTCCGTCCAGGAGCATGGAAAGGCCGTTCGATCCGGTTCCGCCGAACGCTCCCCTGAGCGGCCTCCCCGATGTCAACCAGTTCGACTGGGGTCCCATTGACATTGTCGACGAGGAGTTGGGCGACGGAAAGTTGGCGCGCTGGGCGGCCGATGCCCTCAGGAGACGATATGACCGGCCCTTCTTTCTGGGCGTCGGTCTTCTCAGACCGCATGTCCCCCTGTACGTTCCGCGGAAGTATTTCGACATGTATCCGCCGGAATCGATCACCCTGCCGACGGTGAAAGCAAACGACCTCGACGATGTGCCGCCCACCGGCGTGTCCTGGGCGAAGCCCGAACGGCATCAGTTGATCGTGGAGCACGATCAATGGCGAAAAGCCGTCGCCGGGTACCTGGCCAGCGTCAGTTTCGTGGACGCGCAGGTTGGGTGGGTGCTCGACGCCCTGGACGAAAGCCCCTACGTGAACAACACGGTCGTGGTGCTCTGGGGAGACAACGGGTGGCATCTGGGGGAAAAACTTCACTGGACAAAGCTCACCCTGTGGGAGGAATCGTGCCGGGTGCCCCTCATCATCGCATTGCCGGGCCTCACCCCTCCGGGAAGAAAGTGTGCAAAACCCGTGAGCACCATGGACGTTTACCCCACCCTCAACGAGCTCTGCGACCTGACACCCAAACCGGAACTGGAGTGCCGCAGCATCCTTGAATTGCTGCGGAACCCGCAGTCGGACACATGGGACGGACCCCCTGCTCTCAGCACATATATGCCGGGCAATCACTCTCTTCGCGATGAGCGGTATCGCTACATCCGTTACAACGACGGGACGGAAGAGCTTTACGATCTCAAGGCCGACCCGATGGAATGGAACAACCTTCTGGCGGGCGGGGGGACAGGCCCTGCCGGTGTGAGAGATCGCCTGTCCGCCTTCCTGCCGAAGTTCAACGCGCCCCAGGCGCCCCTGGTGCATCGTTTCTGAACGCTTGCGATTCATCTCGCCGGTTTTGCCTCACAACGCGCCGGGGGAGGGGCGGCCGGCGTTAGGCTCCGGCAGCGGCCTTTCCCGGCAAGAGGTCGCCGCCTCCCGGTTGCGCCAGGATTTGCCCGTACCGCGCCACCACTTCTCCCCGCACGATCGTGTAATACAATTTTGCGTTCAAGATGAGTGCATTGGACGGGATGGCATAAAGTCCTCTCCTTGCTACGTCTGATGGGCACATCGATTCGTAGGGGCGGGATTTATCCCCGCCCGCGTCCACCTCCCGACGGGCAGGTGTTGTGTCATCTTGAACGCACCTCGGTATAAACCGGCATGCCCAAGCCTTCCATTCACTCCCGGGACGGGATGAGCGGAGTATCTTACCTCGTTCACCTCTCCGATTATTGAAAATCTCCCTGGAACAGACTCTAAAGTATTGGAAATTCCAATTTGACCCATCGGCAAATACGGGATAGTTTACAGCCCGGAATTCAAATAACCTGCCAAGGACGCAACGATGTATGCACTTTTCGGCTTCACCTGACGCAGCACCTTCGCTCCTGCCCGTGTTCGGTAGGTGCAAAGCGGGACGAAGCCGGCTTTTCCACGTTTTCCGCAGCTGTTCACCTCCATTCTCCAATTTCCATTGCCAGGCTTTCTTGATGTGAATCGCGAGGCAGAATATGCCGGTCACCGGGACGAACCATGGCGGTCGGATTCTGTGGGAGCGTCCGGGAAGTTTCGCAATGATTCGCGTTGAAGACCGCGGAACAGGGACCAGCGGACGCAAGGTGGAGAGACCCCGCCCCCTCGTTCGACTCCGACTCCCGCGATTGCAGGGGTAAGCTTTCGGTCTCCCAACCCGATGTTGCCGTCTTTCACGCAAGTCGGTTTCAGCCCGGGCTTGTTCCCCTTCGCGCATCAGGGGGCTGTCGTTTCCCGAAGCCGTCTTCGGGGAGAGGGATACCGATCCCGCGCTCGCTGCCCGGCGGAATGGTCGTTGCCGCCGAGCCCTTTCGAGCGGCGGCGTGAGCCGGGAGCATCGTTTCACTGGAGGTCATATCGATATGCAGAACGGATTCGAACCCATTGTCGTTTGTTTCTGCTGCCACTGGTGTTCCTATGCGGCCGCCGACCTGGCGGGCAGCATGCGGCTCCAGTACCCGGCCAACGTGCGCATCGTGAAAGTGCCCTGCACGGGGCGGGTGGACGTCGTTCACCTGCTGCGCACGCTGGAACGCGGTGCCGACGGGGTATTCGTCTCCGGCTGTCTTCCGGGCGACTGCCACTACATTTCCGGAAACAACCGGGTGATCAGGCGGGTTGCGCATGTGAAGG
>Ga0208462_1001917_pt1 | contig 12510 bp, 14 predicted proteins | sample AD_SCU001_MetaG_FD_184452 | JGI IMG/M metagenome (GOLD analysis project Ga0208462, IMG submission 184452) | Active sludge microbial communities of municipal wastewater-treating anaerobic digesters from China - AD_SCU001_MetaG (SPAdes) (version 2) | ecosystem: Engineered > Bioreactor > Anaerobic...
ATTTCCTGAAGGCTATACTTGCCTTTAGGAGGTTCACCATGCCAAGGAGGATCGCTATGATTGAGTTGCGAGACATCATTCTGCAGCTCAGACGGGGATGTGGCATCAAGCACATTCATAGAACCACAGGGCATCACCGAACGGTCATCCGTACGCTCAAAGCTATCGCCGAAGCAAGGGACTGGCTGAATCCCCAGAAGCCGCCGCCTGACGAAGCGGCGGTACGGGAAGCATGGGTGAGCACGACCGCTTGCGGCACAAAGCACCAGCTTGACTGCATCAGGGAAGACCTGCTGCGCTGGCACAAAGAGGGCATCAGCTTTGTCGTCATGCATCGGCTTGCCACTGAACGCGTCAGTTGCTCGGAATCAACCATAAGGCGCTATGTGCAGCGGCTATGCCCTCCCGAACCCCAGCCGGTAGTCGCACGAACCTTCATTCCCGGCGATTGCATGGACGTGGACTTTGGGCTTCTCGGTCTCGTCGAAGATGAACGGACAGAAAGCATAAGAAAAGCGTGGGTATTCTCCGCCCGTCTTCGATACTCCCGCAAGGCATACCGTGCGATCGTCTTCAGCCAGTCGCAAGAAGTGTTCTTTGCCTGCCATATCGAAGCATTTGAATGGTTCGGCGGAGTTCCGGCAACCGTCGTGCTCGACAATGTCAAAGCAGGGATACTCAAGGCTTCCTGGGACGATCCCCTCGCGACTCGTGCCTACCATGGCCTTGCCGAGCACTATGGCTTTGCCATCAGCGCTTGCAGACCCTATACTCCTGAGCATAAAGGCGGGGTCGAAAATGATATGCGCTACATAAAGCGTTCATTCTGGCCAGAAATCCGCATCCGCGAAGAAAAGAAAGGTCATACGATTCCGCGCTTTTCCCGGGTCATCGAATATCTCTCTACGTGGAATGATCGAGTGAGCGAGCCGCGAGACGTCGGGAAAGTGGGGCGAACCGTCCAGGAACTATTCTCGGAAGAGATCCATCATCTTAAGCCCTTGCCATCCTCGCGCTGGGAGCCGGAACACTGGGCTTTTGCCAAGGTACAGTCCGACTGGCAAATCCAGTTCGACAAGGCATTCTATTCAGTACCGTACCGCTTCATCGGCAAGACGGTGCTGCTTAAGGCTACTCACACAACCGTGCGTATCTTTCTCGAGAGCGACGAGATTGCGGTGCATGCGCGTGCCGACCATCATTGGCAACACCAGGTGGTTGCCGACCACGGGCCTCCTAAGGCGGCCGAATATCTTGCCACCAGTACTAAGGGGCTCATCCTGGCAGCAGAGGCAATAGGACCTGCAACCGGCCGTTTTGCACAAGCAATCCTCGCCGACCGTGCCGTCGATGCCATTCGACCCTTACGCGCACTTGTGCATCTGCAGTACCGCTATTCATGCACATTGATTGAGCAGTATGCACAGAAGCTTCTTGCTCATGACATTGTATCCTACACAAGCCTCAAGAATGAGCTTAAGTGTGCTGTTGAACATGCTGGTACTCCTGCACCTTCATTCCGTTTTGCACGAGATCCTGCGTACTACCGCGATGCGGCGGAGGTGAGCCATGGCTGATCTTGCCGTTCTCAAACCAAAACTGACCCGCTTAAAGCTTTCTGGCATGCTGGACAGCCTCCAGCAACGTTTCGATGAGGCCGTTGCACAGAAATGGTCGTTCTCTGACTTCCTGGAGCGCTTGTTGCAGGATGAAGTAGAGCGTCGTGATTCGAAGCAGCTTGCCTATAGGCTTATAAAATCAGGCCTCGATCCACACAAGACTTTTGAGAGCTTTGACTTTTCCTTCAACCCCAAGATCTACGAGCCAGCAATCAGGGAAATTGCCTCTTGCCAATTTCTGCACGACAAGGAGAATGTGTTCTTCGTCGGACCTTCTGGTGTCGGCAAAAGCCATCTTGCGCAGGCAATCGGTCATGAGGCAGTCCGTCGTGGACACGATGTACTGTTTCGTAGGACAGCACCCTTGTTCCGTTGGATTGCGGCAGGGCATGGAGACTCAAGCTATGCACGACGCCTGAAGTCCGTCATCTCAGTGCCCCTACTTATCCTTGATGATTTTGGGCTCCAGGCTCTCTCAGATGAACAGCAGAATGACCTCTACGAAGTCTTATGCGAACGCTATGAATCTGCATCGACGATTATCACCTCGAACAGGGACTTTGGGGAATGGCCTAGCGTCTTTTCGAATCCCCTCATGAGTTCCGCGGCTATGGATCGCTTGGTGCATCATGCGGTAAAATTTGTGATTGAAGGAAAATCATACCGGGTAGAAAGTTTTTCTTCCCGACAACAACGATTGACGGCAAGCAACTAGAAGGCTATGGTCAATCATGCAAAAGGGGGGTCACCAAAACTGCCGACCCGGGGTCATATCTGAGAGCGCTGCACCTGTCAAGAGAAAAATACAATGATTCGTTCTTCTCTTAGGCTCCTTTACAAGCAAACTTTCTATGAATACCAAATAGATACAAGCTTTCATGCTGTTTCGCAGCAGTCATATCTTCGCCGTCTACTCGACATGATGATGTCCGGAAAGGATTTCGCAATCAAAAAAACGGATCTATATGATCCATGACCCGGGCGCGCTTATCCTTCCTTGGACGAAACAACCACGACTTGCTTGTTCTGATTCGGTTCTCTATATGCTGTCTTAGTGGTGAGTATCCAATACGTCGCTTCAGCTAAGTGTCGTGCTACTGCACCAACTGCTATACCATGTCCTTTCGCTTGCCTTAGCCTCTCATAGAGCCTGGCTGTATGCCGAAAGCGCAATACTTCATGCCGCATAGAAATCACATTGGCTGCTTCTATGAATGCCCAATGGAGGTAATGATTGACATCAGAAGCTGTATGTCCATAGCGTACTTTTCCTCCTGAAGCATGGACACTGGGAGTTGTGCCTGCATAGGAAGCAAAACACGAGGCACTGGGGAAACGATGGATATCGCCTGTCTCATAGGCGATCACATAGCTAAGAATAGCTCCTACACCAGGAATCGTCTGTAAAAGCTTTATCTCAGGATCGTTACTCTGAACCTGAAGCATCCGAGCTTCAAATTCTTTCACTGCTTCTTGAAGTAAGTCCAACTGCCTAAGGAGCTCCTTTACTGCAAAACATGTCTGAGTAGGGAGTATCTCGAGAGCTGCTTCGAGTGAAGCACGACCTTTTATATTGAAGGCATCGCTTGTTTCATCGAAGGATATGCCATACTTACTAAAGCATGAGAGAATGCGATTCTTTAGTCGTATCACCATCTGCGTTAGCACCATCCTTGTGCGATAGAGCTCTCGTATGTCTCTTAGTTCGCTAGAAGGAATCCATACCGTAGGAAGTGTCCCTGTTCTCTGGAGAGTATTGAGACCCTTGGCATCGAGCCTATCAGTTTTCTTTGAAGAGGCGATCATCATCTTTGCTTTTCGCGCGTTGACTAACCTAGGAAGCATACCTGCTGCTTCAATCTCATCCACAATCCAATACCAGGAACCTATAGTCTCAAGGGCTACAGGCGAGCCAACTTCACACTGTGAAAGGAAAGCTCCTATTTCACCTCTCCTATGCTCGATACGCTTTTCCATCACCCGCCCTTTCTCTTTTTCTTCTACCACCGCATAGGTGTATCGCTTATGCGAATCAAATGCGATATACTGCACCTTGCTGCACCTCCTTAACGCTATTCAAGATTGAAGTAATCATACTTCACCTAGCGCTTCAGGTGCAGCGCTCTCATATCATCAGAAAAAGTGACGGGTAACAAAGATAAGGATATCGGCTCCACTGTGTTTCTCGTGCGGGGTGACGTAACCGATACCCGAATGCCGATGCTCGTTATTATACCAATCGATGAAGCGGGCAAACCATTCTCGAGCTGAAAGAATACCTGAAAACACCTTTGGGTAGCCGACACGGTATTTGACGCTTTTGAAAAAGCTTTCGATAAACGGGTTATCGTCACTCACCCGTGGCCGTGAATATGTGAGCCCGACTTCCGGTTGTGTAAGGAATGCCACCAGCGATAGTCCTTTCATCGGCCCCCAGTTATCCGCGTGTACGAAAAGCGGCATGAGGCCAAGTTCCCGGATGCTGCGACGGAAAAGGTTTCGTGCAAGTTCCAGGTTTTCGGATTCTTCGATACTCCAGTCGACAATCTTTCGGGAGAGGATGTCGAGGATGACATAGGCAAAGAGGAATACTCCTTTCACATCGGTCTTGAGCCACGTGATGTCCCAACTCCACATCTGATTAGGGCCAGTTGCCACCAGTTCTGGAGGCTTGCGGTTCCTTGCTGGTTTCCTGCTTTCAGTTCGGGAGGGGGGAGCTGATTTTGCCTTTAGGATGCACTAGAGAGTGCGCTGGCTGCCGTAGTAAGTGCCCTGCTCCAAAAGAGATGCAACAATCTGAGCAGGTGTCTTGTCGTAGTATTCTGCTGTGTTGGCTGCCCGATAAAACTGTTCGGCTTCTTCTGGGGGGAGCTTTCGCCGCACCGATTTTTCCGCCCCCTTGCGTCTGTCGACCGTCATACCGGCTTTCCAGCGTATGTAGCTTTTTATGGAGATGCCGAGGACTTCGCATGCTTTTTTCACCCGGGCACCGCTTGCCGCCGCCTCTTCGATGAGCGCTATTGCCTGTATTTTCCGCTCCGAATCGATTAGTCCTCCTCGTCCGAGTGAAATATCGCCCGTGCTTTTTTAGTTCTGCGTTCTCTCGCTTTAAGTCCAGTTGCTTGTCACTCACGATGTCCTTCAGTTCCTGTTCGTAGAGGGCAAGGTGTTCAGAGTGTAGCCCATGCTGACGCAGCCACTCTCCTCATTCGGTGTCGGCTACCTTTAGATGCACTTAAGGAACTCACCTGGATTGCAGCGAACCAGAAGCTCTTTTTCATGGGTCCTCCAGGACTTGGCAAAATCATGCTCGCTGTCGGCCTCGGACTTAAAGCTATCGATGCAGGCTACTCAGTGTGTTATGAACGCATGGTGAAGCTTGTCGATATCCTCGACAATGCTCCGTACCAAAAAATCCCTACACTTTTGACAAAGAGCCGGCGTTTTGCTAATGTAGAGACGACGAGGGGGGCAGGTACCATACGATGGTCTTGAACATATTCAAGTCACTGAAAAGCTTCTTTTATATACCAATACCCGGCCAATATAAGGAAAAGTTCGCTATTTCTACTTGTACCACCAACATAGCCAAAGCTAAAATCGTCTCGATAACCATCTTATTGTTAGAGATTATCATGATCATTGGGTCCTTTGTCGGCAAGAAAGAAAGGGTGTTCGAACAACCTGACATATACTACTTTTCGATGTATGTCGTATTGGCTATAGCGATGGCGGCATTTTGGCTGGTTTTTGTCGTGCTGGGAAAGGACATTCCCAGGCATCTGAAGACCATACAAGTCGCGGGAATAATTTTTTCCTGTTTGCTATTGTTTTGGGGCGCTGGTATATCCTTGCTGGATCAAATAGCTTACGGACAAATCATTGTGTACCTGGCAACGGTCATAGCGATTTCAGTTGTTCCACTCTTTCAGCCGATTATTTTTTTTCTCCTGTTTGGAGCTGCCCAAGTATTCTTTGTCGTCCTTCTGCCGTACTTTCAGAAATCTGGCGAACTATTGTTCGGCAATATATTGAACAGTACGACGTTGGTTTTACTTTCATGTATGATAGCCCGCATGCGGTTTAAAAGCTGGACCGAAGATTTTCTGAATAAAGAAGCACTGCTGGAAAAGAACGATGAAATTGAGAGAGTCAATAGTAAATTAGTCGAGGTAAATAAAAAATTGGAGATTCTTTCTCAAATTGACGGTTTAACCGGCGTCTTAAACCGTTTTGCCTTTGATGAAGCTTTAAGAACAAGATGGAATACATGTAAGGCTACCGGCACAGTCCTTTCATTGTTTATGATAGATGTAAATCTCTTTAAAGAGTTCAACGACGCGTATGGCCATATTGCCGGGGATAATTGTCTAAAACAGATCGCGAATGCCTTGTCATTTTTGATTGAAGGTTCTTCTGACATTTTGGCAAGGTATGGCGGAGATGAATTTGCTATCATATCGTCTCGCATGGAGAATGAAAACGCAGTGAAATTTGCCGGGCAGCTGAAAGAAACGATAAAAGAGGTACCAATAACTACCGGCCACTTTCCTGATCCGAAGCATGTTACAGTCAGCATAGGGGTACATTCCGTTATCCCATCGGATGAATTATCTGTTGACGACTGTATGATCGCTGCCGATAGAGCGATGTATGCCGATAAAGCCAATGGGGAACCACTGGAAGCAAGCATACCGTGATTTTCTGCAATCGAGCAAGCGGCCTACTGGGACTCTTGTAACCGAAGTTATGATAATTAAGATGAGGTTTTCAGTATACTATGGCATCCTTCGAAGAAGGAGGTTGTCAGCTGATAATTGAACTGGGACGGAAGATCCCGTGTAAGCGAATTGCAGCCGGCAACCGCATCAACTTAATGAGGATGCCCAGACAGGGGGCGTACCCCGAATAGACGTTTGATTGAAAAGGCTTCGTTCGAAGAGATACACGGGAGGTACCATGAGATTTTTAGGAATCGACCTGCATACGGACTGCTTTACTTGTTGCTATCTCGAAGAAAAAGGGCAAAAGCACATAAGGACATATCAGCTTGGTACAGTGGGGATTGAAGAATTTCGCGCCACCTTAGGTAAAGATACCTACATCCTCATCGAAGCGACCATCAATACTTTTGCCTTTGTTGAGCTTTTGCAGTCTCAACAATAAAGAATCATAAGGAAGAGCAAATGCTTTCAATTTGAGAGATGTTCACAATGTCTGGGGAGAACAAAAAAAGAATGAAAACTAGTTCTATGACACTGGAGTAAATAAGGAGAGGGCCTCAGTAATCGGTAGGCGCTATCCTATCAACCCGCTAGGAATTGGCTCATGCCATAGCATAATTCTAATAAGAATGAAGCCGCGGCAAAAGTTAAGCGCAGAAGTACTGACCTTGTTGTCTTTTATTATGATAATCGCCAACTCAATTAGCGATTATCATAATAAATAACATGTTTCATTGCTACGAAGACTCGCTACAATAAAAACTTCTATGATGAATAGCCAAAGATGATCATGGCGACAATGGTTTTCAAAGAAATGTATTTTCGCATAAGCTCACTAATACCTAAGATCCAGCTTCTCCAGCTCAGCTTTGGTAGCTGAGTCGAAATATGTCAAAGGACTTGGCATATCTGGCTGTTCTCCGGTATCCTGTAAAGAGAACTGTCCACTTAATTGCGTGGCAGGATTCTGTCGTTGATGTTTCATGAGCAAGCCTTCAGTAGTTCGATTGTTTGGTCCTTGAGTCCAAAAGCCTTTTTGAAGCAGTGCAAAGGGGTACAACCACCAAGGATCTTTAGTGGATAGTTATTCATCCAGTCTTGGATCTCTCTAATCCGCGTGTCGCTCACACAGCTAAAATTGGTTCCTTTGGGCAGAAACCTTCGAATAATCCCGTTGTGGTTCTCATTGGTCCCCCGCTCCGAAGAACAATAGGGATGAGCAAAATAGAGCGTTGTCCGCAGTCCTATTGGGGAGTTTGAGTATCATTTCAAGCCTAATCTTTCATTCTACCAGGGTAAGCAGGCACTCCCGTGATTCCTTATGCCCACTGTACACCGTGTCTCCTTCCCAATGCCCTGCTCACCCCAGGAATATCCCCCTGTTCGATCCAGTTGTAGAGTGTCTTCTCACAAATCCTTAAACCTGAAGGCCAGGAGGCTTCTTCATCGAGTTTCTTGAGTACCGCATAGGGACTATAGTGATCCTCACGAATCAAGGTGGCGATTCTCTGTACGAGTGTGTAGTGCTTCCCCGACTTCGGCTGTGGCTCCTTGTACGCCATCTTTTCTTCTGCGTCTAGTTGTGCATGATCCGCATTGTATTCTGTTCGTACAAAAAGTAAGCTGTGTATGTCCGTCCCATGGAATCTCCGTGTCTATTTTGATTTTTTGCAAAACCAATAATAGCACGACTTTTATGAGACTTTTTTCTTTCCCGCTTCTCCCTCTTTTAGGTGGACATTTTATGTTACTGCTCACCCCCGTGCACCCCTAATATTAAACTCTATTGACAGCAAGAATAATAGAGTTACAATAATAGCGATAATTATTTTCCATGGAGGAAATATTATATGAAAAAAGTAATATATTTTTTTATAATTGTTTCATCAATAAGCTTTTCTTTTGGCTGCTCTCCAAGAATTATCTGCTTTTCTGCTGATCCAGAAAGTATTTCTTCAGGTCAAGAATCAACTCTAAGCTGGGAAGTAGAAAATGCTTCAAGCGTACACATCGACGCTAACATCGGGCCGAGTATCGGATTTGTTAATACAACAGGAACTAAACCAGTGTCACCATCATCCACAACGAAGTATACCTTAACAGCAAAAAACAGTTTTGCTAGCGTAAAATCAGACTGTTATATTAATGTAAATTCAGTTAGCAGCTATGGATCATTGCAATTTGAAAATGCAACCGATAGTGTAGATGAAGATGATGGTAGTAAAAGTGTAAGAGTGACCAGAACCAGTGGAAGCAATGGAGCTGTAGGAATATCATACTCTACAAGCAACGGTTCTGCCACGAGTGGCAGCGACTATACTTCAAAGTCAGGTACTTTGAACTGGTCAGATGGCGATACAAGCACAAAGACAATTAGCATTCCTATAACTAATGATTCAGCATATGAAGGAAATGAAACCTTTACAGTAACGCTTTCTAACCCCATAGGAGGAGCAACGTTAGGAAGCCCTTCAAGCACGACAGTAACGATTATAGACAATGAAGGCATGCCCCGTGTATCATTGCAATTTGAAAATGCAACCGATAGTGTAAATGAAGATGATGGTAGTAAAAGTGTAAGAGTGACCAGAACCAATGGAAGCAATGGAGCTGTAGGAATATCATACTCTACAAGCAACGGTTCTGCCACGAGCGGCAGCGACTATACTTCAAAGTCAGGTACTTTGAACTGGTCAGATGGCGATACAAGCACATAGACAATTAGCATTCCTATAACTGATGATTCAGCATATGAAGGAAATGAAACCTTTACAGTAACGCTTTCTAACCCCATAGGAGGAGCAACGTTAGGAAGCCCTTCAAGCACGACAGTAACGATTATAGACGATGAAGGCGTACCCCCTGGATCATTGCGATTTGAAAATGCAAGCGATAGTGTAGGTGAAAATGATGGTAGTAAAAGTGTAAGAGTGACCAGAATCAATGGAAGCAATGGAGCTGTAGGAATATCATACTCTACAAGCGACGGTTCTGCCACAAGCGGCAGCGACTATACTTCAATGTCAGGTACTTTGAACTGGTCAGATGGCGATACAAGCACAAAGACAATTAGCATTCCTATAATTAATGATTCAGCATATGAAGGAAATGAAACTTTTACAGTAACGCTTTCTAACCCCATAGGAGGAGCGACGTTAGGAAGCCCTTCAAGCACGACAGTAACGATTATAGACGATGAAGTCCCTTCCTATGGATCATTGCGATTTGAAAATGCAAGCGATAGTGTAGGTGAAAATGATGGTAGTAAAAGTGTAAGAGTGACCAGAATCAATGGAAGAAATGGAGCTGTAGGAATATCATACTCTACAAGCGACGGTTCTGCCACAAGCGGCAGCGACTATACTTCAAAGTCAGGTACTTTGAACTGGTCAGATGGCGATACAAGCACAAAGACAATTAGCATTCCTATAACTAATGATTCAGCATATGAAGGAAATGAAACTTTTACAGTAACGCTTTCTAACCCCATAGGAGGAGCAACGTTAGGAAGCCCTTCAAGCACGACAGTAACGATTATAGACGATGAAGTCCCTCTCTATGGATCATTGCAATTTGAAAATGCAAGCGATAGTGTAGGTGAAAATGATGGTAGTAAAAGTGTAAGAGTGACCAGAATCAATGGAAGAAATGGAGCTGTAGGAATATCATACTCTACAAGCGACGGTTCTGCCACAAGCGGCAGCGACTATACTTCAAAGTCAGGTACTTTGAACTGGTCAGATGGCGATACAAGCACAAAGACAATTAGCATTCCTATAACTAATGATTCAGCATATGAAGGAAATGAAACTTTTACAGTAACGCTTTCTAACCCCATAGGAGGAGCAACGTTAGGAAGCCCTTCAAGCACGACAGTAACGATTATAGACGATGAGCCTCTGCCTGATTATGGGATTTTACTAGGTGAAAATAAAAAATGGTCTGTCTTTAATTATTCGGCTGCTGAAGTCGATATTAATAAGAGAGGATCTGCAGAAAGTGCTGCATTCGTAACTTATGATAATAGGTGCTATTTATATACATATGCTCCTTGGAATCCTATATCTGGAAGCTCCATAGAAGCTTATGCTCGAGCCGGAGAGAAAATAAAAATATATAGCAAAAATGATGGGGAAACATCGAAAAATAGTAAGATTTATTTTAATTACGGATATTTTGGGGATATCAGTAAAGCGTCCGATGGTACCGCTATTGTAATTATTAAAATTAGGCTTGCTGATTTTGATACGGGATATCTTGTAGAAACTAAGAACGTTTTGTGTGAAGTTGTAAGCGGAAAAAATTCGTCCGAGGTCCTAGATGGCACTTCTGGGTTTACAGAATCGATAAGCGCCAATCTGATCGCTGGAAAGACTTATATTGCTTACATACAAATAGGAGGAGCTTGTCAATCAGAACCCGGCTTGATCCCGAATAGTGCAAAGGTTGATTTTAAATCACTCGTTTCGCCATATAAGCTTTTGCGACTCTATTCTATTGAAGTTACATTTTAAGTTCTTTGCCTAAGCAATGTGTATTTCTAATCTTCTATACTAATGGGCCCTAGAGTTTAGACCATTGTCGAAGAAAAATAGAGTGGACCAAACCTTCTTGAAAAGAAAGAAGAAGGAGGCATAAAGTTCACTATGCGCAAACACTTGGACATGGAATTGAAGGCGAGGATTGCTGTTTAAGCGACTAAGGGAGAGAAGACGATTCAGGAGCTGGCAACACTCTACAGTGTGCATCCGAATCTGCTAGCGCTGTGGAAAAAGCAGCTAGAGGAGAATGCACCGGAGCTCTTTGAGCGATCCCAGAAGGATAAAGAGAAAGAAGCAGCGGAGCACAAGGAAGAGGAGCTATACAAGGAGATTGGGCAGCTTCAAGCAGAGAATGAGTTTTTAAAAAAAGTACAGACAGTTGTACGGGACAGTACCACAATGGTAGAGCCGAAGCATCCGGAGCTTTCGATTCGTCGGCAATGTGCACTCTTGGGTATCTCCAAAGGGAACGGTGTGCTTTGTGAGCATCATTGACGTCTATTCCAGGAAGGTAATCTCGTGGTAGCTGTCGAATACGATGGATACACATTTTTGCACTGCAGCCTTGGAAGAAGCGATTGTGAAGTATGGAGTACCAAGCATTTTCAATGTGAGCAAGGCAGTCAATTTACTTCAAAGGAATTTATTTCCGTGCTGCAAGATCATGGTATCCAGATCAATATGGATGGAAAAGATCGGTCGCTCGATAATATCTATAAAACCATCAACAAATGGTCTTGACAAAGGGGCCCAGCTTATCATGTCAGAAATTATCCCACGCATCATGCGTATAATCATGCACAAAACTCGCGCGATAAATGTGATAAATTATCACAAAACTGGCTTGACTTTTGTGCATTATCGCACTATCCTCGTTTTATGGAACGAAAAGCGCTTGCTGACCTTCAAGAATGGAAAGAAAGCCCCTCCCGAAAACCGCTCATTCTTCATGGCGCGCGCCAGGTTGGGAAGACATGGCTCCTTAAGGAATTTGGTGTACGCTTTTATCAGAATGTCGCCTATGTCAATTTTGAAGCAAATGATCGTATGGCGCAGCTCTTTGCGTCCGACCTCGATATCGCGCGTCTGCTTATTGGCCTCAGAATCGAGACACATACCGCAATCAATCCTGAAACGACCCTCATCATCTTCGATGAGGTGCAGGAAAACCCAAAAGCGCTCACGTCGCTCAAATATTTTGCGGAAAATGCGCCTGCCTACCATATTGCTGCCGCAGGTTCGCTGCTCGGCATCGCACTGCACAAAGGCATTTCTTTCCCTGTAGGGAAGGTCGATTTTCTTGATCTCTATCCGCTCTCTTTTGAGGAATTTCTCTGGGCTTTGGGAGAATCTGAGCTTACACGCATCATTGCACAACGCGACTGGCAGCTCATCGATTCGCTGCGTGATCGGCTCATACAGTACCTTCAATACTACTATTGCGTTGGGGGCATGCCAGAATGTGTGAGCACCTTTGTGGCCTTTCACGACCTTGAAAGAGTGCGCAACGTTCAAAGAGCGCTTCTCGATGCCTATGAACAGAACTTTTCAAAATATGCCGAACCTGCAATGGTTCCTCGTATTCGCTCAGTCTGGAATTCGCTGCCGCGTCAACTTGCTCGCGAA
>Ga0208462_1001920_pt1 | contig 12495 bp, 14 predicted proteins | sample AD_SCU001_MetaG_FD_184452 | JGI IMG/M metagenome (GOLD analysis project Ga0208462, IMG submission 184452) | Active sludge microbial communities of municipal wastewater-treating anaerobic digesters from China - AD_SCU001_MetaG (SPAdes) (version 2) | ecosystem: Engineered > Bioreactor > Anaerobic...
CCTATACTTACCCCCCGAAGAAAGTAACATCGATCGACCACAATATAAACAAGATGATGAACACGACCAGCGCGGCTAACGCCATTCTGCCCTCGTACTCTTCTTTTGTCATATGTGAGGGTCTGGGGAAAATTCGCGTCAACGAAAGTCACCTCCACAACCAGAACCGGTAGAGTATCGGGTTGGCTGTAAACAACGCGACGAGAAATAGCCGTTTATGCCATCATGCTGGGAATTTCTCAACATGTTAAATTCTTTGCCTACAGCGCATGCTGTTCGTTCACCCATACATCCGGCTGCGGTGAGAATCTGGATCCGGGACCTGCGAGTTCTGTACACGTGGAGGAATAGAAGGAGGAGATATATTGCTGTTTCTACCGACACGCAAGGGGCAGGGAGTTTGAGGGCCGGGGAGCAGCACCGAGACCGTCGCCACCCCGGACTCCCCTGCTGGGCCAGTTCCATGAACGCCCCCCGGCAAAACCCCCTCCAGCCCCGGACCTGGCTACAGGTCCCCCATCGGCCATGGCCGGTGTGACAGGCGTTCGCCTGTTCCAGAAGAGGGCACACCCTTATCCCGCCCGACAGTTCCGCCAGGCCCCCGCCGGCGGGGGTATGAAAGCAAACCCTTTTATTCCTGTGAACGAATGACTCTCTGATGCCCGACCGGACCCTGGAACCAGACCGCGCGGGTTCCAGAGAGATCGAACCCTTATTCGTATCTCTTCATCCGGCGAATAATTTTATGCACTATTCTCAATAAAATTGAATTTGAACCAGCAGGAGTATCGACAACGTGAGTCAGCCCCACCCCGTTCCATCCGAACTGCTTTTAAAATCAGCCATTCTCGATGCGCTCATCAAGGGTGTACTCCTGATCGACCACGAAAGGCGGGCGGCATGGATCAACCGCCCGTTCGAGCGCCTGCTCGGCGTCGACCACTGGCTGACAGGGGATGAGGTGGCGGTTGTGGAGGGGGTTGTGCGGTGCAGGGGTCGATGCCCTGGAGATCCGGCGCAGGAGTGCCGTGAGATTTCATCGAGAGTAAGGATGTGATGGCATTCCGCTCTCAGCAATCATCAACGGTGAAAGGGTTATCGGCCCCGATCTGTCTGATAGCGAATGGAGCGAACTCAAGGCTCAACATAGAAAAGGCCTCACTATAACAATGCCCTGCTGCGGGATGAGCGGGCATGCCAGAATATCGAAATGCGGCCTCAAACACTTCTATCATGCTCACAGATCTGACGAGTGTGGAGGAGAGCCGGAATCGCTCGACCACTTAAGACTCAAGAACCAGATTTACCAGATCTGCAGAGCAGAAGGATGGGATGCTCAACCCGAATATCAGTCGCCGGCCGGCGACTGGCGGGCAGATGTCTACGCAACGAGGGAAGAACGGAGCGTGGTGTTTGAGATCCAACTCAGTAAGATCAGCCAGGAGGAACTTCAGGAACGGGAGGAGAAGTACGCCCGGGATGGAATCGAGTCCTACTGGCTCTTGAGGAACTACCTGGATCTTCAGCCCTATTATGAAACGTGGGGGGACCACGAGATCCCTTTGAACTTTCAGAACATCGATAGAAGCGACCTGCGTTTAACTCACGAAAGGCTTTACTACGTTCGAAAAGGTATCCGTACTGTCGGCATCAACTCCGACAACAAGACGCTATGTACAACAAAAAACCCGTCGACAGGATTGAGGGAATGGGTCAGGTATGTGCTGAACGGGGAGTACTCGCATTATCTCGCTGATGTTAAGGCGCAACACCAGAGATGTGCCAGATTAAGAGACTCTGTGTTACCCGTCCTGGACGATCTCACCGAGTTGAAGGACAAATACTACGATTCTCGACGCGACCTGAAGAGACTCTACGCAGTGTTTAAAACCAATACCTGGGACGATCCCGCGACCCTGAGAGAAGAGATCAAATTGATGTACGCTTCATTTGAGAGGTTCAAGGGTGCTCTCTGGAAGATCTACTCTCCAAAAAACGGGTTCGTATGGAAAACTTATCCCCATTCTAACTCTAAATATCGGGAACTCGACCTCGTCTCAGAGAATCAGATCTCCTCAATCCGCGAGCAGGTGAGAGACCTTAAGGAACTCGAAGCAAGGTTTTCGTCGATATTTAACGACCTGGATCACTATCTCGAACATAATGGCAGAAAGAATCAGACTGTGATGCGCACAATCGAGAGAGGGACGCTCCATAAACCGGACGATAGAGAGCAAGTGATCCATAAGCCGGACAATAGAAAACAAGAACAAGTGATCCACAAACCAAACGATAGAGAGCAAGAACAAGAAGAGAAGGTGTACTTCGAATTTGTGAAAGTGCTGCCCACGCCCGACCTCGTATCGCAACGTGGGTGGAAATACATCAATCCATACGGATGTAAGTGGCCTATCAATAAGGACGATGCAATAGAGTTTGAGCAGAAAGGCTACGGAAAAATTGTAAAGCGAGCCTCACCTTAAGATCTTCTTCAACGTATCACCCGCCACCGCGAGTTCTGGCCGGGTGGTGCAGTTCACGGCCTACCTGAGGGAAATGCCGCTGATCTAGCCCCCCCACCGGCAGACCTCCCTCCCTCCGGTCAGCGAGGGTCGCGCCTCCGGCGCTGCACTCCGTGCCCCCTCGCCGCCCTCCGGTCGTGGCGTCTGCCTGATCTTCTCTTCCTGTCCGGGACCTCAGACGACCATGACCGGCTCGGAACTCGCCGGTCATCGTCTGCTGGAAAGTGCTCGTCGCGTCGTGCTCCGCACCGCGCTCCTCGCACGGAGGGGTGGCGCAAGGCCACCCCTCAAACGGGCCCCCGCCGCCCGGCCTTCGGCCTCCTCCTCCGCACCTTCGGTGCTCAAACTCCGTTCCTGATGGAACGTCGTTCCGCCCCCTCGGGGGGCGGGCAGTCCGTGGCGATAGGGCCCGGCCGGAGGGATAGGCAAGTATCCCTCCGGCCTGTGTATGGGATCTATGGTCCCCTCCATTACAGAGCAAACTTGGAGATAGCCGTCACGCCGCGAGGCCACGCCGAGCGGGGCGAGAGCATCCGGGATACCGGGCATCAATGAAAAGAGGGCGATGTTCCGAAGCGCACCCGAGCGGGGGCGCTCGCCCGTCCGGCGGGACCCGGCCGCCCCTTACTCTTCCTCGACCGGCTCAAGGAGAAGAACCTTCACCTTCTTCCCCACCCACTCGGCCGGCAGGTAGACGTGAGCGCTGTTTCCGTGCTTTGTCACCTTTTTGTCAGCCATCCCATAGGCATTGATCCGGATCTCGAAAACTTCGCTACTCATTACTATCACATACGGTGCCCATACGGATAATGCTATTGTATGTGTTATGTATGTGAATTACACATACATTTAAATACTCAGCCGTCCTATACTATAATAGTGAGTGGATAGGCGCTCACTGGAGGAATCGAGAGATGACATTCAAGAAAATCGGCAGGCTGGCCCTCTACGACGGCCGGCTCCGGGTGGAGATCGACACGGTCGGATCGTTCCACTTCGACAACAACTGCCTGGTCGGCGAGGACGGCCGGCAGCACGGCTACGCGATGCCGAGCGCGACGGGAAGAGCGGTGAACCTGCACCTGAACGAAGGAGCGCTCTGCACGGTGATCAAGTCACAACTCCTGCAGGTCATCAACGGGAGTATCGGAAAAGCGGCAGTGTTCGAGGTGGCGTAAATGTCCTGGACAGACGCAACAGCCACCACGAGCCCCTGCACAGAAATGATCGGCGGGCAGCCCCTTAACCCTTCCGGGCGCCCCCTCTCTTTTACCGACGCGATCCCCTACCGCGACCTGCTGAAGATGGCGGAGTACGACGAGCAGGCTGCAGAACTGGACGGGTTCCGGGACCGGCTCGCAAGGCTGGCGGCCGAGGAGTGCCGGCAGAAGGCCGAGCGGATCCGGGAGCACTACCAGGGCCGGGTCGTGGAGTACGGCCTCGCGTTCTGCGTGCAGCAGGCCGCGGAGGAGGACGAACGGTACGGCAACGGGAGGTTCTTCTGATGCCGTCCTTCACCCTCCCTGTTTTTCGGCACGGCGATGATGAGCAGGAAGAGCAGGGCGCCCCGGACCTCGTCGTCCTCGTGTCGCCCTACGAGACCGGCCCGCGGGCCGTGCTGGCCCCCCGCCGGAGGGGAGACGAATGATAACGACCACCTGCGACAGGTGCGGCGCCGTCGTCGGGGAAGAGCACTGCCGGACGCACCGGGAGCGGGAGACCTTCTGGGGAGCGCCCTGCTCTTACACGGTGATCGCTGCCTACGTCTGCCCGGCGTGCGGCTACGAGTGGGAGGCCTGAAGCATGGTATCGGTGTATGAGGTGGTCCGGGACCGGATCCTCTCCTCCCTCGAGGCCGGCACCGTCCCCTGGCGGCAGACCTGGCAGAGCCTCTCCCCGATGAACATCGCCACCCGCAAACCCTACCGGGGGATCAACCGGCTCCTCCTCTCCGGCCACACCTGGTGGGGCACCTACAACCAGATCCGGCGTGCGGGTGGCCACGTCCGGCGCGGGGAGAAGGCGAGCGGCATGGTGGTCTTCTGGTCCTCCTACGACACGGAGAAGGTCGTCAATGAGAACGGCGAGCAGGTGACGGTGGCGCTCCAGCGCGACCGGCCTTTGGTCCGCTACTACAAGGTCTTCAACCTCTCGCAGTGCGAAGGCATCGAGGTCGAGCAGGCGGGCGAGGTCCGGCCGGTCGCCACCTGCGAGGACCTCGTCGCCCGCAACCGGCCCCGGGTCGGCCCGGGCGAGCCGGCCTACTACCCGGCCGGCGACCGGATCGCCATGCCGGCACCGGACCGGTTCGCCTCCCCGGAGGCCTACTACGCGGCCTTCTTCCACGAGTTGGCCCACTGGACCGGGCACGCCTCCCGGCTGAACCGGCCAGGGATCACGGAGCCGATCCGGTTCGGCAGCGAGCGGTATAGCCGGGAGGAGTTGACGGCGGAGCTAGGCGCGGCGTTTTTGTGTGCCATGACCGGCACCGACGTGCCGGTGGCCGAGAACCAGGCGGCCTACATCGCCGGGTGGCTCCGGCATATCCGCGATGGGTCGGCGGCCGACGTGATCCGGGCGGCCGCGGATGCGCAGCGGGCGGCGGACTTCCTCACCGGGGGTGGTGGGGAGGGTTCCTCTATTTTGGGCGATCTTCTTTGCTCCCGGTGGTCGCTGCAGAACGTCGCCCTGGTTCTTCGCGGCGTCCGGGACCGCCGGCGCCCTCCCTCGCTTGGCGAGGCCTCGCGGCGTGACGGCTGCTCACGACTGAGGAAGGTGTGAAGCGTTTCTACTCTGCCAAGGGGTCTTCAGGAAATTCTAAGGGTAATCCTGAAAAAAAATTCAGTGAGCCACTTGTTACAAAGAGCAATTTAATAGCCAGTGGAGATCAGTTTACCTGTTGGGATTGATGCTATCCTATCTTCAAACTCAAGGTAATCAATCTTTTTTAGCCCAGCGATATCTCCAATGAATCTCTCTGGAATTGTATCTGTCATGGTGTTATACTGCTCGGAAATTTCATTGTATTTGTATCTGTGTTGTGCAATCTCATCCTCGATCGTTTCTATCGAATTCATAAGAGATGCAAATAAAGTACTTGCTTGGAGCGCCGGATATGCTTCAGCAGTCACGATCAGCCTACCAAGTAAAGCATTTGATTCGTATTGAATGGCACGAAGATCTCTAGGTTTTTTTTCATTGACTGATGCTCGTATTCGTGTTATTCTAATGAGTGTATCCTTTTCATATCCAGCATATTGCCCAACAATTGCATGAAGTTGTTCGATCATATCAAACCTTTTCTTCATCGCAACATGGATCTGCCCAAGTGTTGCCTCAGATGAGTTCTTGAGGCTATAAAAACGATTATAGATCCCGACGGATCTCCATGTAGTCACAATGACTCCAATAATGGAAAGGCAAATAATGATCCATGGAAGATTTGCGATTATCACAGCTACGATCCATAAAATGGTATATATTAAAGCCCAAATAACTCCTAAAATAAACATTATGAAGAAGAGAAATCCTGACAATCCTGAACTGTCATTACTCATAACAACCTCAAATGTTTTTACACTGTATGGGCGTTCATCGATCTAATAAAGGATACGATTTGAGATTCGGACTTAGGATCTATAGAAGCGAATTATAGTGACTCTTATAGGTCGCGAATATTTCATCTCAATCTAGGGCATTTGACACATTCAGATCCCATGCACGACAGAGAGATCAAAGAAGAACACCTAAGGTCCCTCCTTGCCACAAGGATTTTGCGATGCTGTCCTTATATTGCTAGGGTACCAATTGTTGTAATTTCTCCATTGTCTGCCCCATATTACTGCAGGTTAACAACTATTCATAACTGTAAAACAAAACGATTATATGTCGTAGTGGAGACTGCATATTATGCCCTCAACCACTATTGGAGAAGTTACAGGAGAGCTTGAAGATCAAGGCACACTTACACGGACTTCAGCACAGTCACTGGCAAGTGAACCAAGAACGGTGAAGCTCGCTGATATCTCTAGGATCTCTGACGAACCTGTGTTTTCTTGTTTCCTGATCGATGAATCCGGCTCCATGGCTCCGTACTCGCGCGAAGTAATTGATGGTCAGTCTGAGATGGTCGAGATACTAAGAAAGAGCAATAAGTGTAAGAAAGGGGCATTATTTGTTGTACAGTATCTTTTTTCAAATAAAGTCAAAACATTGAATGAGTTTAGAGCACTCTCCCCCTCAGGGGGTGATGGTGTTGTGCTCTTGAAATCAGGTAACTATTACAACCCGGATAATAGTACCGCTCTCTATCACTCGTTATTTCATCTATTGCAGGATATAGCAGCAAATTACGCGCACGCGTACAGTAATGGTGTAATATCCTCATTCACAATAGGAGTCATCACAGACGGGGAGGATACGGATGGAGGGGTTCAGCCGTCAGAAATTAAAAAGATTATCCAAGAGTTGCAGGCGCAAGGTATCTTGAGATCGTCGGTGATCGTGGGGCTAACTAACCCGGATTTTACCAAAAGCATGCTGGACGATCTGAAAACACGCCTCGGTTTTCAGGAAGCAATCTCTCTTTCGCAAAATGATCCAAGGGAGATCCGTCGCGCATTTGTACTTGCCTCTCAAAGTGCGGTTTCTGGACAGTTAAAGTAAGACTGCGAAGGAAAGGGTCCGGCTCAGGGGACAATTACTATGCGTTTCTTTATAGGCGGTAGGGAGCACACAATCAATGCCCCTATCAATAGTGGGGGAGAGGGAGAGATTTACGTTATCGAATCATCTCACGCTGCAAAGATATACCATCGCAACGAACTCTCGAACGAACGACAGCAGAAAGTGCTAGCACTATGTAACTCTTATACTAACAATGTCGCCCATTTGGGGACACAATACTTTGCTTTTCCGGAACAACCAGCATACAGTGAGAAACAGATCAAACTCGAGACTGTATGCGGGTTTGCAATGCAGTTCTTCCCTGATTGCCCTTCGTTCGGTGATATTAATTACGATCCATCAACTCGACAGTTCAAATGTTGGAATTCAATTCAATTCGACGATGAAAACGCCATTCAACAGATATACAACGTATTTGATCTCCTAGAAAAGTTACACCGATCGCGGATTGTCTTAGGGGATATAAACCCTGGAAACTTACTATTTAGCAGTAAATCGAACTATCCAATCATTATTGACTTGGATGCGTCACAAATTGGGCAATTCCCCTGTCATGCTAACTCAGACGAGTATCTAGATCCGTTCGTTCAACAACAGGGAAAAAATATGCAGGATATATACACATATAGTACTGATAGCGATATTTTTGCGATGGCTTGTGTGTGTTATGAGTTTTTCGTTGGGTCTAATCCATTTTTCCTTTGGGCAAAGCCACCTAAAGGGGTTCTCTACAATAAACAAATGAGAATACCACTTCTCCGGTACATCCATGAGAACACCGAGAATATTTGCGGTGTTGAATTATTGTCCGCAAAGAATGATGCGACTCGAAAAAGGCTTGAAGCCTTAAGAAAAAAGAGTCCCGAGTTGTATGACTTCTTCTTTTCAACTTTCGTTCTAGATAAGAGGATCAACTTGATGCAAACCCTTGACCGAAGCAATCCTCGGCATCCAGCATATATTTTTTACACTCAAAGTGGTTTTGATGAAGTTTTAAAGGAGATCCTTAATGCCCGTGGAAAACTTCAAGCATTACCCTCACAGCCGGCTACAGTCCCAACTGATCAACTGGGCATCATCCCAGATTCTGGGTTTGCGAAAACATTACAGCACGCAACAACGTCGAATAGTTTACCCCAGAGTTCTCATTCCCAATTGAACACAGGCATGCCTAGTCGGTCATCTACCATTCCTGATTCAGGCTTCACCAAAATAGTGCAGCCCACGAGCAAAAACGAAAGTAAAATCCATAAAATCCTTAGTAATATCTTCCAACGAAATAACACAGGTCAAGCAAACGAGACTAAGGAACAGAATAAGCATGGGACTGGTTCTGCAATGGAGCCAACTTCAGCAAACAGCGCTCCGGAAGTGCCCACAGATTCTATTCGGCTGTCTTTATTCCTAAAGAATTATGAGATTGACTTAAACGGGATTTGGGAGGAGGTGTGAGTGATTTCGAGATTGCATGAGACCCCCTTCGCATATCGGTTTTTGAACCTGAAAAATGGTGCCGCTATTACAAAATTGCCATTTGTCGTGGGTGGAGCAACACAGCAAGGAACCGATCATAAACTTGACAATCAGAATAACCAAGATGCGATCAGTGTTTACATTGAGAGCGAGTTGATAATAGGCGTTATATGTGACGGTTGCTCGGGCACCCATGATTATCTAAGGAACACTATTTCAAACAATGAAGTAGGGGCAAAACTTTTAGCCTATGCTACTTGCCAAGGAGTACGAGAACTGGCTCTGACAGCCGACACTATTGATTCGGATGTGTTTATCCGGAGTTTAAACAAAGAGTTATCCCAAAAACTGATCTCGTTTCTGAGTGCCTTTACTTCTGATGACGAAGAACAAAAGGAAATATTTATTTTTGACTTTATGATGGCAACCATTCTTGGATTTGTAATAACACCAGAACAATATTTTATTTTTGGATGTGGCGATGGAATTGTTGGAGTTAATGATCAAATCACGATTCTTGATGAAGAGGGTTCGTATTTCGCATCTTCAATCCTACCGCAATGTTGCCCATCAAAATACTCTTTAGTGTCAGATTTGAATTGCCTTAAACTCATCACCATAGGTGAGACAACCGGATTACAGAACATTTTTCTTTCAACGGACGGATTTAGTGATATAGTCCAAAAATACAAAAGTGAGTTGCTAAGATTATTTCATAATCCAGAGTTAACAGTGAAAGAGAACTTTGATTATTTACTTGCAGATTTTCGGAATAGTTTTCTTCAAAACGAAATTATTTCCAAATTTTGTGCTGAACGCAGGTGGCCAAGAGATGATGCCTCTTTTCTGTTGCTTCGACGAACCAACATGATCTCAACGTCAGATCCCGGAAGGGATGACTCTACTGAAAAGGTTGATTTTAAGAGCGATTTGGAGATGAAAGATGATTCCGCTAACTAGAGGACCAAATAGCAGTTCTGCAGATTTACTGTCGGTGTTGTCGACTAGCAGTGTTGAGTACCTTAGAAAGATAATTTGCCAAGGTAATTTATTCTCAACAGGTCTTGATAATGTTAAACGTCACATTGTCCATACAGATCCCCATCTAGATGAGTATTTTGCCGAGTTCCTTTTTAGATCAGCATTTCCAATGGAAAAAGGAATTGATTTCATGGAGGAATCTCTTTTTTCAGATACGAATGATTACGGCGCTCAACTATTATGGCCCGAGGCAATTGTTTTTGGAATCGGAAGCACGGTATCAAACGATGTCAAACCAGTTTTAATTTTTGACGAGCATTCGTGCGACAAAATGACATTTGACTCCTGCAGCGATAGAGTAACTAAGTACATTCAAATTACAAAAAACTCAAATATTTCACCATCAATTCTAACAATACTAAATGAGGTTAGTGTTATAGATAGATTTGGTCATGTTCACCCTCAGCATCTCCATTCGCTAATAAAATCTCTCCATAATGTACGCTTCCTTATCTCCAAAGGGGAAAGCTCCAGTGACGAGATCCGGGAAACACTTTCTCCTACTTGGAAAAGGACATTAATCGATGCATGTATTACTGGGATGGTATATGCAATAGAAAACGATATAGATGTTATTGATGACTTTGCAGGAAAAAAGGAAGCGCTCCAAAAATCCCTCAAATATTATGTCGAATACACTCCCCATAAAGCAAACCCCCTTTTCGAAGATGCACGACAGCAAATCGCTACAAATTTTGGAAACCAGAGGATAGTCTTTAAAGATGCTGTGCTTAAAGATGCCAGCGGTAAAGTACTTCTTGATTCTAATGGAAAACCGATTTGCCAATTGCTCATATTATCGAGAATATGTCATGCATGCAACGCGGCTTGGGGAGAAGACATTACAAATATTTTAATGATGCACTTTTGGGAGATCGAGTTCCAAAAGCAAATCAATTTCCTTACTCTAATCAATGAACTGGACTCTTCCCCTCTAGACTCAAAGCCTTTTGAAAAAAGGACAACCCTGGGCATCATTCGCCGTGAAACACTTCAAAAAGTTGAGGTGCGTAAGGAGGTTTTTGATCATCAAACCCAAAAGAATAAAATCGTCAGGAGGCAGGCCTCGATTTGGGTTCTCAATATTGTACAAGGAGTTAATAGTTTTAATGCAAATCAAGCTGCTTTGAATTTCATCAACTCTAAAAACGATGGCTGTGGCGTCCTACTTCTTGAGGATTCTTCCCTCGGAACGAAAGCACTCTTTCGTGCAAACTCATTTCCAGTGGATATTTGGAAAAAGATAATTGGTGCAGTTAAAACCATCGAACCACAGTGCTGGTATGACCCATCCACCGACCCAAGTAATCCCGCACCGTTTATTAACAACGGTACCAAGGCACATCAATATGTTCAACGAAGTGCATTAGATATTTACTCTTTATGTAGATTGATAGAGAACATTTTACACAACCCCTAATCTCAACATCAAAATACATGCCTCTTTTAGCAAATTCATGACTATATTTCAGTGGTAGTAGAGGAATAACCAAAAGTATGTTCCTTTAAATTAAATGAAGAGTTTCTCTAGTCCTTACAGTACGAGACAGTTCTTTACGTATTGGTGATACTTCCATTTTCCGTTGGGCGTGTTGGTGGCTCGGTGGCTAAGGGTCACACATGCGCTCACGATGCCGTTTACAAATAGCCGAAAATAATGTCCCAGAGCAGTCAATCGTATCGCTGGGGGAGTGTGGAGGGGCGGCAGTCCCCCCATCCTAGAGATGCAGACATATTACAAAGAGAATCCGCACACCTAGATCTCATTGAGAAAGAGAGGTAAAGAACCTCCCTCTCACGCCAGGGCGGGCACGGCATCCGCCCAGGTCTCAACCGCAGTCCGGATGGCGTCGTCCTGGTAGGACGAGATCCGGACGGTCTTCCTGGTGAAGGTGACGTAGTAGTCGTCACCGGACGGGTCGTGGCACTTGAGCTGGCAGTAGTAGGTCTCGCCGGCGAAGTTGCGCTCGGCGTCCCCGCCCATCGCGGTCTCGAGGGTCGCGTTGGCGAGAGCCTCCGCGGCGTTCGCGTTGAAGGCGGTGATCGAGGGGGACTGCAGGGAGACGTTCCCGACGCGCTTCCCCTCGCCATCGATGAAGTCCACCTTCGCGGTGTAGTGCTCGCGGTTCCGGACGACGGCGGCGACGGCCTCTCCGCCGGCATCGGTATACCCGACGCACCCGAAGGGGTTGTCATCGATGACGGTCTGGATGAGGGTGTTAAACGACGTTACATCGGCGATCGGGACGGCGAGGTCCCGGACCGCCGTCTTGTTGACGGTCTTCTGCACGAAGTCTGCCATGTTGGTACTTCCTGCCTGCCAGGCTCCCGGGAATATGACAGACAAGCATAGGATATGCCTTCCAGTAATATTAGCCTGACTTTATCTTAGACCGTGAATCTGGCCCGGATTCCTGTGTATATCCTTTACGGTCAATCTTTTGGGGTCCGGTGGCACATAGTCCTCCGGGAGGGGTTACCAGGATGACCGGGGAAAAGACCACCAGGGAGCTCGTTTACGAGACAAACCGGGATGTAAAGTGGATCTGCCGGGCGCTGCAGAGAATGGAGGCGCAGGACGAGGAGTTCGAGGCCCGGATCCGGGCGCTGGAAGGCTGGCGAGCCGAGAAAGTGGGCGAGGAGCGGCGGCTCTCGACGGTGAGCGCCGGGGCCGGCGGGGTCGTCGGCGGCGTGGTGGCGGTGCTGGTGAAGGTGCTCGGCGGATGAGCCCGGCTGGCTGATCCCTTTGTGGTGCGGTAAGTCGGCCAACGGT
>Ga0208462_1001921_pt1 | contig 12489 bp, 3 predicted proteins | sample AD_SCU001_MetaG_FD_184452 | JGI IMG/M metagenome (GOLD analysis project Ga0208462, IMG submission 184452) | Active sludge microbial communities of municipal wastewater-treating anaerobic digesters from China - AD_SCU001_MetaG (SPAdes) (version 2) | ecosystem: Engineered > Bioreactor > Anaerobic >...
CACGGAGCATCTACCATGAGAGCCTGTTCCTGAGCGCAAAGGATGACTGGATCGGTCTTGTGCGGCTCAAGAAACACGGCGTCGATCCCCTCGCCCGGGAGCTGCAGGAGCGATGCGGTGTGGAGAGAGGGAGCATCGTAAAGGCGCTTGGGGCTATCGGCAGCCCGGCGATCGATGCCATGATCAGGCTGCTTGGAAGTCCGGATCCCGATATTAGGTGGCGGGCAGCCTCGATACTGGGAGATAGCCGCGATCGGCGAGCGGTCGAGCCGCTCATTGCGGCCCTGGCAGATCCGGATGAGCACGTCTCTTCTTCCGTCGCGATTGCCCTCGGTGAGATCCGTGATGAGAGGGCGGTGGATCCCCTCATCAGGGCGTATGCAACCGGAGGCCCGGGTCTCCGCCGCGATATTGTCGCAGCGCTTGGGAGAACAAGATCGGAGCGGGCCGTTGCGGCTATCATCGCAGCATCCGGCGATGAAAATCCCGTTGTTCGCAGTAGCGCCGTGCGGGCCATGGGCCGGATCAGGGATGTGCGGGTCCTCCCTGCCCTGATCCCGTTCTTCCAGGACCCTGATCCTGCCACCCGGTTTGAGGCGGTGGTGGCGATTCGCCCATATTCCGGCCGGGAGATCGATCTCCTCCTCACCCGGGCCCTCGAAGACCCGGATGCCGGGATACGACGGGAGGCGGCTCGACAGGCCGGCAGTCGTGGAATGACAACCGCGGTTCAACCGCTTGTCGGGCTCTTTGGAGACCCGGATACCGCGGTGAGGAAGGCGGCCGCAAGGGCGCTTGAGAGGATTGGCTGGGAGCCTTCGGATTCCCGGGAGATGTTAGCCGCCCTGATTGCAAAAGAGGACTGGGAGGAGATCCAGCGTCAGGGTCTCCTTTACTCTCCTGCCGGGGAGCCGAAGAGCGCCGGCGCGGAGTTGCTGCCCGGTGGCCTGCAGGGCAGGGGGGGAGTGGTCTCTTCCGGCCCCGTCGATCAGGAGAAGCAAATCCCGCAGGAGGGCCGTGAGGTCTCTCCACGGCGGGGGGTGAACGCCACAGCGCATGGAGATACCCCGGATCTACAGTATTTTATCGACATCCTCAACGATCCTCGCGCGGATCTGCCGGCCCGGGTCAAAGCTGTCGAGGCGCTCGGGAATCTCGGGGATCTCAGGGGAGTTCGACCGCTGATGCATGCGCTGCACGATCCCGAATCGGAGATCCGCGGGTGCGCAGCCCTCTCTCTTGGTATGCTGGGCGACCATGAGGCCTTTGGTTCCCTGGTCGTTGCACTTGAAGATCCGGTGTTTGAGGTGAAGCGGCGGGCTGCCGAGGCGCTCTCGGTTCTGAAACCCGGAGGTGCGGTTCTCCCGCTTGCCGAGCTGGTGAGGAGCCCGAACCCCGGTAACCGCACGCTTGCCGTCACGGTCCTCGGCGACTTTAAAGAGGATGATGGGGTGCGCGCCCTGCTTGGTGCGCTCAACGATGCACATCCCGGGGTGAAGTCGGCTGCGCTGTCGTCGTTGCTCAAACTGATCGACTACTGGGGGTCGCGTATACCGGTCTTCCTGAAAGACGGGGATCCGGCCATCCGGAAAAACGTTCTGACTGCTCTGAATACTATAATAGGGGAGGATAAGGCCATTTCTCTGCTTATCCCGCTCCTCCATGCCGGCAACTTCTCCGTCCGGCGAGAGGCGGTCCTCGCGCTCGAGGGGATGGGCTGGAGGCCGGGCCTGCCGGAAGAGTACGCGATGGTGTTGATCGCCGGCAGGAGATGGGATGAGGTTATTGCGCTCGGGAAGCAGGCGGAGAGCACCCTGATCGATGCTCTCTTCGATACGGACCGGGAGATCCAGGGTGGTGCGGTGGCGTCTCTTGGGATGATCGGGGATGGTGAGACGGCCCGGTCGATCAGGGCGGCGATGAGGGGGGGTGTGGATCTCCAGGTCAGGGGAATCCATGCCGCGATGAAGGCGGCGAGCCTCATCGAGGAGAAAGAGGCGGGGAGAGGCAAGGAGGGGCTAATTTCCTCTTCTCCTGGTGTACGGTGAGGTGTTTGCCGGCGAGGGTTGTCACGCAACCCCGTGACCTGGAGGATAGGCGGGGTTCATGGTTATTCTCCCGGTTCTTGCCTCGCTATGCATATCCCTCGCTTGCAGGCCTGTGCCCCTGGCGGCGTTTGGGAACGGCAGGATACAGTCCGGTTCGTGGTGATCCGTAAAAGGGTTCAGGGGAGGATGGTGGTGCGGTCCCGTATCAGCGCACCCCGGTAGCCTTCACCCGGCCGCAGTTCGGTAACCGGGAGTAATTCCTCCATTCGCAGGTCGTATCTGTATACAAACGATATCGCCCACGAGCCCGCGGGGGTTATTGTGATGCTGTCAAAGGTGTTCTGGCCAACCGTGCTTCCGATCAGGTTCCAGCCCGACTTGAGTTCTGCCGTGACCGGGCTTGCCGGTGTTCTTTCCTATCAGCTCCAGCGCCTTCTTTGGACAGATCCTTTTTTGCTGGCACCTCTCGCCAGCCCCTCAGTTCCGGCAGATCCTGGACTCTCTCCCGCGTGCAACCAGGAACTGGCAAGTGTTCCGCCCGGAAAAAGTGGTGAGTTCCTGCCCGGTCCCGCAAAACCGTCAGAGTATCTCAAACCAGACATCCCGGAGCCCGACGTTGCGCTGGGCGATGAAGAGGGCGTCCCCGACCTCGATCACGTTGTTCGCGTGGACGTCGGTCTTTTTGAACCGGTCGGTGCCGGCGTCCGGCTGCTCCTGGAGTCCCACGACCTGCTGGAGTACGAGGAGGGTGTCGGCCTGGTTTACTTTGCCATCCTCGTTGGCGTCCCCGAAGAGGACCGGGGTGGCCCTGATGTAACCGGGTTTCGTGGCGGTTGAGAGGCCACCATCCACTGTGAGCGTGACGGTGTGGTTGCCGGGGACGGTGTAGGTGTGGGCGGGATGCTGCTCGGTGGAGGTGTTGCCGTCACCGAAAGACCAGAGCCACGCAGTCGGATTACCGGCAGAGGTATCAGTGAACCGCACCGTGAGCGGGATGGTGCCGGCGGTGACGTCGGCAGTGAACGAAGCACCCGTCTTGGAAGGTGTGACGGTGATGGTCCTTTCTGCGATAGCGTTTCCGCCCGGACCGGTTATGGTGAGGCGGGCGGTGTAGGTGCCGGGGGTAGTGTAGGTGTGGATCGGGTTCTGCTCGATGGAGGTTGCACCATCGTCGAAGTTCCAGAGCCGGGTGGCGATCTCACCGGTCGAGTTATCGGTGAACTGCACCGCAAGCGGCGCCGGCCCGGCGGTCACGTTCGCGGTGAAGTTTGCGGTCAGCGTTGATACCGGGGTGGCCCGCTGGTGGAGGCTGGTGACGACGTGGTTGTTTCGGGTGCATGTCCACTCGCATGCGGTATTCGAGGAGAACCCGGCATCGTTGACACTCTGCGTGAGGAGTTCTGCAGGAAGGGCGACCTGAGTTCCGGCAGGTGCAGTCACTGACGTCGAGTTTCGAACCTCCCAGACCACACAGGCCGGGGCATAGGCTACCGGCCTGAGTGGCTCAACCGCCACCACACAGGAGAGGGTATACTGCCGGCCCGCCTCAAGGTGGGATCGGTTGGCTGTAAACTGAATTCTCGTGCTCTCCTCGCTGGAGGTGAGGAGTGGGAGGTCGGTCGAGATTGTGTCCGGGACGAACGTGGCCCGGACGTCGCCGGTCTCGAGGCATTCGATCCTGCCCCAGAAGTTATCGAGGTCGATGACATCAAAGGTCATGTTCAGGGTGACCTGCTGCATGCCTGCTTCGGTGAAGACCGTCCTGTTGCAGGACCGCTCCAGCGTTATGTCGGACGTCCGGGTCACCAGCGTCGATGTCGCTGCCTGGGTTGATAACGTCGTGCCGGGGTCGATTGTGATTTCTTCGGGGAAGGTCCAGGTCAGGCGTGTCCCGTTGATCTCCACGTATGCCTCCGGTTCGGCGTTGATGACCTCCGGTGCATCGAGCGTGAACGAGAGGTCGCCGGAGATGTTCTCCTGGTTGTCGGGGTAGTTGTACACACTCACGAGGTATGCCAGCCTGCAGGGAGACGTGCCGCTCGCAATATTGTCGTTTAATCCGTAGCGATTGTAATTGACATTGAGGATGAATTCGGCGCGCGGGAGCGGTTGCTGCACCTGGATGTAGCGCTCCCTGGTCACTGTGTCCTCCCCGTGATCGTTTGCTACCGTGAAGCTGACGGTGTAGTTCCCCGGCACCGTGTAGGTGTGGATGGGGTTCTGGTCGGTCGATGTCGTGTTGTCGCCAAAGTCCCAGAACCATTCGTTCGGGCTGCCGGTCGAGGCGTCGGTGAACTGCACTGTAAGTGGGGCAGTGCCGGTGGTGGTATTCGCGGTGAAGTTTGACTGTAAGATCGGGTCGATCGCCTGGACGACTGCGCTCACCGCCCTGTACGCATTGACCCTGCCTCCCGAGACCATCTTCCCCGCGTATGCCGGTTTTGCGTCTGCCGTGTTGATGATGACATCTTTGATCTCGGTTGCGCTCAGGGATGCGTTGGCTGAGCGAACCAGTCCGGCCACTCCGGCCACATGGGGGGTGGCCATCGAAGTTCCGGACATATATGTGTAACCTGCAGAGACCGATTCGACACCCATGACGTAGACCTCATCGATGAGAACGCCGTCCCTCTGAACTGAACCGTCGGTCACGAGGATAAATCCGATATATATCGCATCCTCGCCATACGTGCTGAGCGGTACGCCGTAAGGATACCATTTCCCATCGCTTGAGCCGGTAAGATAACCATGTAAGTAATACAGAGTGCCATTTGGCGATGAAGCAACATAGAGCATATCGCAGTCATCTTCCAGGTCATATCTGGCATCAAAGATGAGCTCCGCCACCTGCAGGCCTTGCAGATCGATGGGGTTCTTCGTGGTCAGCCACACCTCGGCGTTCGGTGAATATTTGCCGGCAGGGCTGTCGTCCGCTGAGGAGGGGGCGCTCGTGTAATGGGCCGTGTTCAGCCCCCACGGCGCATCGGCATCCCACGCCTCCAGCGAGTCCATGGGATCATGATATACCTCTACCCATTCCGGGATGACGCAGGTGCTGAGGATGCTCGCCCCGGGTGCCGCAACGTCCACGGATGTTGCACCAATGTTCGAGAACGGTGCAAGCTGCTCGGTATTGTTGCTTGCGGCGACCGCGAGAATGTTCGCGCAGTCATACGATGACGGGTAGTGCGGAACAGCATCACTGTCCAGAGCGTCGTTTCCCGCGGCACAGACGACCAGTGCCGGGGTTGCGTCGATCGCATCCTTCAGCGCCTGGCTGTCATCGTCCCCGCCCCAGGAGCAGCTGATGATATCCGCACCCATCATGGTTGCATACTGGATGGCAAGGATTGCATCCGCATCCTCGCCATATCCGTCCGGGCTGAGGAACTGAAGAGGCATGATCGTTGCGTTCCACATCACTCCTGCAACGCCGAGGGCGTTGTTCCCTACAGCGGCAATGGTCCCGGCGCAATGAGTACCATGGCCATCGAGGTCACCGGGATCGTTGTCATCACTATAAAAGTCCCAGCCGCAGACATCATCAATATATCCGTTGCCATCGTCATCGATCCCGTTGTCGGGGATCTCTCCCGGGTTTCTCCATATATTCGCAGCGAGATCCGGGTGGGTATACATGACCCCGGTATCGATGACGGCAACGATCACGTCCTGAGACCCTGTGGTGATGGACCATGCCTCTGGTGCATCAATATCGGAGCCCACGGTGCCGTTTATACCTATGATGGCCTGCCCGGTGTTGTGCAGGCCCCAGAGATTGCCAAACCCAGGATCGTTTGGAATACGCCCCGACCCGCCTCCACCCCCGGACATGGGCGCAGGAGCCGGTAAATCCAGATGCTTGAGTTCGTCAGGGTCTCCATCACAGTAACGGTAGTAGTTGGGTTCGGCATAGAGAACGTTCGGGTTCTGAGAGTAAGTCGCTATGGCTTCAGGTACCGAGACTCCTTTCGGCAACTGCAACACCTGCATTCCGGGAAGGCCGAGTTCACTGTAGTCTATGGCCACAGTTGCGCCGAGTTGAGAGTGCATCGTATCCGAGACCCGTGCGAACCGGTCCGGTGAGCCTGCAACATCCGATTTGAACCGGACGATAAGGGATCCCGGCTTATAAAGTGGTTTTCTTGAGGTTGTTGCCGGAAGGAACGGGTTCTCACCTCTTTCAGATTTTGCCTCTGCCTGTATATCGGCTACACCGCTCTCATCTTCTCCCGACGTATTGCCCTGCATCATCGGCTTCTCGATCCATTCAAGCGTGCCGGGTGAGAGAACAGCCAGATCACCGGAGCCTCCCGGGCCATACAATCCCCATAACTCGTTATCCCCGATAGCCGCCGATGAGGGGATAGTACCCATACAGAGAACAAACCCAAAACAGAGTATGGACGCGATAGACTTCATCATAAAGATCAAAAACCCCCTGGAACGGATAGATTTGAACCGGCAAATCGCTGGCACTTTCGGAAAATGTGATACATTACCCTCAGGCTCGATCGAATTCTGGGTTCGATAAGTCCGTCTACACTGGATGAAGATTTGGTAGGTTTAACTTATCTTAAATCTTTCTGATCGGTTTTTAGTCCATTATGAGGAGAGATATCTTCTGTCAGCCCTTTGAAAATCCGGATTTTACCCCTCTAATCTCAAAATACTCTAATATTCTCTATTTTCGGATTATTCTGCAAGGTGAGTCTCTTTTCGTATGAAAATACCCTCTCTCTCGTATGAAAATCATTGAATGCGCATAAAATTAGTGGGAAGAGGAGTTCCTACATCCCGTGCCCGATTATCCGTACAGGAGCACAACATCGTTGAACCCAGTCTACCCGTCACCATTGAGCAATACCGGCCCATAGATGTCCGCACCGATTCTTTCCCGGTTGTTATAGCAGGCGAAGGTGTCGTTGAGCCCTGTCCGGCCGCTACCATCGAAATTCTCGTACCGATCATCACCATTTGGGTCGGTCGGTGCCGGGAGGGTGCCCCTGGCGGCGTTTGGGAACGGCAGGATACAGTCCGGTTCATGGTGATCCGTAAAAGGGTTTCAGGGGAGGATGGTGGTGCAGTCCCGTATCAGCGCACCCCGGTAACCTTCGCCCGGCCGCAGCTCGGTAACCGGGATGTAATTCCTCCATTCGCGGGTCGTATCTGTATACAAACGATATCGCCCACGAGCCCGCGGGGGTTATTGTGATGCTGTCAAAGGTGTTCTGGCCAACCGTGCTTCCGATCAGGTTCCAGCCCGACTTGAGTTCTGCCGTGACCGGGCTTGCCGGCGTTCTTTCCTATCAGCTCCAGCGCCTTCTTCGGACAGATCTTTTTTTGCTGGCACCTCTCGCCAGCCCCTCAGTTCCGGCAGATCCTGGACTCTCTCCCGCGTGCAACCGGGAACTTGCAAGTGTTCTGCCCGGAAAAAGTGGTGAGTTCCTGCCCGGTCCCGCGAAACCGTCAGAGTATCTCAAACCAGACATCCCGGAGCCCGACGTTGCGCTGGGCGATGAAGAGGGCATCGCCGACCTCGATCACGTTGTTCGCGTGGACGTCGGTCTTTTTGAACCGGTCGGTGCCGGCGTCCGGCTGCTCTTCCAGCCCTACGACTTCCCGGAGGACGGTGAGAGTGTCGGCCTGGTTTACTTTGCCATCCTCGTTGGCGTCCCCGAAGAGGACCAGGGTGGTCCTGATGTAGCCGGGTTTCGTGGCGGTTGAGAGGCCACCATCCACTGTGAGCGTGACGGTGTGGTTGCCGGGGAGGGTGTAGGTGTGGGCGGGATGCTGCTCGGTCGAGGTAGTGCCGTCGCCGAAAGACCAGTTCCAGGCAGTCGGGTTGCCGGTGGAGATGTCGGTGAACTGCACCGTGAGCGGGGCGGCACCGCTGGTAACGTTTGCGGTGAAGTTTGCCGCCGGCGCCGGGATAGCCCGCTGATTGAGGCTGGTGACGGTGTGGACGTTGCGGCTGCACGACCACCGGCAGGGGGTGTCTGAGGAGAACGCAACGCTACTGACGTTCTGCGGGCAGAGTGATGCTGGAAGAGCTACTGCTGCTCCGGCCGGCACATCGGTGAACGCTATGCTCGTGACCTCCCAGACCGCACAGGTCGGTGCATAGGCCACCGATCGGAGTGGATCGACCGCCACCGCGCAGGAGAGAGTATACTGCCGGCCGGCTTCGACCCGGGAGCGGTTAATCTCGAACGTGACGTGCCCGCTCCCCTCGCTGAGACCGCGGAGCGGGAGGTCGGTGGAAACCGTCCCCGGGACGAATGCAGGCCGGACATCGGCGGTTTCGGCGCATTCAAGCCTGCCCCAGAGATCGTCGAGGTCGGCGGTGGCGAAGGTCATCCGCAGGGTGACCTGCTGCACGCCCGCATTGGTGAAGATTGTCTTGTTGCAGATCCGTTCCAGGGTCACGCCTGATGTCCGGGGTGTCAGCACCGAGGTCCCTGCCGTGGTCGCCAGCGTCGTGCCCGGGCCGATCGCAGTGGAGGGGGGGAATGTCCAGGTTGCCTGTGTCCCGTTGAGCTCCGCGCAGGTATCGGGGATAAGATAGATTATCGACGGCGCATTAAGGGCGAATGACAGATTGCCGCTGATGCTCTCCTGGCTGTCTGCGGAGTTGGAGACACCTGTATAGTACACCAGCCTGCAGGGGGATGTACCGTTTGCGATACTATTGTTCGAAGTGCCCCGGTTGTAGTTGACGTTAAAGATGAGCCGGGCGTCCGGGAGCGGCGGCTGCACCAGGACGTATCGCTCTCGCGTCAACGTATCGTTCGCGTTGCCGTTCGACACCGTGAGCGAGACGGAGTAGTTTCCTGCCACCGTGTAGGTGTGGGGGGGGTGCTGGGCTGTCGAAGTCGCGCCGTCGCCGAAGGTCCAGTTCCACGCCGTCGGGTTGCCGGTGGAGATGTCGGTGAACTGCACCGCGAGGGGGGCGGGGCCGATGGTGACGTTCGCGGTGAATATCGCTGTCGGGGCGATGCCTGCGCCGATGGCGTGGACCCTGCCGTCACCGCTTCCGACGTAAACGACGCCGTCGTTCACGCACGGGGACGACCGCACCTCGGCGCCGGTCAGGTATGCCCACTTTTGCGTCCCCGTCCCGGCATCGATCGCATAGAGGTTGTTATCGTAGCTCCCGACGTAGACGACGCCGTCGCTGATGCAGGGTGAGGAAAGCACGTAGCTTCCCGTCGGGAACGTCCACTGCAGTTCTCCCGTCGCCGTATCGAGGGCATAGATCACGCCGTCATCGCTCCCGGCGTAGACGACGCCGTTGCTCGCGCACGGAGAGGAGCCCACCCCGCCTCCCGTCGTGACGTTCCACTTCTTCATCCCGGTGGCGGCATCGATCGCGTAGAGGTTCCGGTCGTAGCTCCCGACGTAGACGACGCCGTCGCTCACACACGGTGAGGAACCCACTTCACCTCCCGTTGTGTAGATCCATATCTCTCTCCCTGTCACGGCATCGATCGCGTAGAGATTTCGATCGTCGCTTCCGATGTAGGCGATGCCGTCGCTGATGCCGGGCGAGGACTGTATGCTCCCTCCCGTCGTGTAGGTCCACAACTCTCTCCCCGTCGCGGCGTCAAGGGCGTGGACCCTGCCGTCCATGCCCCCCACGCAGACGATGCCGTCGCTGATGCCAGGCGAGGAATGTTCGTTCTGACCTACCGCCATGGAACTCCACTTCTCTGTCCCCGTCGCGGTGTCGAGGGCGTAGAACATACCGCCATAGGTTCCGACGTAGACGATGCCGTCGCTCACGCACGGCGAAGACCAGACCTCGCTTCCCGTCGTGACGTTCCACTTCTTCACCCCGGTGGCGGCATCGATCGCGTAGAGGTTCCAGTCATAGCTCCCGACGTAGACGACGCCGTCGCTCACGCAGGGGGAGGACGGCAGAGTGTTTCTCCCCGTTATGAAGGTCCACTTCGTGCTGCTCGGTATATCCGCACCGGTGTCCGGGTAGGCGCCGGTGCGATAGTGGTCGGCGCGGAACATCGCCGGAGGCACGGCAAAGACGGTAAACCCTCCGCGAAGGAGGCCGGTGCTGCCTGCCGTCGTTACCCGGACGTCGTACTTCTGTGCCGGGGCAGTCGCAAGATCGAGCGTGCAGGTGAGTTTCGTCGGTGAAACGACCGTGACGTTCGCGGCGGTGATCGTCGTCGAACCGTTCACGAGAGCGACCTCAGGTGTCCCGGTAAATCCGGTTCCGCGGACGATTCTGACCGTCGAGCCGCCCGATCCTGCCGTCCCGTAATCCTTCTCGATCCCGGTCACGGTCGGGGCGGAGGAGACGCGGATGCAGTCGGCAACCGTGGAGGTATCGGATCCGAAGGCGTTGCTGACGGTCAGTGAGACGGTGTAGTTCCCGTCGGCCGTATACTCGTGGGCTGCATGTTGCAGCTCGGAGGTCGCACCGTCACCGAATGACCAGTTCCACGCCGTCGGGTTGCCGGTGGAGAGGTCGGTGAACTGCACCGCAAGCGGCGCCGGGCCGGCGGTCACGTTTGCGGTGAAATCGGCACGAAGATCGGTCGGGTCTCCGGTGACGTTCGTCCACCGGTTATAGGCATAATTCAAGAGCGGGACGAACTCGGCGGTGGCCTTCCGGTTGCCTGCCTGCGCCGGGTGGTCGTCCCCCTCCGGCGAGGGGTAGGCGGACGTGTTGTAGGAGAGGTCGACCTGGTGCTGAACCGCCCCGTTCCACCAGCGGTGATGGTTGCCGGCGGTCGCGTTGAGGTCGCTGACTTCGGGGTTTCCGCCGTTCGTCGTGAGGACATTGTAGAAATCAAAGACGAAGACGTTCTTTCCGGGGTATCCGGAGAGCCATTCGGTCGCGAGCCACTGGTTGAACGCCCGGGCGTTCGCGGCATAGGTTCCGTCCGAGAGCGGGGGGGCGGCGATCACCACAAAAAGGGTGTCCGGCTTCGTTCTGAAGTACTCGAGGATGTCGATGTAGATTCCCTTCGCGTTTGCCACGGTATGGTGCTCCGAGCCGCAATCGTTGCCTTTCAGGGGATTGTCGCCAATCGGAGGCACCGGGTCGGAGGGGCTGCCCTGAAGGGCCGAGTTCGGGAAGCAGGATTTGAAGATCACGATCCGGTTCTGTCCGCCGGGGTCGGCGGCGAGGCGGGAGTATCTGCCTGAGGAGTGATCGCCGGATTCGTTGAAGAGGGCGGCGAGGTACCCGGGCGATTGCGTGCTCCGGAACCACATCCACCAGTGGCCGATGTCGGTGGACGATCCTATAGCCTCGGTCCCCCAGCCGTAGTTGGTGTCGCTGACGAAGTAGTTGTTGTCCCGCAGGGCGATGCCCAGCCCGCCGTCGTCATCGGCAAGCCAGTTTTCGCCGGTGGAATGGTGGATGAAGACAACTTTGACCGGGGATTCCGGCGGCATGATGCCCGGTCCACCCGACGTGGCCGTGATGGGAGCCGACTCCGTGACGGCGGCCGTTCCGCCGGCCTGGATCGGGACTGCGGAACATGACATGATCAACAACTGTGCAAATACCAGGATGAACGTGAATCGAATCAAAGCCTTTGGCACAACCATACTGTAACCCTCTCGCATCTTTGTCGGAAGTGTGAACCGAACGCCTTGACTCCGATCCGCCCTGTCTCTCCGGACATGACATAGCATTCGCCGTGTCCCGGTAGAGCCCGTGGGGCGGGTCGATTGGCCCCAGACAGTTGTTACCTACCGGTTTTGTATCGCAATCAATCCGCTCCGGATCAGTCGCCCGCTTCCGGGAACAGCGCGGTCGGAGCCTACGGCGAAAAAAGAGATCCGCTGTTCTCAGGTGTTCGCACTCCTGAGTCCAGATGACTGGCAGGATAACTGTCTGTGGTTAACCTCTCCCGATCAATACTAGCTCCTCCCCAATCCGGATGTATAAATATTTCGAAATCGTCAGGCAATCCTTCGAAAAAGTACGCCTTTTTGAAACGTTTTTTCTTCTCCTTCCCCCATCACCTTCGGTCTCGCCCTATCTCTATGGCAACAGGCCTCATTTGTGCCCGAGGCGTATCGGGTTCCTTTATTATGGACGAAATTCTTCTCGTTTTCCGGTGCGCGCTGTTTTAGCCGGTAAAATAAGGTAATGCGGCCTCCATCGCTCCTCCCCGCTCCCCCCCGCAGACCACCTGCCCGAAGCTGACGCGCCCGTCCCCGAGGGGGTACTCCCGGACTACCTCAAGCCCGGCAGCGCGGCACCATGTGTGGCCGCCGCTACAAGCAGCGCAAGAGCGTCCTGATCGTCACCGGGGATCTCCCGCTCGCCGGCGGCCTGGATAGCGAGGGGAGCGGCGAGCCGTTTCACCGGGTCGCCCGGCACCGGGCGGTCCCGACGGCAAGGAAGGGAGACGCAGGAGAGGCTTAATGGAGGAGCTGGTCCAATCATTCATGTGGGATAGGC
>Ga0208462_1001927_pt1 | contig 12444 bp, 7 predicted proteins | sample AD_SCU001_MetaG_FD_184452 | JGI IMG/M metagenome (GOLD analysis project Ga0208462, IMG submission 184452) | Active sludge microbial communities of municipal wastewater-treating anaerobic digesters from China - AD_SCU001_MetaG (SPAdes) (version 2) | ecosystem: Engineered > Bioreactor > Anaerobic >...
GGCCAAATGGCTGCGTCCATGAGCCGATAGACTGTGACATTGAAATAACCAGTCCCCCAGAGGTTACCGGTCCCGGCATAACCAGTCCCCCAGAGGTCACGAGTCCCGGCATAACCAGTCCCCCAGAGGTCACGAGTCCCGGCATAACCAGTCCCCCAGATATCACTAGTCCCGGCATAGCCAATCCCCCAGAGGTCACAAGTCCCAGCATAGCCAATCCTCCGGAGATCACCAGTCCCAGCATAACCAATCCCCCAGAGGTCACAAGTCCCAGCATAACCAATCCTCTGGAGGTCACCAGTCCCGGCATAGCCAATCCTCCGGAGGTCACCAGTCCCGGCATAGCCAATCCCCCGGAGGTCGCAAGTCCCAGCATAACCAATCCTCTGGAGGTCACAAGTCCCAGCATAACCAATCCTCCGGAGGTCACAAGTCCCAGCATAACCAATCCCCCCGAGGTCACAAGTCCTGGCATAGCCAATCCTCTGGAGGTCACCAGTCCCAGCATAACCAGTCCCCCTGAGGCCACAAGTCCTGGCATAGCCAATCCTCTGGAGGTCACGGGTCCCGGCATAACCAGTCCCCCGGATATCACGAGTCCCGACATAACCAGTCCCTCGGAGATCTCCAGTCCTGACATAACCAGTCCCTCAGAGAACCGCAGTCCCGACATAACCAATCCTCCGGAGATCACGAGTCCAGAAACCGCCAGCTTCCAAGTTACAAACAGTTCCCAAACGAATACAAGTGGGACCAGGGTAACAGGCTTTCCGATGAATAGCAGTGAATCGGGGGAATCCGGGACCTATCTAGCTAGCAATGCTTCAAAGACAACTGGTATTATGGAAATAAATGTGGCATCAAATAATTCAAGCATAAATGGCCCGGCTAGAGATGCTGAATTTGGAATCATTAATTCCACTGAATCCGGCAATCAGAGTACTGGAATTCTGCCAAAGATGAACGCTAATACTTCCTTCATAGAATCAATGCCGACACAAGAGAATTCATCAATTCTACAAAACCCAGAAATCTCCATGAACAGCACCAATGAATCCATTACTGCAAATGAGTCCTCTGCCCTCCTTCATTTCTGTGATGATGGCAATGCCTGCACTGCAGATGCCTGGAATGGAAAAGAATGCGTTCATACTCCCGTAAACTGCGATGATGACAATCCCTGCACAATCGATTCCTGCGAGAATGGGGTATGCACTCATAAGCAGAAAGACTGCGATGATCAAAACGAGAGCACAATAGACTATTGTTTGAATGGAGTGTGCGTCCATTCTTCAAAGAAATGCGATGACGGCAACGCTTGTACCATCGATACATGGAATGGAAACGAATGCGTTCACACCCCAGGAAATTGCGATGATGGCAATGCTTGCACCGCCGACTCCTGCGAGAACGGGACATGTACTCATAGGCAAAAGAACTGCAATGACGGCAATCCTTGCACTGTCGACTCTTGTGTGAATGGAGAATGCACTCATAGCCAAAAGAACTGCAATGACGGCAATCCTTGCACTGTCGACTCCTGTGTGAATGGAGAATGCTACCATAAGGGAAAGAACTGCGATGACGGCAATGCTTGCACTATCGATGCCTGTGACGGCCGGGGTAAATGTATGCATCTGCGGAGGAACTGCGATGATGGGAATCCCTGCACAATCGATGAGTGTGATCCGTATTGGGGGTGCTCTCATACACCCGTGGTCTGTGGAGCTGGAAAGAGGTGTGTGAACGGCGTTTGTCAGACGATTTCCTCACCTCGGGCTGCCCCGAGCAGCTACACGATTCCACCCGGATCATCCATAAATCTGCCCTGGGGAACGGCAGTCACAGCCATCGGCTCTGCAAAGGTAGAGAATGGAGTTACATATGTTGCCGGACAGCCCCTTATATTCTCAAGACAGCTCGGCTACGATCAGGCCGCTCTTGCAGCCCAGGGAATAAGTCAGGCAGCTGGGAGCGCCGAGATGGTGGGCCTCGCCTGGCAGAGCAATCCCTTCAGCGTTACCCTGATCAAGCCTGATGGGAGCAAGCTTTTCCCGGATAGCGACCGTCAGAATATAAAACACGTCACTGGCACGAACTACGACTATTACTTCCTCAGAAATCCCGCAAAGGGTATATGGAATATCGAGATCAGGCCCATAAATCCGGGAAGCAGAGGAGAGAGCTTCTCATTGATCACGGGACTTGTGTCAGGAGCCGCTTTCGACCAATGAAGGAGGTTTGTAAATGAAAGAGATATCTGCTATCGTAATGCTAACGATAGCTATGCTCTGCGCCTCTGCTATGGCGGAGAGTATGTCGGTTAATCAGACTGGAATAAGTGGGAACATATCGGAACGCAATCCCTTCCAGGATGTCGTTCAGGGATATGACCACGCCCTGCAGCTGGACCCCGGAAATGCCAGTGCCTGGTTGGGCAAGGCCCAGGTATCTCAAATTCTGGGAAATCAGATTGAATCTCGGGAATATTTCCAGAAGGCTCTCGATGCGACCAATGGGACCTTGAAGGATGATTCTCAGGATGCGAAAGCCTGGCAGGCAATGGGTGTAGCTCTGGCCGGCCTTGCCAGAAATGAGGAGGCAATAGGTGCCCTGGAAAGGTCAATAGAGATTTCAGACCAGAGGCTGGAGGAGAATCCGGAAGATATAGATTCGTTGTGGCAAAAAGCTGTAAGCTACGAGGCTCTGTACATGGATTATGCTGCCATCAAGGCATATGAAAAAGTCATAGAGCTGAACTCCAGCAAATCGGTGGGTGCCTGGATCAGGATAGCCGACATACTCTTCGCAAAAGCTAACGGCTATAACGAATCGGTGGAAGCCTTCAATGAAGCAATTAGACTGATGCCTGACAATGCCAGCTGGGCAGGGGGTGTTGTCTCAGATCAAGGGAACTCTATTCTACGTACGGACGTCTGGCGGGATGATGATAAGATCCTCAGAGTAACCATCGGCAGCTATAACAAGTCTACAAAGAAATTTGATTTCATCCAGCAGATTGTTTCAAGGCCGGCTTCCACCTGGTTGTTCAGAGAGAACAGTATTGGCTTTTTACAAACAAGAGCCGAATTTGTAGCTCTAGCTGCCAATAGAATGCAGGAAAAAACTGATGGCTGGTATAAAAAGAGTCAGGAACTTTTCAAGAAGGCATCATATGAAGAATCTGTCGAAGCCCTCAACAGGGCCATTGAGCTTGATCCACAAAATGCCACGCTCTGGGACGCTAAAGCCTCAAGCCTCGGCATTGCGGCCTCCTTTGACGGCAACCGCAGCCAGTACAACGAATCACTCAAGGCGCAGGACAAAGCCATTGAACTGGATCCAGGAAACTCCACATTGCATATTCACAAGGGCTTTTTCATCGCCAATCTGGCCGATTTGAGCGGGCATAAGAATGAGGGCCTATACGAGGAAGCCATCAAGGAGTTTGATAAGGCCCTTGAGCTTGACCCGATGAATGAGGAAGCTTGGACCTACAAGGCATCAGTTCTCGATACTCGGCTGAACAAATCTGCGGAGGCCCTTCTCGCCTACGACAAAGCCATCGAGCTTGATGGCGAAAACGCCGTTGACAATGAATCGCTGAGCAACGCCTGGATCGGCAAGGGAACTGTCCTGGCAAAGCTGGGAAGGTATAACGAGTCCATTGACGCCTTTGATAAATCCATTGAGCTGAACCCTCAAGCTGCTGTCTTCGGCTGGCTTTCCAAGGGCGAGGCCCTCAACAGATCGAAAAGATATGATGAGGCAGTTAAGGCTTACGACAAAGTCGTTGAGCTAAGCCCCGAGTCTGCGACGACCCTGAGTGCTCATGCCTGCGATAACAAGGGAGATGCCTTGCTCGCCTGGGAGAAATATGACGAGGCGATCAAAGCCTACGATAAAGCCATCGAGCAGTGCCCATTGGATGCAATGAAGCCGATGGGAGCTGAGACCTGGTACAAAAAGGGGATTGCTCTCCAGGCGCTGGGCCACACATCAGAGGCTGATGCCGCCTTCGCAAAGGCAAAGGAGCTGGGGTATGAAGGATGACCCCAACCACCTTTTTTCAAAGATTGGAGGCCGATTGTTAATGAATGCTAAATTAGTTTTTACTCTGGTAGCAATGGCTGCACTATGCACCAGTGCATTTTCATTGGAGAGCTCAGGAGATTGGTATAGTCAGGCCCAGACGCTGTATAAAAACGGATCCTATCAGGAGGCAATAAGCGCCTTCGACGAGGGCCTGAAGACGGACCCGCAGAATGCCTCTGCCTGGCATCATAGGGGAATGGCCCTGGCGGGCATGGGCCACGGAGCGGAGGCTAACCAGTCAATTCAGAAGGCCATGGAGCTCATAGACCAGAGGCTCCAGGAGAATCCGGAAGACCAGGAGGCCTTATGGCTGAGGGCAGAGGAGATGGACCTCTTTGGGAAGAGCGAAGAGGCACTGGAGGCCTACGGTCGGGTGGCAGAGTTGAACTCGTCCCACGCTCTGGAAGCCTGGATAAGGGAGTCAGATATCCTGGCGGCTCTGGGCAGGTACAACCAATCGGTAGAGTCCTTCAGCAGGGCAATGGCTCTGGTTCCCGCTAACAAATCCGAGTCGCAGTTAGGATTCCAGCGGCGGAGCGAGAACACCTTCATATTCACAAAAGCCTGGCTCATCCGCGGCCAAATCCACAGGGTTTCTATCGGATTGTACAATATCTCCTCAAAGTCGTTCGATGAGATCGAACAGATCAACTCCGACTTTGTTGCAGCCCTTCAGCTCAGAGGCAAAGCGGTCGATTCTAGTAGGCATTACGGCTACATCATGTCGAGCCTCAACTGTGATATTTACAGCTTCAACGTACCGAAGATGCTGCCTCAGGCCTGGCCTCCCTGCCTGACCATCGCCCAAATCAATCCCACGGAAGACGATTTCATCGAGATCGCCAACAACCTGAAGGAGGCTGTCAGTCTCCAGAACTGGAGCCTGGATATTCAGGGATCAAAAGTACCGCTGCCGGAATATTCCCTTCTGCCAGGGAAAGCCGTCAAGGTTCACCTGGGAAGCGGCCAGGAGAATGAGACAGACCTATTCCTGGAGAGCAATCTGGAGCTGAATGACACTGCTGGAAGCGTATCCTTGAGAGACGGCTCAGGAGCGAAAGTAGCCTCATTGGACTACTGGACCAAGCTGGATGGTTCGATCGCTCACCAGGTCACTCACTACTCAGGCACAGCTGAAAACGATCTTGAGTATCCAGGGACTGGTTATCAGGGGAAGATGGTGCAGAAGGCCGCGGGTGTTGGTCCTTTTATCGCCGAGAGGACGGAGATCGGGCCGGAGTTAGCTCATAGTAATGATATTAACGGAGATGGGTTGCAGGAGAACACTGCTGACGACTGGTACAAAAATGGCATAGAGCTTTTTGAGAACCATTCTTGGGAAGAGTCCCTTCAGGCCATGGAAGAGGTTATACAGATAGATCCAGATAACTCCAGCGCCTGGCTGAGCATTGCCGAGATCTTTGGAATCATAGGAAATGGGAGCGAGGCTTCAAAGGCCTATGAAAAAGCCCTAAGCATTGCCGATGAGGATCTAATGGAAAAGCCAGAGGATGCCAAGGCTTGGCAGGCCAAAAGTGAGTCTCTGATTGGCCTGGGGAGGCCGGAGGAGGCGTTTTCTGCCCAGGAGAAGGTTCTGGAAATCCTGAACCTGAGCATCGAGAATAATCCAGAAGATGGGGAAGCCTGGTGGTCCAAGGCCGGGATACTTGGAAGCATGGGTCGGAACGATGAAGCCCTGCAGGCTTACGAGAAAGTCATCGAGCTTAACTATATTCCCAGGCTGGCAGATGCCCTATTAGCTAAAAGCTTTACTCTGGCGGCAAAAGGCGAATATGACGGATTTCTGGAAGCATTCAATAGAGGCATAGAGCTGATACCGGGCAGCGATACTGTAAAACTTGCTCGAGCATGGAATGATGCGGGCTTTGCCTTTTATGAATTGGATCAGGGAGAGATGGCCCTGGAGGCTTTCAGCAAGGTTACTGAACTGAACCCAGGGGATAAATTGGCATGGCGGATGAAAGCCGATATGGCATCTCAACTGGGCAAGTACAACGAGTCCGTCAAGGCCTACGATCGATCTCTGCAGGTAGATCCTGAGTGGCCGGAAGGCTGGTACAAAAAAGGAAAGGCATTGGACAGGATGGGCAATCACGAAGAGGCCGTAAAGTCCTTCGAGAAGTCTGTGGAGACCTCCGAGATTGCTATCCAGAAGGATGCCAATGATACCGGGGAATGGATTATCAAAGGCTATGCCCTGATCAAGCTTGGAAGGTACAATGAGGCTCAGGAAGCTCTGGACAAAGCGTTAGAGATCGCTCCGCCTTTAATCCGTGTTTCATCCTCCGAAGCCTGGAACGGCAAGGGCGATGTCTTACTGGCACAGGGTAAGGACGAGGATGCCCTGGCGGCGTACAACAAGTCTATCGAGTTCAATCCTGCATTTAGCCTTGCATGGCATGGCAGAGGATTGGCACAGAAGGCGCTGGGCAGGGTCTTCGATGCAGATCAATCGTTTTACGTGGCCAGGAAGCTAGGGTATCAGGAATAATCCTGGCTATTTTTTTGAAAAACATGATTGCTGCTCAAACATGAGCAATAAAAACAGGAGACGTGGGGTGAAAAAATGAAACGAAAAAAGACTCTAGAAGCCAAGAAGCCATCGATGATAGTAGTAGGAGCAAGATTTGCTCTCGCTATGATTTCGCTGGCCATACTCTGCATCGGCGCTATAGCGGAAGACGAGAAGAGCGCAAATTACTGGTATGAAAAGAGCCTGGATCTTTACAACAACAGATCTCTCGAAGAATCACTTCAGGCGGTCGATAAGGCCATAGAGCTCGATCCCGAGAACGCCACCCTCTGGGCTTACAAAGCTTCCGGCCTGAACTTAGCCGGGGTGATCACTCAGAACCAGAGCAGATTCGATGAGTCCCTCCAGGCTTACGAGAAGGCCATTCAGATCGATCCGGAGTCGGCCAGGGCCTGGATTGGCAGGGGCAATGCCCTACTGAGCCTGGAAAAATATAGCGACTCCAAGGAGGCCTACGAGAGAGCAGTCGAGGTTTTGAACGGCGGCCTTGAAGAAGATCCCGAAGATGCTGAAGCCTGGTGGCTGAAGGCCGAAAGCCTGGACAACCTTGGCAGGAGCGATGAAGCGCTGCAGGCTTACGATAGGGTCATCGAGCTGAATTCCTCGAAGGCGTTAGGCGCCTGGATAAGGAAATCAGACATCTTCGTCTCCTTGGGCAGATATAACGAGTCAGTGGAAGCCTTTGACAGCGCTCTCAATCTGCTGCCAACCAAAGATAAGCAGAGCATCATGGGCCTGTGGTGGGCAAAAGGCATGGACATTTACCATAATGCCTGGATTGCAGACGGTCAGATTGTCAGGACCACCTCAGCATGGCGCAACCAGTCCACAGGAGCCATCGAGAATATCATGATGGTCAACTCGGACTTCACCGCAGCCTGGCAGAGGCCGACCAGTGGCAAGGGCTTCTCGCCCGAGGAAAAGCCTCTGGGCAGGCATGATGAGGCGCTGCAGGCCTTGAGCACCAACTGGGCGGATTATGGCTTCCCCAATTCTAAAGAGACTGCACAGGTGAGAACTGCAGAAGACTTGATTCAAACTGGCAGGGATCTATTCAGGAGCCAATCCTTTGAAGGAGCAGCTGAGGCTTATGAAAAGGCCATTGGGGCTGCGGGCTCGAATAAATCTCTACTGGCAGAAGCCTGGCAGGGCAAAGGAGAAGCACTCCATCAGCTATCTTTTGATGAGCGTGAAGAGGCCATCGAATGCCTTAGGACGTCTCTGGACTACTACGATGAGGTACTGGAGATAGATCCAGGGGATGCCAGTGCCTGGTTTAACGAAAGCTTTATTCACAGGTGGCTTGGCAGGCCTGGCGAGGCGCTCGATGCTGTAGACAGGGCAGTTGAGCTGAACCCCGAGAATATCGATTTCCGATGGCAGAGGGCAGAGCTTCTCTTTATGCTTGGGAGGTACAGCGAGTCCGACCAGGCTTTTGATGAAACCATTGAGATGATCCCTGCCAGCTCAAGCCGAAAATTAGCAGAGGTCTGGACCTTCAAGGGCATTAACTTCATGGGGCAGAACAATAGCGAAGAGGCCTTGAAGGCATTTGTGAAGGTCACAGAGCTTGATCCCCAAGAGCCGGCAGGCTGGCTTTATAAGGGAGAAGTCTTGAAGGCGCTGGGCCGACAGGCCGAGGCGGAAGAGGCCCATGCCAGGGCTGGGGAGTTGGGGTACAAAGTCCAGAAGGAGAGCGGTGCTGAGCCTTCTTCAACCCCCAAAATGCTGGCCATCACCAAGATTATGGCCACAGGCGAGGATGAGTTCCTGGTAGTGGCCAACAGTCGAGCAGCTGCCCAGAGCCTCAACGGCTGGACTCTGGATGTCATTGACGGCAGGGACGGCAGCAGTAACCAGTTCATCACTCTGCCTGATTTCACAATTGATTCTGACGAGAGGATCAATATCCATCTTGGTAGGGGCGAGAGCAACGAGACGGACGTCTTCTTGAACAGCGCCATCACCCTTAACGATACTGCGGGAAACATCACCCTGAAAGATGATACCGGAATGATTGTGGCCTCCTTCGAGTATAGGGTTGAGCCCGATGGCTCTATCACAGGCATAATGACCGCAGAGGGCGAGTTCAGCTATCCATCGTCGGGCCAAAACGAGGTGAAGATGGTAGTGAGAGAAGCCGGAAGCGGCCCTTACGTCACCGAGAGGACTGAGTACGAACCTGAGGCAGCTAACTACAGCTGGATCAGGAACACTTCCCTGGAGAGGAGCGGAAAGGAGATGCTCTGATGGAGCCACTGAGTCATGAATCAGTGGCAAGAGTATTTTTTATGTTGCGATGCTTGATGCTACTGTTATTGGTGATGATAACAGGCCTCTCAAGCCTATCCCTGGCAGAGGATCCTGCAATTGCCGCCCAGCCTCCGAACCTGGAGGGCATCTGGACGATTAACCTGGGCAGCGAGCAGGTCACCATGATGATCCGCCAGCATGAAAGCCGTTTGATAGGAGCCTGCACTGGAAGCGACTCTGGACCCTGGAATGCGGTCGTGATGGGCTCGCTTGCCGGAAATGAGGTTGACCTCCTGGCCCGGTCCATTCGCATCGGCAGCGGTATCATTGTGGAGACGGCGATAGCTGGAGAGACAGACGGCGAGACCATTCGAGGCAGCTTCCTGCGAGGAGATAGCCAGGGGAAGGTCTCCAGCGGAGACGCTACAGGGTTCAAGATCAATCCTGATACATCACAATACAGACCTGCAGCCACAATTCTTGCAGACGCAATTGTGCCCTCGAGTATGAATACGGATGCGATAGACGAATCCAGGGATAAAGCCGAGGACCAACAAGCTTCCGGGGCGGACAAGAGCCGGTTTGTGGATGTCAAGTCCCAAACGGACAGGGTCTTTTACCTGGGATGGGCCTGGACTCCTGGAGAGGCCAGCGATAAGGCGGCTGTGAAAAATCCGATCTGAACGTCGTCTGAAATTTTTTTGTTGCATCGAAGAGAGGTGAATGAATTGAACAAATGTCGAGTGGGGAAAAGACACAAAAATAGCAGGCTGTGGGCCGTTGCCCTGGGCCTGCTGGTGCTGGCAGCATTATGCGTTTCTGCTGCAGCACAGGAGAATACAGCAAAATACTGGATAGCAAAAGGAGACGACCTGTTTTTTAATAAAAGCAACCCTCTAGAGGCCCTGGAATCGTATGAAAAAGCCATCCAGATAAATCCTGACAATATGACCGCATGGAATGGAAAATCTATGGTTCTCGACACTTTAAGCATGCAGACTTATAGTAAAATTCTCAATTTGAGTGAGACAAAATTAGCCAAAAATCCCCAAGATATCGAGGCTTTGCAGACTAGTGCGATGGCATTGGCAAGTTTGGGGAATCAAGAAGAATCCAACCAGTTCCTAAAGAAAGCCATAGATGTCTACGACCGAGAAATAAAAGATAATCCAAAGAATGCCACTGCTTGGTTTCTCAAGGCTGGGCTGATTTCCATCTTAAATGGGAGTGAGGAGGCTATCAGCGCCTATGATAAAGTGATCGAATTGAACGGTTCAAAGATGATTGATGCCTTGATCACCAAGGGCAATATTCTTCTGAACCTTGGCAGGTACAATGAGTCCCTTGATACCATCGATAAAGCCATTCAGTTAGATCCAGAGAATCCCAGCGTATGGTATGAGAAAGCTACCTATTACAATGTCCTTGGAAAGTACAATGAGTCTCTGGATGCTTATGAGATGATTACTAAGCTGGAACCTGAAAAAGCTAGTGCTTGGTTGTTCAAAGGCAATGTTCTCAAGGCTTTAGGTCGTCAGACTGATGCAGATGCTGCCTATGCCAAGGCTAAGGAGTTGGGGCATCAGGAATGACCCCCAGCACTTTTTATGTGGGTGAGTTCGGGCAGAGAATACGGTCTCTGTTCCTCTGTGACTCTGTGGTTGGGTCAGAGCATAGCGGTTCACCACAGAAGCACAGAGACATAGAGTTTTTCCGATTCAAGTTCAACCATACATAATCGCGAGGAGCCATAAAAAGAGGTCTATAAATGAAAGCAATATTGTCTACCGTCATGTTGGCGCTGGCCATGATATGCACCTGTACCCAGGCGCAGGAAAATACCACAGATTACTGGATGGACAGAGCCAACGTGCTCATCCATAAAGACCTGGAAGAGGAAGCCGTTTTTGCTTACGATGAAGTCTTGAAGCTCGATCCAAAGAATGAGACTGCATTGCTTCGCAAGGCATCAACGCTATACACACTGGGAAAAGAGGACGAAGGTCAAAGGGCTTATGAGAGAGCACTTCTGCTAATGGAAGAAGACCTGAAGAACACTTCACAGAATGCTAAAGCCTGGCAGAATAAGGCCATAGCTTTGAGCGGTCTGGGCAGGAAAGACGAGGCCAAAGAGGCAAATGAAGAGGCTCTGGCCATCTTCAACCATAGCCTTGATAGGGATCCGGAGAATATCAGCCTCTGGAAGGGCAAAGCGGATGTACTGGCTTTCCTGGGCAGATGGGAAGAAGCCCTGCAGGCTTATGGCAGAGTGACAGAGATCGATCCTGAAGATTACGGGGCCTGGGGAAGAAAAGGCGAATTTCTTGGTATGATCGGAAGGTACAACGAATCCCTGCTGGCCTTGGATAAAGCTATTGAGACCATACCGGCAGATAATGATGAAGACATTCAAGCCCGGAGCCTTGCCAAAGTCGCAGTGCTCCACAGTTCAAACCAGATTGGAGAAGCTCTCAGCCTTCTTGATAACCTCTCGGATCTCTATCCACAGAACAAAAAGGCCTGGAGCCTTATGGGATATGATATGGCAAAGCTTGGCAGATACAATGAATCATTAGAGGCCTATGACCAGGCCATCAAGACAGCATCGCCAAACTCTTTCCATGTGCCAAGTGCCTGGATTGGCGAAGGCAAAGCTCTTTTGGCATTGGGCAGGAATGAAGAGGCTCTGGAAGCCTTCAGACAGGCCTTAGAGATAAATCCAACGCTAGTCGAGGCCTGGAAGGGCAAAGGAGATTCCCAGAAGGCTTTGGGAAGGGCCAGAGATGCAAGCCTGTCATTTCACGTGGCAGAGAAGCTGAGGTAATGAAGGGTGAACTCATCGAGGAAGATTCAGTCTTCCTCCTTTTATCTCGGATCCTTTTGGACAATATATCCTGATCTGACGAGAATCTTAATATTATCCGCAATAGTCATCTCAGGCGATGAAGAAGGTCTGCAAGGCTTTTCTCGTTTGGATTTGTTCGTAATCTCATCCTCGAACATCTCTTGATTGACTATCAAGTGATGGAGGATGCAGATAACCTTTCCAGCTAATGCGACGACAGCGACTTTGGCTCCGTAACTGCTCTTGATCCTGAAATAGAACTGCTTTCAGCTTTGAATCGGCTTTTGTCCTTGATATAGCATATGCGACCTTGAAATATCCGTATGTGTTTAGCATGCCAGCTTTGCGGTTAGCATTTGTAGGCTATTTAACCCTTTTTGCCCCCATGTTGCCAGTGTCGTCATGATTCGCTCATGAATCGATGTTCCTTTATCATTTCGAAGGGTGCCCAGGATTTTTCTCAAGACGACATGTGGTCGCAATGCTCTCTCTGCCCTGTTGTTAGTCGGCTCTACACCCGGATTGATGATGAACGTGAACCAATACTCGAATCCATTATTGATTTTCCCGGTCAAACAGCGCACCCCGCTGCAAGCAGCGGGGCATGTTCGCGCCGTTTGCCGTCATTCGAAATCTAACAAGTTCATTTGCTTATATGCTTCCTTTTCTTCAGGCGATCCTTGAGTTTCAACGTAAT
>Ga0208462_1001929_pt1 | contig 12443 bp, 8 predicted proteins | sample AD_SCU001_MetaG_FD_184452 | JGI IMG/M metagenome (GOLD analysis project Ga0208462, IMG submission 184452) | Active sludge microbial communities of municipal wastewater-treating anaerobic digesters from China - AD_SCU001_MetaG (SPAdes) (version 2) | ecosystem: Engineered > Bioreactor > Anaerobic >...
CGTGCTCCGCTTTCTGCACGAGGCGCCACCCCGTTTCGAGTTGGGCATGCCCGGTCTGGCGGTCGACGGGATCCTAATCGTGATTAGTACTAATCAGGATTAGTACTCAGAACTTCGACACCGGGGCGGGATTGGATAAGTACAGAGGACCGGGCACACCGGTTTTAGTTTGATGATCTTTGCGCTGGATCCCCCTCACCACGCGTCTGGCGCCGGCGGTGCCCGGTAGCATCGGATGCAGCCCCGGGTTGGCCGGCCGGCTTCGGTTGCTCTCTGACAGTAGGTTTCAATCGGGGGATCACCTCCATCAGCCGCCATCGGCGCTCGTCCTCAACAACCCCAAACTGCATTTCATAATGTCGAATACGCCGCTGCTCGGACTCGATGAGATTACTCACTTCTATAAATGCAAGATCAGCCTCATCGAGATCGTCAGAGCCATCATCGAATTCATCGGATTCATCAAATGCACCGCATTCCTCGGAATACTCGAGATCAGCGATCTCCTCCTCCAGCGCATCAATCTCGTCCAGGATGGCCTCGTCGCAGGCCTCGGGTTCTACTGATCCCTGCCACTGAGTATCGAACAGCAGGCCCTGAAGGTATCGGATCTTCTGGCGTCGCTCGTCAATCTGAATGGCAACGTCAGGGTCCATGAAGTCCAAGTCTTCCCCATCAAGCTTCTCTTCGTCCCATAATCCCGTATACAGTCCCGCTGATTGCTCAGATGCTTGTCGGCCCTTGGACTCCGGGATACGGAGACCGGGAGCGGCCGCATACAACTCCTCAATCCGCTCGAACTCCCGCATGAGTTGCTGCTCCTCATACGTGTCGAACGGTTCAGGATCACAGAAGCCAGGACTGACGACTGGAACGGAGCCCGCCCATATCGCCCTGCTTACGTCGGGCTCGCGTAAGGGCATCAGCCGCCGGGTGTGGCTGATGACAGCATCCTCCACCTCTCCCCGGACATTTGATGTCACCTGCCTCCGGTTGAGGTTCCGGAAACCTTCAGCGATATCCTTCATGCCATCTTCCGGGGTTATACCGGCAGCCCGGCAGAATCCGGCCAGGATCAGGAGGCCCGGATGCGAAGGATACTCTTCAAGCTGCCTCCGGCAGGCACCGAGGAGCTGGGTGAGGTCGTCCATGCCCTGCACCCGGTCAAGCTCCGCCAGCCAGAGGCGGTGATCGTCGCTCCGTGCAACCTGTTTGACGGCCTCGGTGAATGTTGACGCCTCAAGATACGTGAGGAGCGCCTCACGGAACGCCGCCGGCCCCTGCTCCACGCCGTCCCGTGCGGCCTGGAGCATGTGGAGGATCGCACGCCTTCGCCGTTTCTCGATCGCCTCGTAGAAGTAGTCGATAAGAATGCATCCCGCGTCGTACGCGGCTTCCGGGTAGGTACCTTTCAGGACCCTTCCGCGGAAGAGGGCGTTCACCTCGCTCTCGGTCATCCGCTTGCCGAGATACCCTCTGAGGCGGGCATAGATGGCGCCGGGATCCGTGCGTTTGAGGTCGATGCGGAACCGCTTCCCGGTATAGTCGTAGGCATAATCAGTTATTGCCCCGGTAAGGTAGCAGCGGTGGAGCGCCATCTCAAACGTCCTCTTGAGATCCTCGCCGGACACTTCGCCAGGCTTACCGGTGGCAGCAAACTGTTGCGGAAAATCCCATATAGAATACTCAAAGTTTTTTGTGTCGTCCGAGTAGGGCACCTGCGGCCGGAGGATTTTATAAATGGTATAGTAGAGCGCTCGCTGTTCGTGCTCTGTGCCGGGGAACGTCTCCCGGAGGAACCAGAGGTTTCTCACGGCGTCTTCCTTCCGGCTGAGGCTGTAGTCGGACCGGGAGACGAGCGCATCGTGCGGTGTCTTCTCAACATCCAGAAGAATATCCGCCTGCCCGGGCATCTCATCTGCAAAGACCGCCACGCACCGGGCCGGCTTGCCGTCGCGGCCTGCACGCCCGGCCTGCTGGTAGAAGTCCTCGAGCGACCTCGGGAGGATGGTGTGGATGGTGAACCGGATATTCGGTTTGTCGATCCCCATCCCAAAACTGTGGGTACAGGCCAGGAGGGGGATCCGGTCGTTCTTGAAATCGACCTGCAGTCTCGCTTTCTCCTGCTCCCATCGATCCGTATCGACGCCGGCAGGTGCTTTCCCGGCGTATTTCGGAATATCGCGGCCGAGCCTGCTCGCGAGTTCCCCCGCAATCTGGGTCACCCCAACATCTCCTCCGACAAAATTGGAGAATATAAGGCCGCCGGGAGCGCCCCCGGAAGCAAGGGAAGGGTCATGGAGAAGGTTCTGCAGGATCTCTGCAAGACCCTGTATCCGGTCAGCCCCTGATACCCGGTGAACCTCAAAGGTGAGTTCCGGGCGGTCAAACGTCGAGGGTTCGATGACCGCTTCCGGCTCGTAGATCCTCAGGATATGCCGGATATCGACGAGGACGTTCTGCGAGGCGGTGCCGGTCAGGGCCATGAGGACGGGCTTTCTGGCCGCATGCTCGCCCATCCTCCGCCAGACGTTCATGTAGGCGAGCCGGAAGTCGTGTCCCCACTCGCTGACGCAGTGCGCCTCGTCGACGACGCAGTAGGTGATGTTGTCCATCTGCCGGTTGACCAGGTTGATGAACTCCGGGATCTGGAGCCGTTCCGGAGAATTGAAGACAAAGAGGAACTCGCCCCGCTCCATCTTCCGGTATCCACGCTGACGGAGCTCGGCGTCTTTCGTATCGGCATCACCTGCTCCGCTCATGAAGGTGTGGCAGCGGTGGATCCCCATCGCTTCCAGGCTGCTCTTCTGGTCGATCATCAGCGACCGGAGCGGGTCGACGATGAAGGTGAACCCCGGCTGGAGGAGCGAGGAGAGCTGATAACAGAGCGATTTGCCGGCGGCAGTGGGGAGGAGGCCAATAACCGGGTGGAGCGAGAGGGCCCGGACGATGATCTCCCGTTGTTTCGGCCTGAACGCCACTTTACGGAAGACGTTCTGGAGCAGGTGGTCGAGGCTCGCGTTCACCGCATCGGCACTGAGCATGGCAAACTCAACCGCACGGGGAGTGGCCGGGATGAACGGCTCGACGTACTCCGACCAGACCGGGTAGGGTGCCACGACGACGCTCTTTCTGGCGGCAAGTGCGTCCCACGCCGCTGCCGAGGGATACCCGTAGTAGACCAGATCGGCATCGGGGTCTGTGCCGGGAACGAGGGTCAGCATCACCGGGTCGTCAGGCGTATGGAGCACGGTGATCGCGCTCAGCATCTCCTGGACCGCGGCAACGACCGGTTCAAGGGGGAGAGCCTGGGGATTCGCGATTCGGAGCGAGCGTCTGCCCCCGGCATGGAGGATCTGCGCCACCGCGGCGGCGATCTGCGCCTCGGCGACCGGGAGCATGATGAGGTTGCAGAGCGCCGCCCGTGTCCGGGGGTCCATGCGGCGCGTTGTCGCGGCAGCGGAGAGCATCTTCCGGGGTACGGCTCTCGATATCCCTTCCACGATCGGCTCGAGTTTCTCCTGCCACCCCGCCCTCTTTCCGGGGGGGAACCGGTAGACCGCCCACCCGGCAGCCCTGAGGTCCAGGTCGCGCTTCCGGTCTTTTGATAGTTGCTCAAACGTGTGGCTGCTGTCGTCGATCTCGATGACCAGCCTGAGCCAGCCTTCCTGATGGTCCGGCACTTCCAGCGCAAAGTCGACCCGCTCGTCGTGGTGGCCCGATACCCCCATCGAGTCCATGAGGCGCTGCGGCAGGAAGAGCAGGCCGAGGCGAGGATCGGGGAGTCCATCGAGGAGCATGTTGAAGAACGCCTCTTCCGGCGGGGTGCAGAGCGACCTGTAGCGCTCAAGGAGGGCGTCTACCTCATGCTCGTCGAGCAGCAACTCGGGGATGCAGCTAGCATATAGCAGATCGGCAAGATCTTCCCTGCGCGGTGTGCACCGGAACACGAACGCCCCCGTGTCCGTCTCTTCGTCAACTTCGAGGAGCCCGGCGGTTCTTGCCTCGTTGAGAACGTATCGTTCGACCCGGAGGCTGCAGGGAGCAGGGATCCCGCGCTGGGCAATCTTGCCAAGGACCGGGCCGATCACCTCGTGCTTCTCCGAGCCGACAGGCACCGACCATGGAAGAGTGAACCCGCTCCGGTAGTGTGCGTACCGCCGTATGTCCGAAGAGGCGAATGCCGGCGGCTCGGCGAGCAGCCGGGCGACGCCATCGGCCATGTATGCCGCGGCTGAATACGATCCGAGCCATGGGCACCCGTTTTGCTGCATTGTGGTATCCCTCAGGAGTCCGTTTACCTGTATGAGACCTTTCCGGGGCAGGATAGATAAGGCCTCTGGTTTTGTGGGCCGTGAGAGATCTACGACCAACGAGAACGATTGGACTTACATGTCCCACTTCTTCACTCGCGCCTCGCATTCTCTCTTCGGGAGCCACCGGCTGTTTGCCTGCATCGTTCTCACGGCATCCGCGGCATGCGCTCCCTTGAGAATACCGCCGTCCACAAGGGCATCCAGTATCCACAATGTTCCATGGCACTCTACGCCGTTCTCTTTGGCCATCGTGCGTAAACGGCCGTCGCCCGTCACCAGCACGGAGCACGTATCCCGTGCCAGGATGAATGCAGAAATGCCTCTGTAAGAGAGCCCCTGATGAATCCGGAGAAGTTCATAGATCTCCGAAACCTGTCCGGGCTCCAGGTCGACGATCTCGAGGCCGCAACGCCGTAATCTCTCCATGGGAACGGTCTTGATCTCGTGGGCGATGAAGTTCGTCATGAGGAAAGTGTAGCCGAGGCGTGAGGGACGATCGAGGAGACCGCCGGCATCCAGGTCGAAGATGTAGTTTGCATCGACAGAACACCGGAACCGGACATCCCTCACAGGTATCGCCTAGAATGACTCTATACACCGCTCGAGTGGCTGTTCTCCCCCGAGGAGTTCCTGAGCTCTCGATTGACTTATCTTTTTCTCACTCAACGCACGAAGCACCAGCAGTTTCATGTGCGTCGGATGTTCCGGCGGCAACGGGTCTCCAGGCTCTTTCTGCCGCCACCCATTCTTATTGAAGAGGGTCCAGAGGCGTTCCGACGTGCCCTCCGGTATAATCCCGAGGTCGGCAGCCCGGTGGAGCCAGGCACTCATGCTCATCCCCCACTTATGCTTGAGGACATAGAACTCCCGCGGGGATATGTTCCGGCGTTGCTCCCCAAGCTCCCTGAACGCCATCTTCTTCGGCACAAGAAACGCAGCGGCAAACCGGTGGGCTGCCGCTTCCTCATCAACGTCTCCCTCGATCCGGAGCAGGAGATGACCGAGTTCGTGGGCGAGGTTGAACCGCTGGCGGTCCCCGGGCATATCGTTGTTTACGGCGATAACGGGCGTGGAACCGTCGTAGTAGAACGTCAGGGCGTCGAACTTATCCGTGGCTTCGATGACGCCGACTTTAACGCCGTGCTGCTCCAGCACGTCCATGACGCTCTCGATGGGGTCCAGCCCCAGGTCCCACTCATCACGGACCCTCTGGGCCACGTCTTCGATCTCGTCCAGGGTTGTTATGCGGCAGTTCTCCTTGGAGGGGAGCGTAAGGATCTTCTCCTCGCCCAGGATCAGTTCAATCTCGAAGTATCTTTCGAGCCACTCCCGGACCTGTGCATGGACAAGGCTCTCCTCTTTCTTCTTCAGCGGTTTCCGGCACCGGTACTGTGGCTGCGAGAGGTTCACCGATATGGAGCGGAAAAAGTAGTCGACACTCACCCTCAGGATCTCGCTCAGTTGAATGATGAGCCCGGATCTCGGGACGATTTCACCGCTCTCGTACTTCGAGATCGCCATGGCACTCAGGCCCATCTCCCGGGCCAGAGCCCTCTGGCTCATGCCCGCGCCGATGCGTGCAGATTTAATCCGTTCTCCAATGGTCATCCGGTCTCACCACACCAGGGGTTTACGATATCTAGATATCCGGGTATTTTGTAAACTAAAGGATACCTCGCGATCTTCGTATATATATGTTCTGGAATGGTTGCTCTACCGAACAGATCCGGTCACCCTGTAACAGGCCGGTGGACAGCACGGGAACTCTATTGCAGCGTATGCGAACCCGCCCGGACAGCGGTTCCCGCAGGCATATTTATGTGGACAAATTGTAAATAGCATTTACAATATGTCCACCATAATGCAGGGAATGATCCGGCGGGATGCAGAGGCACAGATCCGGTCGCTCGCTCTCGGCTTCCCGGCAGTCGCCGTCATCGGTCCCCGCCAGTCAGGAAAGACGACGCTCGTCCGGTCGGTATTCCCGCAGCTGCCCTACGTCTTACTCGAAGACCCCGACACCCGGGCCTTCGCAGAGGAGGACCCCCGCAGTTTTCTCGCACAGTACGAGAAGACCGGGGCGATCCTCGACGAGGTGCAGAGGGTCCCGGAGCTCTTCTCGTACCTCCAGGGAGTCCTTGATGCGAATCAGAGGCCGGGACAGTTTATCCTCGCCGGGTCCCAGAACTTCCTGATGATGGAGAGGATATCCCAGTCGCTTGCCGGCCGGGTCGGGATCGTCAAACTCCTCCCCCTCTCGATGGGGGAACTTGCCCGTGCCGGGGTAGGGATTGAACGCTACGAGGACCTCCTCTACGCCGGCCTCTTCCCCCGCCCCTATAGCAGCGCCATCCATCCGCGAGACTTCTATTCGTCGTATATCCAGACCTACATCGAGCGCGATCTCCGCCTTCTCAAGCAGGTGCAGAACCTCTCGGCGTTCCAGACGTTCATGAAGATGTGCGCCTACCGGTCCGGCCAGGTGGTGAACTACTCGTCCCTCGCCCATGACTGCGGCATCACCCACAACACGGCGAAAGAGTGGCTCTCCCTCCTGGAGACGTCGATGCTGATCGTCGAGATCCGGCCCCATCACAGGAACTTCGATAAGCGGCTTATCAAGATGCCGAAACTCTACTTCACGGACCCTGGCCTTGCTGCGCACCTGGCCGGGGTGCAGGGTGCCGACGACCTCGTGTACCACCCCTTGAAAGGAGGGCTCTTTGAATCGCTCATCATAACGGAGTTCCTGAAGTTCCGCTTCAACCGGGGCAAAGAGTCCAGCCTCTACTTCTGGCGGGACAAACTCGGGCATGAGATCGACTGCATCATCGAGTATCAGGGGTGGGATCCCGTCCCGGTCGAGATCAAGTCGGGCCGAACGGCAAGTGCCGACTTCTTTGACGAGATCACGTACTGGAACGGGCTCTCCGGCAACACCCCGGATCGCTCGTTCGTGGTCTACGGGGGCGACCGGTCCCAGCGTCGGGCGGCAGGGCACCTGGTCGGGTACCGGGATCTCGAGCCGATTACCCGGTACCTGGAGTGAGTCCGGCGATATACACCAGAATACAAACGCTTTCAGATCCGGGGCCTGGATTCTATCAAGCGGCCCTGCAGCTTTTGCTCCGTTGAGATTGCGCCGCTCAACCAGGAGACCGCGTGGGGCGGGGTCGCGCACCGGCAGGTTCAAATGAACAGATGTTCATATTTCCGAACATATGTTCGATGATAAGAACATACTCTCCGGAGCCTCGCTCACGCTTCTCCGGTTCCTGGGCAGGCACTATCGCGACGGCTACTACGTCCGCGAACTTGCCCGGCTGCTCGGGCTGGGGGTGGGTTCGGCCAGCGAGACGCTGGCCCGCCTGGCCCGGGCCGGCCTGGTGCACCGCGAAGAGCGTGGGCGCCTCGTGGTCTACCGGGCAGCGATGGAGAGCTCGCTCCTCCGCGAGGTGAAGGTCTGCGCCACACTTATCGAACTCAACCCGCTGATCCTTCGCCTGCGGGGCGACGCAACGAGGGTGATCCTCTTTGGGAGCACGGCGAGCGGCGACGATACCCACGAGAGCGATATCGATCTCTTCATCGAGACAGGTGATGCGAAGGCCGCGGCAGAGAGCGTCGCCGCACTTGGGGCCGGGCTCGACCGCGAGATCTCGCCGCTCATCCTCACGCCCGGAGAGTTCCGGTCCCTGAAGACCGCCGATCCGGCTCTCTACGAACGCATCCTTGCAGGGAAGGTCCTGATCGAGGCGTCGCGATGAAGTACCGGTTCGAGCAGTGCCTGCAGCGGGAAAGATCGTCCGCATTCCGGTCGACCATGAACTGGTCGCGAAAGAGCTGCGTGAGGCGGAGCAGGATACGGCTGCTGCAGAGCATTCTTTCACAGAGGGGAACATAAAGTGGGCAATCATCCAGGGCTACTACGCACAGTTCCACGCCCTTCGCGCCCTCGTCTTCTCCGACTCCTCATACTCGACGCACTCCTCGAGCGCCTCCGTCCCGACCGCCTGCTCGGCGGCGGTGATGGTGACCTTCGCGATCTTAACGAAGACCTCGTCATGGTCTGCGAATAGATCCCGGATAGTATTCTGCCGGATCCGGGAAAGGGAATGCATTGCGACTCTTGATTACTTAATACATTATCTAATACCCTCAGATACCCCGGAGCACCTCGCCCGTGCCGGCAACCGGGGAACATCCCCTGGCAGCACCCGGCCTGAAAAACCGCAAACGTCCACGCCACACCTCGATCGCCCGTCGAGTTGAAAATAGGCATTGGTATAAAGAAAAAGGTCAAACATCCTTTCGAATACGATGAGCAAGGGTACCCGGACACCCGATCTGCCCGAATGCCAGCAGGGAGACAGATCGACAGGCACATTCACCTTCAACCCACAGACACTCAGCATCTCCCGGCTCACCGATGCTTTCGCCGGCATGCTCGGCTACCTGCCGGAGGACCTCGCCCCCCTCACGCTCTCCGGCATATGGCCTGACGGGGCAGAACGAGAGCAGTTCTGCCGGCTGCTCGACGGCCGGAACGCCGTCGCGAATTATCCCGCCGCTCTCGCCCGCCGTGACGGAACGCTTCTCCCTGTGACGATCGCCGCATCCGCCTTCCCGGACACGGACGTCACCTGCATCGTCTCCTCCCGAAAGCAGACTGCAGAGCTCCAGCAGATCTGCAACGCCATGCCAGACGCCGTCCTCATCCTCGACCGGGACGGCACGGCCCTGTACGCCAATACCGCGGCAGCAACGCTCGTCGGCCTCTCCTCGCCGTCCGACCTCATCGGCCGGAACGCAATGGAGTTCGTCCACCCCGACTATGCCGGGGCCATCGCGAGAGACCTCACGAACGTGCAGTCCGGGCATGAGGGCTACCTCGCCCACTACCTGATGCGGGACCTCCACGGAAACGATAAATGGATCGAGGGGCTCGGTGCGAGGATCCCCTTCGACGGGCAGGGAGCAAACCTCGTCACCCTCCGCGACATCACCGAAAGGAAGAGCGTGGAGGGCGAACTCGCCCGGACCAACCAGCAGTTCCGGGACCTCTACCGCCTGGTCCGGATGATGTGCGACAACGTCCCCGACCTCATCTGGGCAAAAGACATGGAGGGGCGGTACCTCTTCGCGAACCGGGCGACCTGCGAGAAACTCCTGCATGCGGCCGACACCGACGAGCCGGTGAGCAGGACCGGCCCCTTCTTTGCCGAACGGGAGCGGCAGGCCCATCCCGGCGATCCGGCCCGGGATACCTTCTGCGAGATCTGCCGGGAGTCCGATGCGATCGTTATCGAGAACGGCGAAGAGGCGCGGTTCGACGAGTTCGGGAACGTCAGGGGAGAGTTCCTCTTCCTCGACGTCGTCAAGGCCCCGTTCCGGAACGAGAACGGCCGGATGATCGGGACCGTGGGGTGCGGCCGCGATGTCACCGGGGAGCGGCGGGTGGAGGAGAAACTCCGGTGGAACGAAGCGCTGCTCTCCCGGATGGCGCAGGCTTCCCCGCTCGCCTATTACGTCGTCGACAACCGGACCGACGACATCCTCTACTTCAACAGCAGGTTCTGCGAGATGTGGGGGCTCTCGCACCTGGAAGACGAGATGCGGGCAGGAAATCTCAAGAACAGGGATATCATCCCCCCTGTACCTCGCTCATCGAGGACGCGGCAGCGCTTGCCACGTCCAGTGCAACGCTCCAGGATGAAGAGGATCGCACAGTGATCGAGGACGAGCTCGAGTTCACCGACGGCCGGCATATCAGGCGGTTCTCCACCCAGATCCGCGACACTGACAACCGGTACTTCGGGAGGCTCTACCTCTTTGAGGATATCACCGGGCGGAAGAAGGCATCCGAGGCCCTCCGCCGGCACGACGCCATCATGAGCGCGGTGAATTTCGCGGCGGACCGGTTCCTCAAGGAAACGGACTGGAAGAGACAGATGCACGAGGTTCTCGAGCGGTTCGGCAGGGCCACCGACGTCAGCAGGGTCTATATCTTTGAGAACGGCGCGGATCCCACGACCGGCGAACCCGTCTGCGGCCAGCGGTGGGAGTGGACGACGAAGGGCGCCACTGCCGAGATCGGCAACCCGAATCTCCAGAACGTCCTCTACAGCGCGATCCCCCGGTGGCACCGGGAACTCGCGGCCGGGAGAGCGATCGCCGGGGCGGTACGGACGTTCCCCTCAGACGAGCGGGCATATCTTGAGCCCCAGGGAATCCTCTCCATCGCGGTCGTCCCGATCTTCGTCCATGAACACTGGTGGGGCTTTGTCGGGTTCGACGAGACACGGAAGGAGCGCGCCTGGTCCCCGGCGGAGATCGACGCGCTTGAGGCCGCGGCAAGCATCATCGGCTCGGCGATTCTGCGGACGATGAACGAGGAGGTCTACCGGAACCCGGTGGAGCACTCGCCGGTGGGGGTCTACCTCTTTCAGGACGACCATTTCCAGTACGTCAACCCGCGGTTTGCCGAGATATTCGGCTATACACGCGCCGAACTCTACGACTCCGGCACACACGCCGCCCTGGTCGACCCGGAGGAGAGGGAGGAGTTCTACAGGCGGCTGCAGGCCCTCCTTGCCGGCGATACCGGGTCGGAGCGCCACGAGTTCAGCGGGGTCCGCAAGGACGGGCAGGAGATACACCTCGAGAACTTCGCCGGCCGCCTCCTCTTTGAGGGCCGGCCGGCGGTCATCGGCAGCCTGGTGGACGTGACCGAGCGAAAGCAGGCCGAGGAAGCGCTGAGGAACTCGGAGGAGCGGCTGAAGATCCTCTTTGAGTACTCCCCGGACGCCCTCTTCCTTGCCGATATGGGCGGGACCCTGATCGACGCAAACCGGGCGGGCGAGAGGATGGCGGGCGGCCCGAAGGAGGCGTTCATCGGCAAGAGCCTTCTCGGAGCCGGGTTCGTGCCGCAGGAGGAACTCTTCAAGGTAAAGGCGATGCTTTACCAGCTCGCGGCCGGGACCACTGCCGGCCCGGTCGAGTTTGCCCCTGTCCGCGACGACGGCACCCGCGCCGCCGTGGAGGTGACGGCATTCCCGGTGGCGATCGACGGCCGGCAACTGGTGCTCGCAAGCGCCCGCGACACCTCGGAGCGGCACCTGCTGGAGAACCTCAAGAAGAGGGCGTTCCTCCAGATCGAGGAGAATATCGAGCAGCTTGCTGTCCTGAACGACTCCATCCGCAACCCCCTCACCGTCATCATCGGCCTCGCGGAGATAGGGGATACGGATATCGACAAAAAGATCATCGAGCAGGCCTGGGCCATCGACGCGATCATCGACCGGCTCGACCAGGGGTGGCTGGTCTCAAGGAAAGTGAAGGAATATTTAAAGAAGCACTATACGTAAGGAGCCGCACTGTTCCCCCGTTACAGGAGGCGGACCTGCCGTCGGCCGAAGGTGCCCGCGATACCGGGCCGGTCGAAATGAGATCCGGAGGAAACCCGGTTTCACCGCAGAGGAGGTGCGGAAGCCTTCCGGGGCGCCGATCCCGTATCCACCAAAAATCGATTTGAGGGCCTGAGGCCCGATCAGCGTCATCGCAGTCTTCTGTTCAGCAGTACAAGAACGCAGAACAGTGCAACTGCGACAGATACGATCATGCCTCCGCTGAAGAGAGGGGTGGCTCTCGGGGTGGTCGCCGGATCGGCGCTTGCAACCCTCTGTTCCGTATCCTGGTGTACCGGCGTTTCTTCGGGGGACGCAGTAACCTCCTTCACATCGGGTTTGACGACGACTGCGAAATAGCCGAAAGAAGCAGAGTCTGCATAGTAGGCATATCCGCCGTTCTCTTCGCCCGCAAACACCGTCGAGAGCAGGGTCCAGTCTCCGGTCTCCTCGTCGTAACGGTAGAGAGAGAGCAGGTCCGGCGACGAAAGCCGCTCGTCGACCCAGTTCGCCGGGACAACGAACCGGATCGTCGCCCGCTTCAGGCTGCCTTCCGGCGCCTTGTAGCACGCGATGGAGACATACTCGTAGACATCGCCGTCAGGGTCACCGGCATCGTCGGGTTTTGTTCCGGCCTTTGTCGTTATAAGAATGTCCGGAATGTCTTCCTGCGCGTGAACCACAATCTCGGTAACCGGGGCTTCACCGAACGTGAGCGTGG